>Ga0116226_10003595_pt1 | contig 13663 bp, 8 predicted proteins | sample S1TSphfallax_FD_89692 | JGI IMG/M metagenome (GOLD analysis project Ga0116226, IMG submission 89692) | Host-associated microbial communities from peat moss isolated from Minnesota, USA - S1T2_Fa - Sphagnum fallax MG | ecosystem: Host-associated > Plants > Peat moss > Unclassified | place: USA...
GACGAAACCGCCGTCGTGGTGGCGAGCGGCATCGGCGGCATCATCACGATTCAGGATACGGTTACGAAGGCGCGCGCCGCAGGTTCCGCGAGCCGCATCACGCCCTTCTTTATACCGATGCTGATGAGCAACGCCGCGCCGGCGCAGATTTCGATGCGCTACGGATTCCGCGGCCCGATGTTCGCCGTCTCGAGCGCGTGCGCGAGCTCGAACGATGCACTCGGCGTCGCGTACGACATGATCGTGCACGGGAAGGCGCGAGCCGTGATCACGGGTGGCTCGGAAGCAACGATCACGGACGTCGCGATGGGCGGCTTCGATTCGATGAAAGCGCTCTCGACGCGCAACGACGAGCCCGAACGCGCGAGCCGGCCGTTCGACCGCGAGCGCGACGGCTTCGTGCTCGCCGAGGGGAGTGCGATCATGGTGCTCGAGGAGCTGGAGCTCGCGAAAGCGCGGGGCGCCCACATCTACGCCGAACTGCTCGGCTACGGGCAGTCGGCCGATGCGTACGATCTCGTCGCGGTCGATCCCGACGGCGGCGGCGTGGAGCTCGCTTTGCGACGCCTCTTCAAATGCGCCGGCATCTCGCCGAGCGACGTCGATTACGTCAACGCGCATGCGACGTCGACACCGATCGGCGATCCCGCCGAATCGCAGGCGCTCGGTCGCGTGATCGGCGCGAACGGCCACAAGTTCGCGGTCAGTTCGACGAAAAGCATGCACGGCCACGCGCTCGGCGCCGCGAGCGCGATCGAAGGCGTCGCGACCGTGCTTGCGATCGCGAACGGCATCATCCCGCCCACGATCAACTACGAGAACCCGGATCCCGCGTGCACGCTCGATTGCGTGCCGAACGTCGCGCGCAAGGCCGATCTGAACGTCGCGATCTCGAGTTCGTTCGGTTTCGGCGGCCACAATAGCGTGGTCGCATTCGGAAAGTACACCGGTTAATCGATGGCGGGGGAGGCGCGCCGGCAGCGGCTGCGCGCGCTACTCGCGCTCGCGGGCGTTCCACGTGCGGCGCGAGCTTCGAACGAGCGCGTCGATACGTTCGGCGCCGCGTTCGTGCACGAAAGCGCCGTTAAAGAAAAGCTCGCGCCGCAATCGAACGAGCGTCTCGAGTTTCTCGGCGATTCGATCCTCGGCTACGTCGTCGCGCGTTCGCTCTACGAGCGGTACCCCGACGCGGCTGAAGGCGAACTCGCGCTGCGCAAATCGTCCCTCGTCTCCGATGCCGCGCTCGCCGCGACCGCGGAGCGGCTCGGTTTCGACGCGCTGCTCGTCCTCGGCGCCGGGCTCGCGAACCTCCCGCCGACGCGTCGGCGTTCCGCCCTTTCCGATGCCTTCGAAGCGTTTCTCGCCGTGCTGCAGCGCGAGTGCGGCTTCGACGTGGTCGAGGCGTTCGTGATGCGCGAGCACGTCGCCGTGCGAGAGCGACTCGGCGGCACGATCGACGATCCGAAAACGATCCTCCAGGAGTGGTCGCAGCGTCGCTTGGCGAGCGTCCCCGCGTACGCCGACCGCTTCGAGGGGCCCGATCACGATCGCACGTTCCACGCGGAGGTCGTGGTCGGCGACGTTCGGGCGGCGGGCACGGGGCGATCCAAAAAAGAGGCCCAGCGGGCGGCCGCCGGGGCCGCGCTGACGGTCCTCGCGGAGCGCTACGACGACGTCGCGCCCAAAGCGCTTTCGCGCGCGCGAAAGACGCGGCGACCCGTCGTGGCGAAAGGGTCTCGCTCGTGAAGCTCAAGTCGCTACGCCTCTTCGGATTCAAGACGTTCGCAGAACAGACGGGTCTCGCGTTCGAGCCCGGTATTACCGCGCTCGTGGGTCCGAACGGATCCGGCAAATCCAACCTCGTCGATGCGATTCGTTGGGTGCTCGGCGAACAGAGCTCGAAATCGCTGCGCTCGAACAAGATGGAAGACGTGATCTTCGCGGGCAACGAACGGCGCAAGCCGCTCGGGATGGCCGAAGTCGCGCTCACGTTCGATAACGAAGACGGCGCGCTGAAAATCGACGCGAGCGAAGTGCAGATCACGCGCCGCGCGTATCGCGCGGGCGAGAGCGAGTTCTTCATCAACCGCCAGAGCGTGCGCTTGCGTGACGTGATCGAACTCTTGATGGGGACCGGCCTCGGTCCGGGGTCCTATGCGATCGTCTCGCAGGGACAGATCGATGCGATTCTCGCAGCGAAGCCGACGGATCGGCGCGGACTCTTCGAAGAAACCGCCGGCATCAACAAATTTCTCGCGCGCAAGAACGAATCGCTGCGCCGCCTCGAACAAACCGAGCAGAACGGGATCCGCGTCAACGATCTTCTGCAAGAGATCTCCGCGCGCGTGCCGGAGCTCGAGACGCAGTCGCGGCGCGCCCGTCGTTTCCGTAAGGCATCGGCGCGATTGCGCGATCTCGAGATCCTTTCGTATCTTCGCGCCGGCGCGTCGCGTCGCGCGGAACGTGCGACGTTGCAAGCCGAACTCGAAAAATTCGAATTCGAGCGTACGGCCGCGGCGGCACGCGCGGCCGCGCTCGAGGGCGACCTCACGGCGCTGCGGACCGACGTGTACGGCCGCGAACGCGCGCTCGAGGCGTTGCGCGCCGCGGCGACATCCGCGCGCGCCGAACTCGCGGACCGCGAAGCGAAGCATGCGGCGATGAGCGCGCGCCGCGAAGCGCTCGACGGCCAGTCCTCGCAGATCACGGACGATCGCGAGCGCGCCGAGGCCGAGCAGAACGAATTGCGCGCCACGATCGACGCGCTCGAAAGCGAGATCGCGCCGAAGACGGCCGAGCTCGAAGCACAGCGCGAGCGCGAGCGGCAAGCGCAGGACGAACTCACGACCGCGCGCGCCGCACTCGATCGTATCTTCTCCGCGCTTCGCGAAGCGGAAGCGGCGGCGGCTGCTGCAGCGGCGAGCGAAGCGGAGCGTCGCGCGCAGCTACAAGCGGCGGAAGCCACGTACGAAAGGCTCGAACGGGAAGCCCACGCGTTACGCGAAGACGCGGGGCGCCGGAGCGAACGCGCGGCGACGCTCGCGCGCGATGCGGATGCCGCGCACGAAGAGGTCGCGCTTCTCGAGGATCGCGCGGCCGCGGCGCGTGCGGCATCGGCGAAGGCGGACGAACGCGCCGTCGCGGCAGCGCAGGCGCTCGCCGACGGCCAAGCCGCGTATCGTTCGGCGACGAGCGAGCTCGCGAGCGCCGAAGCGCGACTCCACACGATCGAAGAACTCGAAGCGAATCTCGAAGGGCACGTGCCCGGAACGCGTGCGATCCTCGAAGCGCACAAGCGCGGCGAGTTTTCCGGCATCCACGGCGTCGTCTCGAATTTGATTCGCGTCGACGAGCAGTACGCGCGCGCGCTCGATATCGCATTCGGTGCGTCGCTCTCGAACATCGTGACCGAGCGCGCGGAAGATGCCGAGCGCGCGATCGCGTACCTGCGCTCGCGCGAAGCGGGCCGTGCCACGTTCCTTCCGCTCGATACGCTCGGCAATCGCGCCGGCCGCGGCGCGAACGAGGTGCCGCGCGAACGCGGCGTGATCGGCTACGCGCACGCGCTCGTGGAGCCCACGGAGCCGCGCTATGCGGGCATCGTGTCGTTTCTGGTCGGTCGCATTCTCGTCGTCGAATCGCTCGATGTCGGCGTGAAGCTCGTGCGTACGCAATCGTTCCGCGACGCGATCGTCACGCTCGACGGCGACGAGATCCGCGGCGGCGGCGCGATGACCGGCGGTCGCTACAAGCGCGAGCGTTCGATCCTCTCGCGGCGCGCGCAAGCGCGCACGCTTTCGGAAGCGCTCCCGCAGCTGCGTGCGCATCTCGAGAACGCGGAACGCGCGACGACCGGCGCGGAAGAAGAGTTGGCGGCCGCGACGCGCGAGCGCGACGACGCGCATCGCGTGCAGAACGAACTCGCCGTGAAGTTGCGCGACGCCGTGGCGCGCGCGGAGACGCTGAACCTCGAGCGCGAACGTCTCGGCAGCGAAGTCGCCGCGATTCTCGAACGCGCGGCCGATCGCGATCGCGAGACCGCGTCGGCGCGCGAGCGCCTCGAAACGCTCGACCGCCCCACGCTCGATCCCGCGACCGCATCGGAAGAGCGCGGGCGGCTGGAAGCGTCGCTCGCGGAGGCGCGCGAGACGATCGCGCGCGCGCAAGATGCCGAGCGTGCGGTGACGAGCGAGATCGCGAGCGCGCGCGAAGCGGTCGCATCGCTCGTGGCACGGCGCGACGGCGCGCGGGGCCGGCTCGGGCTGCTCGACGCCAATCGCGAACGCGCGGCACTCGCGCGCGAAACGATGACGGCCGAACTCGAAGCGCTCGCGGAGCGCCTCGCGGAATCCGAACGCGCACTCGAAGTCGCTCGCGCGGCCGTTGCCGAGGCGGACACGCAGCACGAGGCCGCACGGCGCGAGCGCGATGCGGCGCAGGCGCGCTCCGCCGGGCTCGAATCCGACGTCCGCCTCGCGCAAAACGCGGAGCGCGATGCGGCGACCGCGAGCGAAGGCGGCCGCGTGCGTCTCGCCGAGATCGATGCCGAACTCGGGATGCTCGCCGCGCAGTTCGCGCAGAATCCGGCGACCGCGGAGGAATGCGCCGACGTCGAAGCGCGCTACGCAAACGAGAGCGGCGAGTTCCAACCCGAGATCGCGCGCTTGCGCGACGAACTCGCGCGGCTTCAAAACGTGAACCTCAACGCCGAAGCGGAGATCGAAGAACTCGCCGAGCGCGAGCGCTTCCTCAAAGAACAGCTCGACGACCTCTCTCGCGCGCGCGAGACGCTGCTCGCCTCGATCCGCGAGATCGAAGCGTCGTCGCAAGAGCAATTCAACGCGACGTTCGCGCTCGTGAAAGAGGCGTTCGAAAGCGTCTACGCGCGGTTGTTCCCCGGCGGCGAAGCGAAGATGTGGCAGACGGAACCCGAGGATCTGTCGGCAACGGGCATCGAGATCTCCGTGCAACCGCCCGGCAAGAAGATGATGTCGCTCACCGCGCTTTCCGGCGGCGAACGCGCGATGGCGGCTTCCGCGCTGATCTTCGCGCTCATCCGCGTGAAACCGTCGCCGTTCTACCTGCTCGACGAAGTCGATGCGGCACTCGACGATGCGAATGTCGAACGCTTTTCCGGCCTCGTGCGCGAGGTCGGTTCGAGCGCGCAGCTCCTGATCGTGACGCACAACAAAAAGACGATGGAACTCGCGGCGCGCATGTACGGCGTGACGATGCGCGAGCCCGGCATCTCGAGCGTGATCTCGGCCGACCTCACGCCCGGCACGGTGGAGAGCGAGCTCGTCGCGGAACCCGTCCTTGCCGGTTGAGGCGCTGCGGCGAGAAGCGGCGCTCTTCTCGGTCTACGATCGCACGGGCGTCGTCGAACTCGCGCGCGATTTGGCGGCGACCGGCATGCCGATCTACGCGACGGGTGGCACGCGGCAGCACTTACTCGCGAACGGCGTCGAGGCGCTCGACGTCGGCGAGCTCACGGGGTTCCCATCGCTCTTCGACGGGCGCGTCAAGACGCTGCACCCGCGCGTGTTCGGCGCGATTCTTTCCGATCGCGAGAATCCGGCGCATCGCGCGGAGGCGATCGCGCACGGCGTTCCCGCGATCTCCGTCGTCGTCGTGAATCTCTATCCGTTCGAGTCGACCGTCGCGCGTGAAGGCGCGACGCTGCAAGAGGCGATCGAGCAGATCGATATCGGCGGCGTCTCGCTGATTCGTGCCGCGGCGAAAAACTTCGCGCACGTGTCGGTTCTCGTGGATCCCGATCAGTATGCGTCGGTTCGCGAGACGCGTGGCGAAACGGATATCGCGCTGCGGCGGCGCTTCGCGACGCGCGCCTTCGAGCGCACGGCGGAGTACGATTCGTCGATCGCGCGGTATCTCGAGGCGGGCTTGGTCGCAAGCGAACTCCCGGGCTCGCTCGCGCTCACGATTCCGCTCGCATCCTCGCTTCGTTACGGTGAGAACCCACAATCGCGGGCCGCGTTCTATCTCGCGCGCACGGACCGTCTGCCCGAGCAACTCGGGGGCAAAGCGCTCTCGTATAACAACCTGCTCGATCTCGATGCGACGCTGCGGCTCCTCGTGCGCGAGGTTCCGGACGCGCAACGCGGCGTCGTGCGTGCGGCGATCGTGAAGCACACGGTACCGTGTGGCGTCGCGGAGCGGGTCTCCGCGTTCGATGCGGTCGCGGCGACGCTCGCGGCGGATCCGGTGTCCGCATATGGCGGCATCATCGCGCTCGACGGCACGGTCGATCTCGCGACCGCGGATGCGCTCGCGGAGTTTTTCCTCGAGATCGTTGCGGCGCCGGCCTTCGACGACGACGCGCTCGCGCGCTTACGCCGTAAGAAAAACCTGCGCATCATCCGCTACGATACGAAGCTCCCCGAACGGCTCGCGCGCGAATTGCGCGTGCGAAGCGCGCTCGGCGGCGTGCTCGCCGAAGACGACGATCCGGATGCGGCGCCCGAGGTGTGGCGCGTCGCATCGGCGCGACAACCGAGTGCGGACGAATGGCGCGACCTCCGTTTCGCGTGGGACGTCGTGCGGCACGTGAAGTCGAACGGTATCGTCGTCGCGCGCGACGCGATCACGCGCGGGATCTGCGCGGGCCAGACCAATCGCGTGAGCGCCGTACGCATCGCGGGCGAGCGCGCGGGTGCGTTTTCCGCCGGCGCGGCGTGCGCGAGCGATGGATTCTTTCCATTCGCGGATGGTCTCGAAGCGGCCGCCGAATCGGGTTGCACCGCGGTGATCGCGCCGCAAGGTTCGATCCGCGATGCGGAAGTCGTCGCGGCGGCCGATCGACTCGGCATCGCGCTCGTCTTCTCGTCGCACCGCTACTTCTTGCACTGACGTGGCGCGCACGCGAGCGAAGGCGAGCGGCGTTGCGTCCGGTCTCTTTCTCGCGGCGGTGCGCGGCGCGGGCCCTTCGGGCGACGGGTTTCCGTGGAGCGTGCCGTTACTGCAGGCCTTTCGCGACGTGCGTTTCCGGTCGGCGGTCACGTTTCTCATGGGCGAGAACGGGAGCGGCAAATCGACGTTCCTCGAGGCGCTCGCGATCGCGTCGAATGCCGTGGCCGTCGGTGCGACCGATCTCGCGAGCGACACCACGTTCGCCGGCGCTCGCGCGTTTGCCGATACGCTGACGCTTACGAACGCCGCGCACCGTCCGCCGACGGCGCGACTCTTCTTTCGCGCCGAGGACGCGCTCGGTTTCGGTCGCCGCATCGAGGTGCAGATGCGCGAACTCGAAGAGATGGCGGCCGCGATCGATGCCGAGGCTGAAGCCGACGGCGACGTCGCGGGCGGGAAGCGTCGCGCCGCGGGCTCCCTTCGCGGGGAGCGCCGTGACCTCGCGCGCCGCTACGGCGTCGACCCGCACGCGCAGTCGCACGGCGAGGCGTTCGTCCGCATCTTAACCGGTCGCCTCGTTCCAAAAGGACTGTACTTTCTGGACGAGCCCGAAACGCCGCTCTCCCCGACGCGCGTCCTCGCGCTGATGGTGATGCTCCGCGCGAGCGTACGAGCGGGCTCGCAATTCGTGATCGCGACGCACTCGCCGATGCTCGCCGCGCTCCCCGAGGCGTCGATCCTCCTGATCGACGGCGACCGTTTCGTGGAGACGCCCTACGACGAACTCGAAAACGTTCGCGTCACGCGCGATTTCCTCAACGCTCCCGAACGTTACCTACGCCATCTCGAAGACGCCGACTGATGCCCGCGCAGGGCGCGGTCTCGGCAAGCGCGTGGCGGAGCCCGCACGACAGCGCGGGGACGGCCCGAAGCCGAGGGCGAAGCGAACGGTGCTGCATATGAGTATTTTGCGATGACGCAGTCCGTCACGTCGTGGCTCTCGGAGCGCGGTCTGCAGCGCTATGCCGACGCCTTCGTCGCTGCCGACATCGATCTCGAAATCCTGCCCGAGCTCACGGACGGCGACCTCGAGAAGCTCGGTGTGACCCTCGGCGACCGCAAGCGCATCTTGCGCGCGCTGAAAGAAGGTACGTCCGCGCCGCTCGCGAGTACGATGCCCGTCCGTCTCGACGAGCATGGCGAGCGTCGCCAACTCTCGTTCGTCTTCTGCGATGTGGTCGGCTCCACGGAGCTCGCCGGTCGCCTCGATCCCGAAGATTTACGGACGATGATGAAGGCGTACCACGATCTTTGCAGCGACGTCGTCGCACGGCACGGTGGTCAGGTCGCCCAATTCCTCGGCGACGGGGTCATGGTTCAGTTCGGCTTTCCGCGCGCGCACGAAGACGACGCGGAACGAGCGGTGCGGTGCGCGCTCGACCTCGTCGCCGCCGTGCGAGACCGTTCGTTTCCGGGTGGCCTGCGTTTGCAAACGCGCGCCGGCATCGCGACCGGGACGGAAGTCGTCGGCGACCTCGTTGGTTCGACCCGCGACCGCATGTCGGTCGTGGGCAGCACGCCGAGCTTGGCGTCGCGCCTGCAATCGGTCGCCGAACCCGAAACGGTCGTGATCACGTCCGCGACGAGGCAACTCCTCGCCGATACGTTCGCGCTCACCGATCTTCCGAAACGGCCGATCAAAGGCGTGGGCGACGACGTCCCGCTGTGGCGGGTCGACGGCGAGCGGCGTGGCAGCAGCCGCTTCGCACTCCACCGCGGTGCGACGACGCGCTTCGTCGGCCGCGATTTCGAAATCGGCTTGCTCCGCGATCGTTCGCGGCTCGCCGCCGCGAGCGAAGGGCACGTCGTGTTGCTTGTCGCGGATGCTGGAGTCGGGAAGTCTCGCATCATCGAGGAGTTCCTCGCCGAACCGTTCGATGCGGAGAAGCGATGGGCGACGATCCGTCTTCAGTGCGCGCCACACTACTCGGCTAGCGCACTGCAGCCGATTCGCGACTTCATCGAGGATGCCGCGCAGATCGAGCCGACGGATTCGACGCCGGAAAGGCGAGCGAAACTTACCGCCTTCAACGACCGCTCGCCGGGAGCGAAATCGGAAACCGTCGATGCGCTCGCGCTCCTCCTCGGGCTCGACGAAGCCGAGCAGTCGCCGAGCGCGCGTTCGCTTTCCGTCGAACAGCGTAAGGCATTTGTTTTTCGCTCGCTGCACGAGAGTATCGAGGAACTCGCTCGCCAAACGCCGGTGCGACTCGTCGTGGAAGATCTTCACTGGGTCGATCCGACCACGCTGGAATGGCTCACCCAACTCATCGAGACGATCGCGAACGACCGGGTCCTCGTCGTCGCGACGGCGCGCCCGGAATTCGAATCGCCGTGGGCGCGGTACGGACACGTTACGAGCTTGACGATCGATCGACTCGAACGTCGCGCGGTCGAAGCGATGGTGTCCGAAATCGCCGCGAGCAGCGCGCTGCCGCGCGACCTTTTCGCCGAGATCGTCCAACGCACCGACGGCGTTCCGCTCTTCGTCGAGGAGTTGACGCGATCCATCATCGAGTCGTCGACCACGGGCGCGGCCGTCGCGACGATCCCCGGTTCTCTGCGCGACGCGTTAACCGCTCGGCTCGACGCCTTGAGCGCCGACCGCGAAGTCGCGCAATTCGGCGCGATCGTCGGACGTGAGTTTTCGCTCGAACTGCTCTCGGCGATCGGAGAGCGCAGCTTCGATGCGTTGCGTCCTTCGCTCGATCGCATCTTGTCGAGCGGACTCGTGCATCGGCAAGGCCCGTCCGGCACGAAGTTTATCTTCAAACACGCGCTCGTTCGAGACGTCGCGTACGAAAGTTTGTTACGACCGCGTCGAGCAGAACTCCATCTTCGCGCGGCCCGCGCGCTCGCCGAACGTGGCGCGGTAGCGGCAGATTCCGAACCGGAGATCGTCGCACATCACTTTGAGGAAGCCGGTCGCGCCGCGGATGCCATCCCGTATTGGCGCCTTGCCGCCGACAATGCGATCGCGCGATCGGCCTACCGCGAAGCGAGCGCTCACGTTCGGCGGGCGATCGCGCTTCTCGACCGCTTACCGTCCGTCGAGGGTGCGCTGGAAGTCGACTTGCGCAATCTCGCCGGCGTCGTCTATTGCGTTCTCGAAGGCGGCCGAAGCGAGACGGCACGGGACGCCTACGAGCGAGCGCTCGCGCTCGCCGTCGATCTGCCGGAGAACGCGGCGACGTTCACCGCGCTCAACGGCGCGTGTTTCTGCGATTACATGAGCGGTCGCACGTCGCTCGCGATCGAGCGCTCGAAGAAGCTGCTCGCGCTCGCCGAACGTCTCGGCGATCCGGACCTGTTGCTCGAAGCGTTCCACGCGTCGTGGGCCGTGAGCGGATCGGTCGGCGACGTGCGCGCTGCGCTCGAAGCGACCGAGCGCGGCATTGCGATTTACGATCCCGAGCGCCATCACGTCCACGTGACGAAATTCGGCGGCGGCCACGATTCCGGCGTTTGCGGGCTCGGTTTCGGCGCGCAGAGCCTGATTCTCTCGGGGCGTATCGCGGAGGGTCGCGCGTGGATCGAAAAATTGAATGCCCTCGTCGCTCGTCTCGATCATCCGTTCACCAAATGCGTCGGGCTGCAGCACGGGGCTTGCGCGTTCAATCTTCTCGGTGAGTTCGAATCGGCACTCGCGCTCGCCCGCGAAAGCTTGGCAATCGCGGAGGCCAGAAAATTTTCGATGCCGCTCGCATTCTCGACGGTCATCGCGGGCGGAGCGCTTGCCGGACTCGGCCAGCGCGCCGAAGGCATCGCCATGCTCCGCCGCGTGCTCGACGATCCGAAGAACGCCGTCCCGGCGAATTGGCGTCCCGTGTACCAGGTGTCACTCGCGCTTGCCGACTTTGAATCCGGCGACACGAACGCGGCGCGCGAACGATTGGAACGCGCTCTCGTGAGCGCGGCCGAACTTGGCGGATGCATCGCGGAACCCGAGATATCGATCGCGCTCGCCCGCGTCGTCGCCGCCGACGGCGATACGGCGCGGGCGCTCGAATGCGCCGAGGCCGCGATCGCGCACGCGCGCACCTCGGGAGCCTTGCTCCTCGAACTGCGGGCATCCGTGCAACGCATTTTCTACGTCGAGCGATCGGACGAAGCGATGCGATCCGCATGCGCCGACCTCCAACATCTGATCGATCGCTTCGTCGGCGCCGACGCCGATTGCCACGATGTCCGCCTCGCGCGGGCTGCGATCGCGACGGCTATGTCGGAGGCGACCCGATCCTGAACGATCGTCTCATGGACGGTCGTGAAATGCTCGGTGGATCGGCGAGATCCGAGGGCTAACGATGATATGGTCGCCGGACCGAGGAAAGAAGAAATCCGCAGAGGCGGCATTGTGTTCTGTCCATCTCATTTTCGAGGAGGCAACCATGTCCGTAGCCACATCGCTCCCGGGTGACGGCAGCCCAGAGGAACAGTCGCGGCGCATCTTTCTCGCGAGGGCCACGGTGGCCATTGGTGGTGCGATCGGTCTTTTTCTAACCGTACCGCTCGCGGGATCGCTCGTCCCCGAGTCGATCGTGAAAAGCGACTCGGGAAGAGGCGTCTGGGCAGACGTGCCGCCCGCCGAGTTCCTTCAGCTCAAATCCGCGAGCACCGATCCGGTGAAGATCAACTTCAACTTCGAGTACGCGGACGGTTACTTTCCGCCGGCCGACGACCATCAGTTCGTTTGGGGGATCGCCCTTAATCCTGAATCTGAAAGTAAATTTAAGGCAGTGCGGCCCGAGCTATTTGAGACGGGCGCAGCATCCGTCGCGTATCCCGTAATCAATATGGGTTTCGTCGTTTTTAGCTCGGTTTGCCCGCATCTCGGGTGTCGCGTGAATTGGTTCTCCGACAAGAAACAATTCGTCTGTCCCTGTCATGGCTCGAAGTATACCTTCGAGGGCAAGAAGACGTACGGACCTGCGCCGCGCGGGCTCGATCCCTTGCCGCTGCGAGAGAAAGATGGCGACGCCCAAATTACGTGGATTCAATACAAGGGTAGCCAGCCCGATCGCGTGATCGTCGCTTATAGCTGATTCCGGACGATGGTTGACTGCGAGTCTACAGCCCAAAGCGTCGGTGTAGGAGCAAGAACGTGCCGCACGCGATGGCGATCGATCCGAGCATGGCGAACGATTTTCCGACGAATGGCAAGAGAATGAAGAATAGGGGGATTTCGCTCAGGATCACCCCGAGACGCACGTAGCCGCGCCGCCAGATCGGCCACAGCGCCGTCCGGCGTTCTTCAAGCGTCGGTAACGCGTATGCTGCGGCGATTGCGTCTCTCGTGCGCTGAGTCGCCGGGTCGATCTCGGCATTTGATTTCGGGAGGTACGAACGCAGAGCGAGATACATGAAAAAGATCGCGCCGAGCGTCGAAGCGACGAACGAATCGAGTCCGACCCGCCAATGCGTTCCATTCATGTACTGAATCCGAGACGCGATCGAAACGACGTAGCTCACCAGGATGATCCCCGAGATCACGAGTGGAGCATAACGCGCTTGCGGCTGCGGTCTCTCGGGCCCGAGCATCGCGGGTTCCGGCGTCGCGCGACGCCTCGCGGCAACCGCTCGCAACCACATCATAACGCCGAGTAAGACCGATCCGGCGATGAGTACGAACGCCAGACTCACGGTCGCCCAGTCGGGCAGATGCGCGGATACGCCGATCGCAATCGCAATGCCGATCGACAGGGCGAACATGCCCGCGATCGCGACCATGGATGCCAGATACCGAAGTTCGACGGCTACCACGCTGCGATTTTTGTCTAAACCGCCGAAACTTCCCGCATTCAATTGCCGCTACGCGCGGTGGGCCTGACTCACGATTCTCGTTTTAGCGCGCGCCCCAATATTCGGCTTGTTGATGGGCGACGGCTTGCGGTGCGGCGAGTGCTTCCGCGACGTCGAGTGCCGTCGGTGCGTTGCCGAGGCGCGTGCGGAGTGCGTGCCACGTGGACAACACGCGGCGGACATATTCCGGCGTCTGACCGTTCTGCGGGATGATGTCGTTGTGAATCGCGTACGGACCCGCGTTGTAGCCCGCGATCGCTTCGCGAATCGGTTGGCGTGCGTCGGCGAAGTACGCGAGCAGTTTGTGCAGGTACGCGGTGATGCCGAAGATGTTGCTGCTGCCGGACCACGGGTTCACGCCGAGTTCGCGTGCGGTCTCGGGCTTGAGTTGGCCGAGGCCTTCGGCCCCGTGATACGACATCGCGTTTGCGTTCCAATGCGACTCGACGGTGACGACGGCCATCACGAGCGTCGGGTCGACGTGCATGCGTCGCGCATTGCTCAAGAGAGCCGTCGCATAGACGATACTCTGATTCTCGGCGAGTCGGGGATTGATGGCGCGCATAGCGGACGCGTAAGCCGAGCCGGGGACGGGCGCGTCGTTCGTCGTTACCGCGAGGCATGGCGTCGCGGTAACGAGAGCAAACGAAATCGCGAACGTCGCTCGAAGAATTCGGGCGGCGTGAGTCATTGAAGGCGCCCGTTCGCATCCGCGGTGCGACGCCCTTCCGACATTCGGTGAATCATCGATACACGAACGGATCGCGCGGCGCCGCGATCGTTTGCCACGCGCTTGCACGTAAGACGAGCGTGCCCTCGCGCTGGACCAAAATTCCGCGCGCGGCGATCCACGTTCCGTCGCGAACGCGGATGCGACGATCGAGTGGGAGTGCGATCGCGTGCGCGTCGATGCGGCAGCACGTGATCGCGAAGC
>Ga0116226_10003596_pt1 | contig 13661 bp, 13 predicted proteins | sample S1TSphfallax_FD_89692 | JGI IMG/M metagenome (GOLD analysis project Ga0116226, IMG submission 89692) | Host-associated microbial communities from peat moss isolated from Minnesota, USA - S1T2_Fa - Sphagnum fallax MG | ecosystem: Host-associated > Plants > Peat moss > Unclassified | place: USA...
AAAATTGCGAAGCAATCCGGTGGAAGAGGTGGCCTTCAGGCCACCGTCCCGACACCCCCCAAAAAAGGGCTTTAGCCCTGGGCTCTCGCCGCGCCCCGAGGAACCGAAACCTGTCAAGTCCCCCAAAACCCAAAAAACCCGCAACTCCCTCATTCCAAACGCCAAAATAGATTCCAAAACTTGGCCGAGTGAAAGCCCCAACTTGATAAACTAGTAATAGAGATCAAATACGGAGGAGACAAGGGGTGAAAGCCGCATTTCCCCGCCCCAGCAACGCCTATTAGGCCCAACCACGTCCGCTAACCGCTCTTTTGCTAACCGCTCTTTTGCTAACCGCATTTTTGCTAACCGCTCTTCCGCTAACTCCCTCGCTTTCAAGACTTTGGCCATAACCGCAATAGAATGAAGACTTTGCGGTCGAACGAATCCGCAACCCCCTCAGAATGAAGACTTTGCCCGAAACAGGGGGGGAGGGGGCCGTCGGGGGCGAGCCGGCTTCCGAATCGGGAAACTCCTCGGCGGAGTCCCGAAATGGAACAGCCTCGAAAGAAATACTTCTCCCGCCTATAGAGTCTCGCCTCGATTTAGGTAACCATGCCTTAGAGGGAATTATTTATGAGCGGCTTCGAGCACAGGCATAACCATCCAACGGAAGTAGAAGTCGCAGGCGCCGATTCCGGCGCCAGCGTAGACAAAGTCCGCGACATCCTCTTCGGATCGCAAATCAAACAGTTCGAGACCCGCTTCAACCGCCTCGAAGAAAACCTCCGGCGCGAGACCATCGAATTGAAAGAAACCATGCGAAGGCGCTTCGAATCCGTCGAAGGATTCTTCAAAAGCGAAACCGAAGCCCTGTCCGCGCGGCTCAGGAGCGAGCGCGACGAACGCGCCGCCGCCTGCCAAACCATCGATCAGGACCTCAAAGCGACCCATGACACCATCGGCCGCCAGATCCACGCCCTGGACGCCTCGACCGCCGATGCGCAGAGCGGACTCCGCCTCGAGCTCATGGCCGAGTCGCGCAAGCTGCTCGACGAAATCGCGGAGCGCCATGAGATCGTCCGCTCCCTAATCGAGTACCGCGTCTCCGAGTTGCGCTATCAAAAAGCCGATCGCGCGCTGCTCTCCACCCTGCTGGCCGACCTCGGCGCGCAACTCAGCGACGACAGCCAGCTTTCGCCAGATCCGAGCCTTGCCGAGGATCTGCCCCAGTTCTCAAGATTGGCTCACGCCGGCTCGACCAGTGGCTCCACCAACGACTCCAGGATCGAAGCCGTCCCCGCCCCCTCCGCCGAGACCACGCGCTCCCTCGCCGCCGCCACGCTCCCTCCGCACATCATCGCCAAACTCAACTCCGGAAAAGCGCCGCGGCCGACTTCGGCGGGTAGAACTCGCCCCGCCGCGCACTCTTCCTCCTCCGATATCGGCGAGGAGTAGCCGCTCCCGCGACTTCCAATCTCCCCTTCCGGCGGACCGACTAACACCGGCCCGCCGCAAGCGGAACACCGAAGCCGCGTCGACCAAAGCACGAACCAAGGTTCGCGAAGGGAGCCGCAGCGACAATGAGCAGCCTATTGACACAGCCGCCAACGGACTATCCGGACCATGACATCGACGACGGCCCATACACCGGCGTCGCGGCTGGCGGAGATCCGAGCGGCGATCCAAACCTGGATCAACTCCGCTGGCTGCTGCTCGCCCCCGAGCAACGCCAGATCCGGGCGCTTCGCCATCGTCTCGATGACCCGCGGCGAAAGTCCGAGGAATTGAGCGAATGCCTCGCTGAAGCGGTCGCCATCCGCGCGGAGCGCGACAGCAAGCTCCAGGCCTCGCTGCAGCCTATCATTCAGGACGCGCTCAGAGTCGCCGCCGCCCGCGACCCGCGAAGCCTCGCCGCGACGCTCGCGCCAATTCTTCTTCCAGCGCTCTTCAGAGCCGGCGCGCGTTCGCTGCGCCAGAGGTTGGCTTCGCTCAACAATATGCTCGGGCAGCTGCTTTCTTTCGAGGGCTTGCGGTGGCGCGTCATCTCCTGGCGAACCGGCGACCCCGTCAACGCCGTAGCCCTCACCAGCAGCCACCGCTACCGGGTCGAGCACGCATTCCTTATTCATCGCGAATCAGGGCGGCTTCTAGGCGACGCCGGGTTCGATGCGGAGCGCAACACCGGGCTGATCGCCGCCATCGAGTCGCTCGGCGGCGATCCCATCGGGGACGCCTTCAGGGAACGATCGCCCGAAAAACCGAAGTCGCTCGACATTCTGGAGATCGGCGAACACAAACTATGGCTTCGCCACGGAGCCTTAGCCACCTTGGCAGTCGTTGTGGCCGGCTACCCGCACAAGGCGCTCGGCCAGCAACTCGAGGTCGAAACCGACGTCATCCATGAAGTCTTCGGGGATGCTTTGCGAAATTTCGATGGCCATTCAGAAGGGATTCCCGGCATCGCCAAGCATCTTCGCGGCTGCCTGATGCTCGGTCGTCGAAGGATCGGCGCTGGAAACTCGTATGTAACGCTGTCGTCGACCGCGGCCTTCATCTTGATCGCGCTCGGCGGCCTTGCGTCCGGCCGCATTCGCGAGACCAGGAACTGGGAACGCTATGTTGACCAGCTGCGCAACCAGCCCGGCATCGTCGTGATCGACGCCCAGCAACATTGGCCGCAATACTCCATTCGCGGCCTTCGCGACCCGCTGGCCATCGACCCGCAAACACTGCTTCCCGCCTTCGGAGTTCCGGCAGCTGATGTATCGGAGCACTGGGGAGCCTACCAGTCCCTGGATTCCCAAATTGCCGCAAAACGAACACAACTCGCGCAGAACATTTCCCCGTTCAGAGCCTCGCAGGAGAGTCCGAAGGGAAAATGAGACCCAACGCCATCCTTCGCATGTACACCCACCATATCGTCTACCATGAAGAAGTGAGGAGAAGCCGAGCTGATCGTTGTCTACTTGTTTTCGCTGGCCTGCTGGGATCTTTGCTGCTCGCCTTTCTCATCGTTCCGCTCATTCAGCTGAGCTGGGTCTCGCCTCTCGCCATCGCGCGGCTCTTCGCCATACCCGAAGTCCGCCAAGCTCTCGCGCTGACCTTTTCTTGCGCGACGGCGGCTTCGGCCATCGGTCTGCTGCTCGCCGCGGCATTTGGCTACTGGCTCGCGCAGCGACCGGTTTGGATTTCGCGGATACTCCTCCCCCTGGTGGACATTCCTCTTCTAATCCCGCATCCGGTCGCGGGTATTGCTCTGCTGCTCTTGCTGGCCCGTCCGGGCGTCCTCAATCATTTGCTGCAGACGTTCCATCTAAGCCCGGCCTCCGGATCTCTGCTAGGAACCCCAATCGCTATCGTGGCTGCGATGCTCTTCGTGTCCGCGCCTTATCAAGCGCAGGTCTGCCGCCAGGCTTTTGCCGGCCTGGACCCAGCCTACGCTCTCCGGTCCCGCACACTCGGTGCAGGACCCTGGCGCACCCTGCTTCAAATCGAAATCCCGCTCGTCCGCCGCAGCTTGTTCGGTAGCGCCGCCATGGCTCTCGCCCGCTCCGCATCCGAGTTCGGGGCGATCCTGGTTGTCGCCTACTTTCCTCGCACGCTACCGGTGCTCATCTATGAGAAATTCTCGAACGAAGGTCTGGATGCCGTCCGCCCCCTCGCGGCTCTCATGATTGCTGCCGGACTCCTGCTCCAGGCCCTGCTTCATTCTTTGCAGCCCGACGAGGCTCTTGACAATGCCTGAGACCACAGTGCTTAGCGCCTTGCAGGAGGCTCCGTCTTTAGAGGTCAGTTCCCTTTCGCTCCATCGCAACTCCGCGAAACTCGGCCCGATCAGTTTCGCACTGTCGCATGCGGGTTGCTGGTGGCTCGCCGGTTCGAGCGGAGCAGGCAAATCCCTGCTCATGGAGTCGCTCGCCGGCTTCCACACCGAAGCCGAAGGAAGCATTTGCGTGAGCGGCAAAGCAATCCAGCAATGCGCCCCCGAACACCGCTCCATCGCTCTGATGCCGCAGCGCTGGAGGCTCTTCCCCCATTGGAGCGTCGCCGCCAACCTGCGATTCGCCGCCAAACTGGGTGGCGCGCATGCAGATCGAATTGCGGAGCTCACCCAACGACTCCAGGTGCAGAACCTCATGAATCGCCCCACGCGCGCACTTAGCGGAGGCGAAACCCAGCGCATCGCCCTGATACAGACCCTCCTTTCGCCTGCGAAGATCCTGCTCTTGGACGAACCGCTTTCCGCCATCGACGCCGCGTTGCAAACCGTGGCGCTTGATCTGCTGCGAGCGGAGACCTCCACTCAGCAACGAATCTGCGTGATCGCCACCCACCGTCCAACCGAGGGTTTTCCGATGCAAGGCACTCTCCTCATGCAAGCAGGTGAGCTGCTTCCCATAACGGAACCCGAGTAAGCTCCCGGCTGCGAAGTTTGGCAGTTCCCGACCTCGCGGTGATATAGAATCAGATTAGTTTCAGCTGGGAGAAGTGAACCCAGCAGAAAGACTGGCTTAATTCCTGAAGCCAGATATCGGCGAGACGATCAGACCCTTGCTGGGACATCGATCGGGAAAAGAAACTGCACCATGTTGAATATGCAGCTTCACTATTTTCCGCGCCAGCGCTACTGCAACGGTTTCATGCGCTAGGGGCCTTCAAGAACTTTCCGAGCAATGCATTGCCTTCATTTGTCGGCTCGCCATGGGCGCACCTCGCAGAATACGGAAAGATGTCATGATCCGAGAGTACTGGTTGGTACTTTCGCCGTTTAGTTCGAGTATTCGGGAGTTGCAGAGCATCCAATTGGGAACAATATGTCGTTAACAGACAAATTCGGACGCCGGATCACCGATCTACGTGTCTCGATCACGGACCGGTGCAACTATCGTTGCGTCTACTGCCGATCCGGAGAAGAAGATGTGAAGTTCTCCGAGCTACCGATGCAGGACTATGTCCGGTTGGTCCGCGTCTTTGTTTCCCTGGGCATTGAAAAGGTGCGGATTACAGGCGGCGAGCCGCTGTTGCGAAAAGAACTCTTGCCCATGGTTGAAGAACTTGCCGCCTTGACCACAGCCCAACCAGGAAAAAGCGGGGCGGCCAAGCAGCTCGATGTGGCCATCACCACCAACGGCCACCTGCTCGCCAAGCTTGCCGAACCGCTCAGGCACGCAGGGCTTTCTCGCGTCACGGTCAGCATGGACGCCGTCGACCCGGCAAAATTCGTCCGGATGACACGCGTCTCGAATGGATACGACGCCGTAGTCGCCGGAATCCGCGCCGCCAAACGCGCCGGTCTCGAACCGGTGAAGGTGAACGCGGTCATCCTGCGGGGCTTCAATGAAGACCAGATAATCCCTTTCGCCCGATTCTCGCGCGACGAGGGTGTCATCGTCCGCTTCATCGAATTCATGCCGCTTGAAGAAGAGCGGCTCTGGGCGCCCGATGTCGTGGTCGGCTATAACGAGATGCTCGACATTCTGAACAGCTTCCGCCCGCTCGTGCCTCTGCCCGCAACGTCAGCAGGCGAGACCGCGATGCGCTACACATTTGACGACGGCATCGGGGAAGTCGGCATCATCGCCCCAGTTTCCAAGGCCTTTTGCGGTGCGTGCAGCCGGGTGCGGCTCACCTCCGACGGCAAGATGCGCACCTGCCTGTTCTCGCAGTCGGACCACGATCTGTACGGAGTTCTCCAGCGCGGAGGCAGCGACGCCGACCTCGCCGCCTTCATCGAAAAAACGATCGAGAAGAAAGAGGCCCGCCACCACATCGGGGAAGCTGGATTTCTGAAGCCGTCACGGAGTATGGTGCATATCGGTGGATAAGGCTGCCGACTCTATCTGCTTGCCGAGTCTGCCGCCGCTGGCGGCGATCACAGCCGCAACCGCTGCTACAGTGACTGCCGCCAGCGCTCCGAACGAATCGACGCCGAGGAAGCCGCCGAAGATATTTGACGCGAGATGAAAGGCGATGGCAACGGGTAGACTGCGGCAGGAGCGGTTGTAGAGCCACGCCACAAGATACGAGCGCCCGATCAAACCAGCGAACCAAGGCCAAAAAGGAAAACTGGTCATGCCGCTTCCCGTCAAAAAGAGCAGCGGGATGTGCCAGAGTCCCCAAAATATGCCGACAACCAGCGCCGCGACAATGGGGTGACATTGCACCTGAAGCCGATCAAGGGCGAACCCTCGCCAGCCCACCTCTTCCCACGGATTGGCCAATAGTGAGATGGCCGCCAGCACGGCGATTCCCGCGAGAGACATGCGAGGCGACTCCGGCCGGAGACTAGGCCACAGCGCCCGGCTCAGCTCATGGGTCGCAAGAAGCAAGACTGCGGGCCCGAGTATCGCAAACAGATACCATTTGCCTGCTGCTCGCCAGCGGAGAGAGTCTCGCAAGGAGGTCAGCGGGCCTTGGCGTTTGCCAGCCAGGCGGGAAGTCAGCCAGGCGGCGATCGCCGGGCCGCCGCCGGGCAGCATCAAAACAGCCAACCAAAGCGGGCTTCGGAAGACGGCGATCCAGAACGCCGCGGCGCACGCTGGCACATATCCGAGCCACAAAATTGAGAAGGCCAACAGGTAGAAGGTCGCGACTGGATGCGCCTGCGCGGAACGGCGTCCCGCTGCGCGAAAGAGTTGTGCGGCCTCAGCCCTCAAGACAACGCTCCCCGCCAGAATAAACCACGAACCGCGATCCTCGCAGAAAGCCCACCAGCGTCAACCCCAACTCCCGCGAAAGCTTCACCGCCAGGCTGGAGGGCGCCGAGACCGAGGCCATCACGGGGATACCTGCTGCGATTGCTTTCTGCGCAAGTTCGAAGCCGCCGCGCCCGCTGACCATGAGGATACTCTCCGAGAGCGGAAGACGCTTCTCCAACAGCGCCCAGCCGACGATTTTGTCGACAGCGTTGTGGCGGCCAATGTCTTCGCGAATTTGGAGGAGTTCGCCGGCGGCCGTGAACAACCCCGCCGCGTGAAGTCCGCCGGTCTTCTCGAAGATCGCCTGGTCGTCACGCAGTCTTTCGCTCAGAGAACATAGCACCTCCGGCGAGACTCGGAACTTGGGATTCGGCGCGCGCAAGCCACGCCTCCGAATCGCCTCAATCGAAGCCTTCCCGCAAATTCCGCAGCTCGATGCGGCGAAGAAATTCCGCTGCATGGAAGCCGGGTCGTAGTCCGGGTTGGCAATCTCGACCTCGACGACATTGCTCTTTCCTATGTTCTCGTCGGTCAGGGCGCGAAGGCTTGCTAGCTGCTGCGCATTCTCGATGATCCCTTCGGTCAGCAGGAAACCGGCAGCGAGTTCGAGGTCGTTGCCGGGAGTGCGCATGGTGACCGAAAGGGGGGAGACCAGCCCGTCGGCCGCGACGATCCGAATCTCCAGCGGCTCCTCGGCGGCGAGGTAATCGACGGCGCGACGTGTCTCGCCATCGCGCCATTCGATGACTTCGGTGATCTCGACGCTCAATCTCGGAGTTCGCAAATTCTTCCTCAGCGTTGTGAGCCTTCAGTCCTCAGTTTTCAATTCTCTCTCGGTATAAAGATCTCTGGTCGCCGCCAAGGCAGGCCGCTCGAGCCTGGGAACTGACAACTGAAGACTAACAACTCAATTAGGGACTATGATTCCAGTCTTATGGCATTCACATTGGAACAGCTCGACCACATTTCGCTGACCGTCTCGAACCTTGACGCTACTATCGACTTCTATACCGAGGTCTTGAGCATGGACGCCATTACTTTCAACGGGCGCAAAGCGCTGCGATTTGGAGATCAGAAGATCAATCTGCATCAGCGCGGCCACGAATTCAACCCCAAAGCCGCGCACCCGACGCCCGGCTCGGCCGACCTCTGCTTTATCACCCTGACCCCTATCGAAGAAGTTATTGAGTATCTGGCCGCCCTGCGCGTCCACGTTGAAGAAGGTCCTGTTGAGCGCGCGGGAGCAATCGGCAAGATTCGCTCGGTTTATATCCGCGATCCCGACCATAATCTTGTTGAGATTTCAAATTACCTATGAGCGCGGCGTTTCTATGAACTTTTCGGGCGCGGTGCTTGCCGGGGGACGATCCACCCGCATGGGCACGGATAAAGCCTTCCTACGAATCGGCCATGAAGTTCTCATTGAGCGCCAGCTTCGCTGTCTTCGCGAAAGTGGAGCGGCAGAGTTGCTGTTGTCTGGCCGTCGAAGCGCCGATTATTCTCAGTTCCAGACCAAAGTCGTCTATGACGAAGAACCTGACGCCGGTCCTCTAGCCGGGCTGGCGGCGGTGCTTGATGCGGCGGCGAATCCATTCGTTCTGGTGCTCGCGGTCGATATGCCAACGATGACTCCGGCGATGCTCGCGAAGATTCTTGCGAGATGCTGGGAGAATTCTGGTTGTGTTCCGATCCAAGGAGAGAGGATTGAGCCGCTCGCCGCCGCTTATCCCAAACGAAGTCTCGAACTAGCCAAGAGCCGCCTTGCCAATGGCGAATATTCCATGCATGGCTTTGTGAATCAGGCGATTATCGAATGCCTCCTCCGTCCGCTGCCCATCAAACCTGAAGATCGTCAGTGCTTCATCAACTGGAATGAACCCTCGGAATGGCATCCAAGTCTTTGATTTCACACATCTTAACTTAGCAAAGATGAGTAACGAGTGGGTTGGGGAACGTGTCCGCATTATCCTCGTCGCGACGGTCGAGGCAGGCGAAGTCCTTTTCGACAAGTACGGACAATTTTCCGAGAATTCCCAGGTTTACTTCGGCCGAAATTCCAACTTGGTCGGTGGAGGCCCAAGCGTCCGCCGTCGCGGCGGGTAGAGAGACCGCGACTTCATTGCCGGTGGAAGAAACGGCCACAGCGCCGAGAGAGTCATTGCGCACCAATGAGTAGGTCAGGGACATCTCGACCTCCGGGCCAAAATACACAGTGTCTTCCAGCCTTCCTGTCTCGACGAACGCAGCAAGCTCCGAGCGCGTGACTCGCAGCCGAATTGAGTTGCCTTGGATTCGCAGCTTCATCGTTTACTTTTTCTCCCTGTTTCGGGCTGTCTTGCCCAAAGCCTCGAGGCCGGCGATGAGGATGTAGAGGCCGCGAAGCGCGTCTCCGCTGAACATCCTGCGCATCGTCCCGAAAAAGCCCGCGGGCGTTTGTTTGCATTCGTCGACAACGCCGGTTATCAAATTCCGGCTCGCTTCGTGCAAAAATTCGGGGTCGATGGCGGTGGCGGCGCGGGATAGGACTAGGAAGTTGCGGAGGATGTTGATTGCTTCGGGGGTGTTGGCGTAGTTGGCTACTTTGTCGAGGATGGCGTCTTCGGCGCTTATGGCGCCTTTGAGGACGTCGAGGAGGCCGTGTTTGTTGGCTATGTCTAACAAAGCATAGGCTTTGAGCAGGGCCTCGGCATTTTCGAGAGGCGCGGCTTCGAGTTTCTTTTTGAGGGCCTCTTCGCGAGAAGCGCCGGGATATTTGAAATAGAGGTATTTCGCCATGGAATTTTCTTTCAAAAAACGCGTCTTTTTAAGACATTACGAGGTGCTTCCAGACACTATTTGGACTAGTTTGTCGTCTTTTCCGGTTCCGGGCAAATAGTAGTCGGCGCGCTTCCATTTTCGCTCGACTTCGACGCCTTTTTGGGGGGTCGGATGGCCATAGCGGAAGTTTTTGCGAGGGAGCGGATTGGCGCCCATCTCCGGCAGCAGGGTGAGGTGGACGGAAGTTTCCTTGTAGGCCGGGGTATGGGTGACGGCGTCGGTGTGGCTGTCGGTGAGGCGGTTGACCGGCTCCTCGATGGTGTTCATGGGCATGTAGAGTTGTTTGCCGTGAACGCGGTCGGTGACGAGGACCTGCACTTTGATCTGGCCGGTGGAGGATTTGAGGCGGACCCAGCGTCCGGTCTCGAGTCCGCGCTCGGCGGCCAGCTCGGGCGAGACTTCGAGGAAGCTGTTGGGGGTGATCTCCATGATGCCTTTGCTGCGGTAGGTCATCGCTCCCTGCTCGAAGTGCTCGAGCAGGCGGCCATTGTTGAGGTGGAGATCGAACTCGGAGGTGGTTTCCTCGCCGGGCTCCTGCCATTCCAATGGGAACAATTTCGCCTTGCCGTCGGGAAAGGGGAATCCCTTGGTGAAGAGCAGGGGCTGGTCGGTTCCGTCTTCGGCGACCGGCCACTGGAGGGTTTTGTAGCCTTCGAGACGCTCATAAGTGACCCCGGCGAAAAGGGGCGTGAGCGAGGCGGCCTCGGCCATGATCTCGGAGGGGTGCGAATATTTCCAGTTCGCGCCCAGCCGGTTGGCGACGTCGCGAATAATCTCCCAGTCGGGCTTGCTTTCGCCGAGCGGCTCCATGGCGCGGTAGAGGCGCTGGATGCGGCGCTCGGTGCTGGTGAAGGTGCCCTCTTTTTCGAGGCTGGGCGAGGCGGGCAGGACGAGGTCGGCGAAGCGCGCGGTCTCGCTCAAGGAAATGTCCTGAACGACGAAGAATTCGAGTTTCTCCAAGGCGGCGCCGACGTAGTTGGCGTTCGAGTCGGAGGTGATCATGTCCTCGCCTTTGAGGTACATGGCTTTGAGCTTGCCCTCGTGGATGGCGTCGACCATCTGGTGGTTGTCGAGGCCTTTGTTGGTCGGCAGAGAAACGCCCCAGCCTTTTTCGAACTTCTCGCGGTTGGGGGCTTCGTCGACTTTCTGGTAGCCGGGATAGCTGGCCGGCATGGATCCGAAATCGCTGGCTCCCTGGACATTATTGTGGCCGCGGAGCGGATACGCGCCCGCGCCGGGGCGCATGTAGTTGCCGGTGACGAGGAGCAGGTTGGAGATGGCGGTCGAGGTGTCGGAGCCGTGGCAGTGCTGGGTGACGCCCATGGCCCAGAGGACGCAGACGCCGTCGGCTTTGGCGACTTCGCGCGCGACGGTTCGCAGCGTTTCGGCGGAGATGCCGGTGACGCGCTCGGCGTATTCGATGGTGAAAGGCTCGAGGCTCTTGCGGTATTCATCGAGGCCGTTGACCCACCGGTCGAGGAAATCCATCCTGGCCAGACCGTTGTCGAGGATGTACTTGGCGATGGCCGAGAGCCAGATGAGATCGGTGCTGGGCTTGGGGCTGAAATAGATGTCGGCGCGGCGGGCCATTTCGTGTTCGCGAAGATCGGCGACGATGAGCCGTTGCCCGCGCAGCTTGTGGGATTGCTTGACACGGGTGGCGAGGACGGGGTGGCTCTCGGTGGTGTTGCTGCCGATGACCAGGACGAGGCCGGCGGCCTCGATGTCTTCGATCGAGCCGCTATCGCCGCCATAGCCGACGGTTCGCGACAGCCCCATGGTCGCCGGCGTCTGGCAATAGCGCGAGCAGTTGTCGATGTTGTTGGTTCCAATGACCGCCCGCGCGAGCTTTTGCATCAGGTAGCTCTCTTCGTTGGTGCATTTGGAGGAGCTGATGAAGCCGAGGGCGTCGGGGCCGTGGGCGGCCTCGATCTCGGTGAACTTGCGGGCGATCAGCGTGAGGGCTTCGTCCCAGGTGGCTTTGCGGAAGCCGTCGCCCTCGCGAATGAGCGGCGAGGTGAGGCGGTCGCCGGCGTTGACGAAATCCCACGCGAACTTGCCCTTGACGCAGGTGGAGATGCCGTTCGCAGGTCCTTCCGCCGGCTCCACTTTGAGGATGTGGCGGTCTTTGGTCCAGATATCGAAGCTGCAACCGACTCCGCAATAGGTGCAGACGGTCTTGGTCTTCTTGGTGCGAGACTCGCGCATCGCTGCTTCGGTGTCGGACAAGGCCATGATGGGCGGATAGCCAAGCTCCGGCTCGATGCCCTTGACGACCTCGATCATGCCTTCGAGCGCTTTGGCCGGCCAATCGGTAAAGTAGCCAGCCTCGCCGATCATCGACTTCTCCATCAGCGCGTTGCAGGGGCAAACGGTCACGCAATGGCCGCAGGAGACGCAGCTTGAACCGGCGATGGTTTCGCCGCCATCCCAAAGCACGCGGGGATTGGGGTCTTCCCAGCGAATGGACAGGGTCTCGTTGACCTGCACGTTTTGGCAGGCCTCGACGCAGCGGCCGCACAAGATGCACTGGTCGGGATCGTAGCGGTAGAAGGGATTCGACTCGTCTTTGGGGTAGGGCTTGGGTTTGTAGGGCCGGGCCTGATGGACCACTCCCAGCAAATGGGTGGTGTTGTGGACGGTGCAGTTGCCGTTGTTGTTATCGCAGACGGTGCAATAAAGCAGATGATTGCCGAGGATGCGGTCGAAGGCCTCGCGCTGGGCGATGTCGACGCGGCTGGATTCGGTAACGACCTTCATGCCAGGGGCGGGCTTGGTGGCGCAGGCGCGGACAAGCTGGCCATCGACCTCGACCATGCAGGTGTCGCAGGTCTGGATCGGCCCGAGCTGCTGGTGATAACAGACCTGGGGGATGGCGCGGCCGGCGGCGTTGAGGAGATCGACGAGGTGCTTGCTAGCGCCGATGGCGTGAGCCACGCCGTCTATCGATAAATGGTCGGCAGACAGCTGGAGCTGGGCTGCGGAGAGGCGGCCGGTCGACAAGTCCGCAATTTCCGGTACTGGAGGCGCCGTTTGTGGATTGGCCGGAGTCTTGGCAGGCAAGCGATTCAAATCGTCCATACTGCAACTATAGATGCGCCGCAAGGGCGGCAAGGTGGTTTTGGGCCGAAACCCGCTATAGTGAAGCACCAAAGTTCTATTGCCTTTCCGGAATCGGGAAGCTTGTCGAATTGGGAATCAAGGCATTTGGTGTTAACACTTTGGCAATGAACACTTTAGCAATGAACGCATTGTCCATCAAAGCAGCGAGGCCGCCCTCGATGGAGGAGCGGCCTGCCGGTTGGGCAAAAGTCTGCTGACGCAAGAGGGTTTACTGCATTTGGGGCGGGGGAGGGGGCTGGCCTTCCCGTTCCGAACCTGGTCCGGGGCCGCGATGGGCCTTCATTTCGGCGAATTGCTGCTTTTGGGTGTCGTTGAGCAGCGCTTCGATTTTGCTTTCCGTTTCCTCATGGAGCGTCCTGGTCTGGGCAAGGAACTGCTGGTGGGTGATGGTCTGGTTGGTTTCGAGGCTCTTGCGCTCGGCTTCCTGGTTGGTCAAGATGGCCTGGACCTGGGTCTGCTGTTCGGCGGACAGGCTCAGGCGTTTGGCCAGATGGGCGGCCATGTTGGCCGGGTCCCCGGGGCCGTGGCCCCAATGTCCGCCTGGCGGGGGCGGCGGCGCGGCCTCGCCCGATTGCGCCAGTGCCAAATTTCCCGTTAACGCCAAGATCGCGCCCAATGCCATCCCGCAAACAAATTTCCGCATATTTATTCCTCCGGTGCGACAGCGATTCCGCGAGGAGAGATCGCGGTCAAAACTGTCTGCTATAAGAGACGAGAAAAATTGGTGCGGGCCGCAGCCCTTCAAGAAGGGAGGCAGGTGGGTGGTCGTAGGGAGGGAAGGAGCGGGTCCGTTCGACGCGCGCTGGTCGATGCGTTGGAGTTTTCGGCGAGGGCCCAGGCCTAAAGGCCTTCTTTGGTTGTGTTGGGACGGTGGCCTCAAGGCCACCTCTTTCACCGGATTGCTTCGCAATTTTTGGTGGGATTTGGGTTGTTTTGAGCGGTCGCGCGGAGACTGGTGGAAAAGCAGGTCCGTTCGACTCCCGTTGGTCGCTCAGGATGACAGTTGAGGGGGAAGGTAGGGAAAAAGAAGGTCTATTCGTC
>Ga0116226_10003597_pt1 | contig 13661 bp, 14 predicted proteins | sample S1TSphfallax_FD_89692 | JGI IMG/M metagenome (GOLD analysis project Ga0116226, IMG submission 89692) | Host-associated microbial communities from peat moss isolated from Minnesota, USA - S1T2_Fa - Sphagnum fallax MG | ecosystem: Host-associated > Plants > Peat moss > Unclassified | place: USA...
ACCCGCAAATCCCGGCCGCCTTGGCGCCCGCGATCGAAGGTGTGGTCTCGCTGCATGATTTCCGGGCTGCGAACAAGATCAAGCGCCGGCCTCGCGACACCGGATCCTGCGATGGTTCGACCTGCTGGAGCCTGGCGCCTGGGGACCTTCAGACAATCTATGATTTCAAGCCCCTCTACGAAGCCGGTTATACCGGTGAAGGCGAGGTCATTGCGGCGGTGGAGGGTACCAATCTCTACAGCAATTCGGATTTTACCAACTTCCGCTCGATCTTCCAGCTCACCAAATATGCGGGCGGCAAACTCGTCGTTCAGCATCCAGCGCCAGCAAAGGGCAAGGCTTGCGCCGATCCCGGTGTTGTCAGTGGTGATGACGGCGAGGCGACGCTCGATGTGGAATGGGCCACGGCCGCAGCGCCCGGTGCAACCATTTTGCTCGCCTCTTGCGATTCCACCGATACCTCGGACGGCGTCTTTATAGCGGCCCAAAATCTGGTCAATAGCAGCAGCCCGCCGCCCGTGATCAGCGTGAGTTACGGCATTTGCGAAGCCGAAAACGGCTCCGCCCTAAACGCCTCGTTCAACAAGCTTTATCAGCAGGCATCGGCCGAAGGCATTTCGGTGTTTGTCGCGACAGGCGATAATGGCCCAACCGACTGTGCGTCAAGCACGAACGGGACGACCTACGGCATCGGAGTTAATGGTTGGGGCGCAACCAAGTATAATGTCGCGGTGGGCGGCACTGATTTCGGCGATACATATGCCGGGACCACCTCCACCTATTGGGGCAAGAGCACCGGTGCGCCTTGGTCGACCGCCAAGTCGTATATTCCAGAGATTGCCTGGAACGACACCTGCGCCAGCACGCTAATCGCCGAATATAACGGTGCTACCGTTACCTATGGCGCCCATGGTTTCTGCAATAGTTCGGCCGGCGCCAGTTATCTCTCGCTAGGTGGCGGTGAGGGTGGCCCAAGCGGCTGCTATTCGGGTGCCGCATCGATCAATGGCGTGGTCAGTGGAACCTGCAAGCCCTATCCCAAACCAAGCTGGCAAACTGGCGTCGCTGGAATCCCGGCCGATGGCGTACGCGATGTCCCGGACGTGGCGATGTTCGCGTCAGACGGGTCCGTATGGAGCCATGCGCTCGACACCTGTTTCACAGATCCGAACGGAGGCAGCCCGTGCACTGGCAATCCGGCCAGTTGGGCCGCAAATGCCGGCGGCACGTCCTACGCGACACCGATTATGGCCGCCGTCCAAGTGCTGGTGGACCAATATGCCGGTGGCCCGCAAGGCAACCCGGCCCCCACATACTACGCCCTCGCTGCAGCCGATTACGGCACAAAGGGCAACCCGTCCTGTTCGGCAAGCCTGGGCAATAAGAACAAAAATACGTGCACATTCCATGACATCGTCCAGGGCGATGACGATGTGGATTGCAAGGGCACGCATAATTGCTACCGCCCGTCCGGCAGCTACGGCGTTCTCTCCACGTCCAATACCGCGTACAAGCCCGCCTACAAGGCAACGACCGGCTATGATTTCCCGACCGGTTTAGGGTCGGTCGACGTGTCCAACCTCGCGGCGAACTGGCCGACAAACTAACCATCAGGGAGGGCTCGGTGTAGAGCCCTCCCACTTCCCCAACGGCCCTCAGAGAGATGCGTCTGCACAGCAACGCATGAAGGAGAAAAACTATGCTTAAACATTGTTTGATTGGTATCGCAGCCGGCGCAATCGGGCTTAGCCTGCCCGGCCTAGCACTGGCCGCAGCGCAACCGAGTGTCGGCTACTACGCCACATCGGGATTTCAGTATTCCGCCACACCGGCTAAAGTTTGTGAGGCGGTGGGACAACCACCAGCAGGCTCCAGCTATAGCGGAATTTTCTATTATCCGGGGCCAGGCAAGACCGGGGCAACCTTCCGCACGGTGAACAATAGCAGTAAGTATGAATTTGTGATTCTCGAACTCTTTCCGAAGATGCCGGCCGCCGGAGTGACAACACTCTCGGGGACGATCACCGAAAGTGCCGAAGGGAGCAGCACCTACAAGTTGCCATTCAAGGCGACATTCACCTACCTGGATGCCAGTAGCTTTGAGGCGACGCTGGTCACAACCACACCGCTTTCTGCCACGGAAACCTGCACCGTGACGGACCATCTGATTTTCGTAAAAACCAGTCCATAACGCCGAGTTTTTGGCCTGATCCGGTCACACCGACCCTGCCGACCGGATCAGGCTTTAAGCGCGAAGCGTTTTCATCCAAACGCGAAATTCGCGGACGCCGCCCAAGGTCTCCGAGTCCCAGCCATGCGCCGCCCAGATCTGGTCGGCCCGCAGCCGCGCTTCACTCGGACTAATCCCGAATTGCTGCATAAAGTTTCGGCCGAACGTTGTTTCATTGGTGAACCCGCACGCAAGGGCGATCTGAGCGACCCGTTTCGCCCTATGCTCGGGCGATGCAAGACGGAGCGCCGCGGCGATCAGCCTGCGCCGCCTGATATAGTCCGCAACCCCGCCAAAAGACTCGAACAGCCGGTACAGCGTTGCCCGCGACATGCCAAATTCCGCCGCGATTGTCGCTGGACTCATCTCGGTATCATCGAGGTTTGAGTCGATATAGGATGATACGCGCCGGAAGATTGACGGTATCGTGGTTGATGTCGGCAAGGCATGCCGTCGGGCGAGCGTCGCCAGAATTGTCGTGAGCATGGCGACCGTTCCATCGCCCATCGCCGCAGCGGCGCGCGCATCAAGCGATTCCACATGCTCGGCTAATTCCGTCATATGGGCGGCAAGAATCGCGGTCAGCGCCTCGGTTCCGTCTAGAACCAACCCATGAAGTGCTGCCACATCATCCACGACCGCCTCGAACTGCGGCCTTGGCACCATAAAGGTCAGTTGCCGGGACCAAGAGGTCTCAGTGCAAATTGTTTGGCTCAAATCGAACACGCAAATATCGCCGGGTCGGACCTTGATCGGCCGATTGCCGGCGGTACCGGCGAAGCCGCCTTCCAAGTAGAGTTGCACGATAACGTGATCCAGACCACTCGCCGCAACAGTCTCCGGCTTTCGCTCGAACACGAGTGGAGATGAGGAAATCACGGCGAACATGACTTTGCCGAGATGCCAAGCCGTCATCTCGACCATGACGTCAGCGGCGGCTTCATGATCCGGCTGCCGACACGGAAAAACATCACGTTGGAGGTCTTGGTAAATCGCAAATGCCGCCGACCCGCCCGCCTCCGCGGTCGATAGGCGAAACGTCGGCACGATGTTCGCCGTTGCCATCGAATCTCCCCGTTCGGTTTGACGCGGGCGGATATCATGGGATGCGGCAGGGGTGCAAGGGCGCGCGCCCTCATTCCACGCTACCGGAGAAATTTTGCCTGACCGCAGCGCTCCTGCCAGTTCATCTTGCCGATCGATCCAGCGCTCGGTGCAAAGCCGGCCGTCGCTCGCAGTCTCAGTTGCGAGCGCCACGCGGATGAGTGCATACAGCGGATACAATCGGGCGGCGCTGATCAAGAGCGGATCCGGCCGTTTGGGAAAGCTTAGAGTGTTTCATGGCTTCGGTCTCTTGGTCGGAGCGTTCACGAGCGATGGGGCGTCACTTGCCCGATATTTCCTCCGCGAGCTATCGCAGCGCAAACGGGCAAAATTCTCGGGAGCCATAAATCAGATTGATGTCTCAGGATGGTTTCCTGATTCGTGTCTGAGGTCGCGGCCGCGGATTATCCGAATTTGCGCTATTTTCGGATCAATTCCGCGTGTGCACCGTTGGTAGGTCGAGTGTCGTTGCTAAAGGGTGACGACGCGGACAGACCGCCGATGCTCTCGGGTGATGCTCATCCGACGGCAGGATTGGCGCGCTGAAAGGTGATCGTGAGGCTTGCAGGCCGACCAAGCAGGTCCGTCTCAGCACCGATCGCAACATGAGGAACTGATCATGGATAAGGACCGCATCGAAGGCGCCGGCAAGCAGGTCAAGGGCTCGATCAAAGAAGCCGCCGGCAAACTCACCGGGGACCAGAAGCTCCAGGGCGAAGGTAAGATGGATAAGGCTGTCGGCAAGGCGCAGAACGCATTCGGCGGCGCTAAAGACAAGATCCGCGAAGCCGTCGACGGCGAGTAACGACGTCTGGCTTTGTTCTCCCTCTCTGCTCCGATGGGGCGGAGAGGGACTGTTCTTTCCACGACGTCAGACCATTCCGGTGGGGCGTCTTTATTCATGCGGTACCGGACGCGGCTTACGGTCATCGCCGATTGCCACAAACGTAAACGTCCCCTCGGTCACTTTGGCGGCGCCGCCGAAATCGAGATAGCGGCGGCTCCAGGTTTCGACGCGCACCGTGATCGAGGTTCTGCCGACCCGCACAATCTCCGCGAAGCAGCTGACCAGATCGCCGATCAGGACCGGCTTGTGGAACTTCATTGCTTCGATCGCGACCGTCGCGACCCGGCCGCCAGCCCGCTCGGTAGCAACCACGCTCCCGGCGAGATCCATCTGCGACAGAACCCAGCCGCCGAATATATCGCCAGCCGGATTCGCGTCGGCCGGCATTGCGATCGTCTGTAAGGCAACCGGCCGAGCCGGCAGGGTCTCGGTCTGCGGCATCGCTGAACTCATAATGATCTCCGATAGTTGGACCTTGGACAGCGTACCCTGCAAGTGACGCGCCTTGTCAGGTTCGGGCGCCACTCTCTATGATCGGGCTATGGTAGATCTTTTTGATTCAAACGCCGCCCGCAATCCCGATAGCTATTCTGCGAAAGATATCGAGGTTCTGGAAGGGCTGGAGCCGGTGCGGCGCCGGCCCGGCATGTATATCGGCGGCACCGATGCGCGGGCGCTGCATCATCTCGGGTCCGAGGTGCTGGATAATGCGATGGATGAAGCCGTCGCCGGTCATGCCAGCCGGATCGAGATTGAGCTCGCCGAGGACGATACACTGACCATCCGTGATAACGGCCGCGGCATTCCTATCGGTCCGCATCCACGCTACCCCGACCTATCCGCCCTGGAACTGATTATGACCAAGCTTCATTCCGGCGGAAAGTTTGGCGGCGATGCCTACCAGACCTCCGGCGGGCTGCACGGCGTTGGCATCTCGGTGGTCAATGCGCTCAGTGATCGTTTGGTGGTCGAGGTTGCACGGGACCGCCAGCTTTATCGCCAGGAATATTCCCGCGGCCTGCCGACGACCAAATTAGTGACGGTCGGCCCGGTCGCCAATCGGCGCGGCACCAGCATCAGCTTCCATCCCGATGCTGAGATTTTCGGGACTGACCTCCGGTTCAATCCTGGCACGCTGTATCGGCTCGCGCGCTCCAAGGCGTATCTCTATAAGGGTGTCGAGATCCGTTGGAGCTGCGCCGAATCGATCAAGCGGCCCGATGGCATTCCCGACCGCGACGTGCTGCATTTTCCAGGCGGTCTCGGCGATTATCTGAAGATGAGTTTGGCCGACCGCACGCTCATCACCGCGACCCCGTTTACCGGCGAAGTCGCGCTGGCGGACAGTGCGCGGGTTGAATGGGCAATCGCCTGGCCCGAGGATGGCGACGGGTTTTCGACCTTCTATTGCAACACAATCCCGACGCCCGATGGCGGCACGCATGAGCAAGGGCTGCGTACCGCCCTCACCCGCAGCCTGCGCGCGCATGGCGAACTCGCCAAGGAAAAGCGCGCCGGGATGATCGCGGCCGAAGATGTGGTTGGTGGCGCGGCGATCATGCTGTCGCTGTTCATGCGCGACCCGCAATTTCAGGGGCAAACCAAGGACCGTCTGGTGTCGCCCGAGGCGGCCCGTCTGGTCGAGACCGGGATCAAGGATCGGTTTGAACAGTGGCTGGCCGATGATCCGGCCTCCGCCCAGGCGCTGCTCAACGTGCTGATCGAAAAGGCCGATGAGCGGCAGAAGCGCAAGCAAGACAAGGAAATGCTGCGCAAGACCGCGACGCGCAAGCTCCGCCTGCCCGGCAAGCTTGCCGATTGCAGCCGCGACAGCGCGATCGGCACTGAGATTTTCCTGGTCGAAGGCGACAGCGCCGGTGGCTCGGCGAAGCAGGCGCGCAACCGCGAAACTCAGGCGATCCTGCCACTCCGCGGTAAGATCCTGAACGTCGCGAGCGCCACCGCCGACAAGCTGCGCGCCAATCAGGAATTATCCGATCTGGTGCTGGCGCTCGGCTGCGGCCTCGGCAAGAATTACGACCCGGCCAAGCTGCGCTATGAGCGGGTCATCGTGATGACCGACGCCGATGTCGATGGCGCACACATCGCGTCATTGCTGATGACGTTCTTTTATCGCGAAATGCCGGCCTTGATCGCCGACGGCCATCTCTGCCTCGCCCAACCGCCGCTCTATCGCCTGACCGCCGGGGAAACCAGGATCTATGCGCGCGACGATGCGCATAAGGAAGAGCTGCTCGGGTCCACGCTAAAGGGCAAGAAGGTCGAGGTCAGCCGGTTCAAAGGGCTGGGTGAAATGCCCGCGGTCGATCTCAAACTCACGACCATGGATCCGAAGACCCGCACGCTGCTGCGCATCACCAAGGACGATGCACGGACGCCGGAGCTGGTCGAGAGCCTGATGGGTCGTAAGCCGGAATTGCGGTATAATTACATTACGGATAACGCGCAATTTGCACATGATCTGGATATTTGAGCGGTATGATAGCTGAAAGGGAATGACTGCAGCTGGGGACTAAGAACGCTATGCGCAGAGAAGACTTGGTCAGGTGCATGCATTCTGGAATGAAGCTTGCGTGCAAGAAATATGGCGCTTGGTCTGGTGGCGAAAGCATCCTGACAGGGGCATAGAAAGTCTGATGGTGTCGTCTGTCGCTCGAGAGGTCACCAAGGGCTGGAAAAGGAATAGTAATTCAGCTTACCTATCGATGGAGACGCCATTCACGGAGATTGAAAGGCATGCTGGTGCAGAACCCGTTCCAGGGCCTCTGCCGACAGTTTTGCGCCGAGCAGGACGCGTGGATATGGCACTATGGAACGCAAGATTCCAAGTTCGCAGCGTAATCAAGGTCAAGAAGAAATGGAGCAACATTCCATGCCATAATGATATCAAAAGGCTAAAGGCACTCATAAGACGCTATGGATATAGCAACGGAGGCAAGCTCAACACTAGATTTTTGGTCACAATGGTCCTTGCCAGAAATGACGAACTGGAACTCCATGTCGGAACAATCAAAGATAGCATCAGTCAATTTGACGACGAGATGACTTTAGTAGTTTGCGGCGACCCATCACTTGCCTACCGAGATTACAACCGAGGCAAATCAGGATATTCAGTTGTCATCGAACTCGCATCGAGGACGGTCCCCACCAACTCAGTTTAGAGCAATGAATTTCTGCTATAGCTCTTCTCAACTGCACACGACTTGTCGGCTACCGCCCAGAGACTGCGCCAATCGCTTCCGGGGCTGGCAACTCGCCGTCTCCAACAAACGCGTCAAGCCAAGTTTCCAAGCCTTCGCCACTCAGGCCTCGGCCAGCATCGAAATCAGCCCGCCCCTCGTCCAGCAACGCCCGTTCATAGGCAAGCCTGACGTCTCGTACATCGGGCGTCTCTAATCTATCAGCGTGGGCCATGATGGAACGTCCAGCCCTATGTATAGGCGGGTGAGCCGGTCTTGGGTGGGAATATAAACGGCAGGTGGCACAGGAAACATCCCTACCAACTCTCGGCGATAGAAAATATCACCGTGAAATCCGGGCGATAGACCGCACGATATGTTCGATCAATCGCCCGCAGTTCGATCGTTGAGCCCCGCGAAAAGTCGGTCGTCGCCGCTTCGGCACAAACCGGTAAGCCCTTGAACCCATCATCCGCGAGCAATTGCAGCGACGCATCCATGCCGTGAGCGTTCGTCTTGAACAGCCGCCCATCGATCATGTCATCCTCGACCGTCACGCACCGCAGCCTCAGCTTGCCGTCAAGCGCCGTCCAGAACGCTTGCTTCTCTGCGATCGGAATCAGCCGGTCTCCCGCGGCATGATAGGAGGTGAGATAGGTCCGCGATGGTGCGTAGTGATTTGATTCCGTACAGTTCCGGATCGCCAGCACGGACGGCGACACAAAGCAGCGCGATGCCGGGTCGCGCTGCGTCCAGGGCGATGCCGGCACGCAGCTAAGGCGCAGACCATTGGCCTCGAACCAATAGCGGCCGGGCCCTTCCAAACTCGCCATCTCTTCCGGCAATGCCCTGACAAACCCGGAATTCTCGACGATGGCGTGAAAGCTGTTAGGCATCAGCTTTAGTATCAGGCACGCGATATAGCCGCCATAGGACGAGCCGAACCCGTAGATCCGGTCATGCCGAACCGGGTAGTCGCTGAGCAGTGCTCCGATCAGCGCGATGTGATCCATCGCCGGCAGTAGCCCGAAGGATTGATACTCGGGGTAAGTATCCAGGATCAGCGGCAGTTCACCCGGCAGCGCGGCGACGCCAAGCCGGGTCAATTCTCCGAAAACATCACGCAGCGGCAGATGCGACAAAGTCGGGCCAAACCGGCGCACCAGTTCCTCGCGCCAGCCATCAAACTCCGCCAACCGCCCGGCCCGGCGCTTGACCCCAATCCCGAAGTAATTGGCGGCCGCAACGAGGCAATCATGCCGGGTTGCAAGATAGGGCAGCAGCTTTGAGCCGATATACTGGTCCTCGATCGCCATGCCCCACGGGCACATAAACAGCATCAGCCCGGTATTCGGGCCGATCCCGGCCTTCGGCGTGACGATGCCGTATTTGAGCGGTTGGCGCGGAAATCCGAGCTCAATGTCGGGTGGTGGCGCGGCGAGATAGCGGATCTGCATTTGACCGCAGAAATCGACCGCTTAAGCGGCAATTCCCTTCGTCGCCAGCGCTGCCCTGATCTCGGCGATGCTTTTGAGATTACTCATGTCCTCGACCGAGAACCGCACATCGTAGCTCTCCTCGATTAGCAGCAGCAGATTGAAATGCGCGAAGGAATCCCATGCCTCGAACGCGCCGATCCCGAGTGCCGGCGCGTCCGGATCAAATTCCGCCCCCTCAAAATGATCGCGGAGGATGTCAGACAGGCGGGGATAGGGCATAGAGCGCTGCTCCGGGGCAGGAAATCATCTCGCAATCGGCTTCGAAAGAACCGGTCTCGTCCAATTGAAACCCATGGTCGGGCAGGAAGGACGCCATCATGCCGTTCTTCCCGGTTCGCACATAGGCCGCCCGCAGTCGCCGGACGCCCTGGCGTTTCAAGCGTCCGACTGCTTCGGCCAGCATCCAATCTTCGAGGTACCGGCCCAGCACTCGGCAGCTCAACAGCAGCGTATCAATCTCGGCCGTATCCTCGCTACTCGGCCGAATGATGATGAGACCGACGATCCCATGGTCGCCGAACCGATCCTTCAACGCCCCAAGAAAGGCGACGGTGCCGGGCTCTGCCGCGATCGTCAGCAGCGCGGCGGCGCTGTGCCGGATGGTACGGAGATTGAATTGATTGGTCTTGGCAGCAAGCTGCGCCGCCCGCGCGACAGTCGATTCATCGATCGGCACCGCCTCGGCCCTGAGCCCGATCGAGCCCAAAAAACCCATCCGATCGACCGCGCCGGCCGCCTCTTCAGTGAAAGCCGACCGGGCCTGATACTGCGCCGCCTTGGCACGATCCTCGTCCGTGACCTCGAACCCGGCCAGCGGTGCGGCATGAACTAAAAGATAGGGCCACTCGACGACCTCATCCGGAAGGTCAGGCACCCAAATTTCCGCAAATGCCGCCCGCATCTCGGCGCGTTCCAGCGGATTGTCATCCCAGAATGCCACGCTATCGAGCCCAAGCCCGAGCGCATCGGCGATGGCTTTGACATTGGTCGGCTTGTCCGCCCAATCGATGCGCGTCGCCACGAAATCCGCACGGCTCAGCACCATCCCGCGATGCTGGTCGATCATATGCCAGACATCGGCCTCGTTGTTCTTCGACGCGATCGCGAGCAGCAGGCCGGTCGCGGTCAGGCGCTTCAAAGCGCGCTGAAAATCCTGAAATGCCGCGCCGATCCCGTCTTCGCCAAGACGCACGCCCTCAAGCCCATCCTCGCCAATCACCCCGCCCCACAGTGTATTATCGCAATCCAGCACCAGCAGCTTGCGGCGCGGCACCACAGTCCGCTCCAGCATCTCACCAATCGCCTCGGCCAGCCGCCCTGCTCCGGCCGCCGACAGCCGGGCACGCGCCGCATAGTAATTGCGCCGATCAAAGAATCGCGCCCGGCCAAGCTCCGCCACCAGCTCGTCGATCGGCAGTATATAGAGCGCCTGATGAGTTGCTGCCCGATCATAGAGCGCCCTTTCAAAATGCTGTGCCGCAGCACGCTGCGGCAGGGCTCGGCGCCCCGCCGCCAACACTGGCGCATGATCTGCTGAAGCGAAAGCAACCAGCGTCGGGATCGGCAGGGTGTGCGACAGGCGCTGATCGAGCGCGGCCAGCAGCGCCTCATCCTCGCCCGGTCCTAAATCATCCAGCAGCACGACAAGGACCAGTGCCCGATGCTCGTCAGGATCGGTCAGCGCATCGGCCCAATCGGCATGGAACCCGAAATCCAGCCGATGCTGCATACCGAGGCCGCGCCAGCCTCGGCTGCCGGCCAACAGACCGGATGTCCCCGTCAGTCTCACATCCATAAAGCAGATATGTCCTCGTTGCCGTCTTCCTCTATGGTGCAGGCGGCAAAGCATCGAAATCAAGCGTCGAGGATACTCCCCCGTGACACTGGGAACGAAACCGCCCGTCCATATCATCGGTGGCGGATTGGCCGGCTGTGAAGCGGCATGGCAACTGGTGCAGCGCCAGGTGCCGGTGGTGCTGCACGAGATGCGGCCGCACCGGACAACCGAGGCGCATCGCACGGATGGGCTCGCAGAACTGGTCTGCTCCAACTCTTTCCGGTCGGACGAACCGCTCACCAATGCGGTCGGGCTGCTGCATGAAGAGATGCGGCGGTGCGATTCTCTGGTGATGGCCGCGGCCGATCGCCAAAAGGTCCCGGCAGGTGGCGCGCTCGCGGTCGATCGCGACCGGTTCTCGGCCGATATCGAGGCGATCCTGACCGCCCATCCGCTGATCACGCTCGATCGCGCCGAAATCACCGGCCTGCCACCCGCCGAATGGGACAGCGTGATTGTCGCAAGCGGCCCCCTCACCTCGCCCGATCTCTCCGAGGCGATTCGCAGCCTCACCGGCGAAGCGTCGCTCGCCTTCTTCGATGCGATCGCGCCGATCGTCCATAAGGACAGTATTGATCTCGAAACCGCCTGGTACCAGTCGCGCTACGACAAGCCGGGCCCCGGCGGTGACGGTAAGGATTATCTGAACTGCCCACTCGATCGCGATCAGTATTTCGCGTTCGTCGAGGCGCTGCTGACCGGCGACAAGACCGAGTTCAAGCAATGGGAAGCCAACACGCCCTATTTCGATGGCTGCCTGCCGATCGAGGTGATGGCCTCGCGCGGCGCGGAGACGCTGCGTTGGGGTCCGATGAAACCCATTGGCCTGACCAACCGGCATAATGGCAGCAAGCCCTACGCCGTCGTGCAGCTGCGCCAGGATAACGCGCTGGGCACGCTCTATAATATCGTGGGCTTCCAGACCAAGCTGAAGCACGCCGAGCAGGTCAGGATCTTCCGTACCATCCCTGGACTCGAACACGCCGAGTTTGCCAGGCTGGGCGGACTGCATCGCAATACATTCCTGAACAGTCCGGTGCTCCTCGATACGGAATTACGCCTAAAGCGTCACCCGCGCCTGCGCTTTGCTGGCCAGATCACCGGCGTCGAGGGCTATGTCGAATCCGCCGCAATCGGCCTATTAGCCGGCCGGTTCGCTGCGGCCGATCGGCTGGGCGAAACGCTGGCACCGCCGCCACCGACCACGGCGCTGGGTGCGCTCATCGCTCATATCACCGGCGGTGCCGATGCAACGACATTCCAGCCAATGAACATCAATTTTGGCTTGTTCCCGCCGATGGAGGAGCGCCCGCGCGCCAAGCAGGAGCGCAAACCGGCACTAGCCCGGCGGGCCCTCGACGATCTGGCCGGCTGGCTCGGCCACGCACCGCTGGCGCTCGCGAAGGCTCAGTAGCGCCGGAGCTGCCAGCTAAACCAGAGCCGCGCGGCGGCGAGCGGGTCCGGCTGCTGGATCTGCGGCGCGTAAGGGTCGTACCCGGTCATTGCGAGGCGCTTCAGGGTCGCCGCGGCGATGCGGGCCGGTAGCAGCGCAGGTAGCGCGGCACGCGGGATATCGCGCCGCAGCGCCCGCGCCCGGCTCAGCCGCTCGCCGGCCGCCTCGGCAAGCTGCTGGACAGCATGCGACAGCGCAGCACACGGCTTCAGCGCCAGAATATCCGCCTCGTGCAGATCGGCATTTTGCGCGACCTCAACCGGGATATAGATGCGCTGCGCCGCCGCATGGAACGGGATCGCGCGGATCAACCCGACCAAAGCCCAGGCGATCCCGACATGGGTCGCCGCCTCGGACGCGGCCGGCGCGGTCGCGCCCAGCACGACCAGCATCGCCTGGAGCAGCTTCGCAGACGTCGCATCCGCATAATCTTCCAGCACCGCGAGGCTGGCCGGAGGCGCCTCGTCGAGATCGCGCTCCCGCCCATCGATCATCGCGTCCAGCAGAAACCGTGGAATGCGGCGCGCCCGGATCGCCTCCGCCAGCGGTGTCGCCACAATATGCCGCCGCACAGGGCCGTCGCCATACGCCTCGTCCAGCATATCGCGCCACCATTGCAGCCGGATCTGGCCCAGGATCGGCTGACTTACCACCTCCCGCACGCGCGCGATTTCGAGATTGAAAGCCAGCAGCGCCCAAAGATCCGGCTGGTGCTGCGCGGGGGCGAACAGCGTGGCAAGAAACCGGTCGCGATCGTGACGGCGGAGATCGGTGGGGATTGTATCGGAAGTGGATGGCGGCATTTTGTCTCATACGCTCGAACGGGCGAGCCGATCGGTTTACCTTCGATATGGCGACTGATCAGCGACGCGTACCTGAGCGCCCATCCTTGAATGTCAGGAGTTTCTATTTTAGACAATAATCGTGATTCTGGGGGAGCGGACATTTTGCAGTATTGGCGCCACATCCAACGAACGAGCGTGTCAGCCCTTGCGACGTTTTGGTTTGCCTCGACGGGACAAGCACAAAATGCGACGTCCTATCAAATCGATCCCGCACATGACGGCGCGGTAACGACCACGGCACCGTTTCAGCCGCCGCTGAAGCAATTATGGTCCGTTGCATTTAGCACCCCTTTCGTCTCTTATCCGATCATCGCGCAGGACATGGTGTTTATCAACTGCGACACCAGCCTATACGCGCTATCGGCCAAGACCGGGTCCATTCTCTGGCACAAGCAGATTATCAAATTTCCGGATACATCTTTTTTTATGACGTATGACAATGGCACGGTATTCGAACTTAACAATTGTAACTGCTCACCCCCCTGTCAGGGTAGCATAGGGCTGATTTGGTACGCTGCTTTGATCTGATTGCCCAGATATGGTTGACACGGGGTGTGGTTCGTGATTCTACGATTCGATGAATCGCGCTTCTCTTGCGGACCTTTCCAAGGACGATCTTATTGCGCTTGTTTTAGCGCAGGCGGAT
>Ga0116226_10003598_pt1 | contig 13657 bp, 13 predicted proteins | sample S1TSphfallax_FD_89692 | JGI IMG/M metagenome (GOLD analysis project Ga0116226, IMG submission 89692) | Host-associated microbial communities from peat moss isolated from Minnesota, USA - S1T2_Fa - Sphagnum fallax MG | ecosystem: Host-associated > Plants > Peat moss > Unclassified | place: USA...
ATGTTCACGCCCGCGAGCCTGCGCGGATCAATCATGTTCCCCTCGCTGCTCGGCGGCGGGAACTGGGGCGGCGCGGCCTACGATCCGGCGAGCCATCTCCTCATCGTGAAAGCCTCGAACCTCGCCTATCGGGTCAAGCTGATCGATCTGAAGCACGATCCCGGTCCGGCGGCGCGTGCCAAGACCTGGATGGATTCGGCGATGGACGGGACTCCGTACCGCATGGAGGGCGAGGTCATGATGTCGCCGCTCGGGCTGCCGTGCACGCCCCCGCCGTGGGGAACGCTCACCGCGATCGACATCGATTCGGGCAAAAAGGTTTGGCAGATCCCACTCGGTCAATCGAAGCGCTACGGCATCACGGTGCCCGCCTCTCTCGGCTGGGGCTCGCCGAGCGTCGGCGGCCCGCTGGTCACTGCAAGCGGCGTAATCTTCATCGGCGCGACCCTCGACGCGAAGTTCCGCGCCTATGACCTGAAGAGCGGGCGTGAGTTGTGGAGCGCGCCGCTGCCGGCGCCGGGCATGGCCGTGCCCATGAGTTACATGGACCACGGACGCCAGATGGTCGTGATCGCGGCGGGCGGTAACGCGCTGGCAGAGACGGAATTGAGCGACGCGGTCGTCGCTTACGCGCTGCCGGGACCGTGACCCGCTGGCAGCTCGGGGCATTTGCGAGCCCGGTCGCGCCCCTCACGGTCGCGTTCCTGCCGCTGGTGCTCCTGTTACCGGCGTTCTACGTCCAGGACATGGGCCTGGGCGTCGCGGCGGTCGGCGGTGCGCTCATCTTCTCGCGGCTCGTCGACGCGCTGGCCGACCCGCTCGTCGGGATCCTCTCGGACCGGACTACATCGCGCTGGGGTCGGCGTCGCCCGTGGATCATCATCGGCACGCCGCTGCTGCTCGTCGGGGTCTGGCTGCTGTACGTACCGCCTTTCCGACCCGGCGTGACCGCACTCTACCTCGACCTCTCGCTCGTCTACGTCGGCTGGACCTGTGTCTTCATCCCGCATCAGTCATGGAGCGCGGAGCTCGTCACCGCGCAGACAGGCCGCGGGCGCCTGAACATGTACATGGGGTTCTTCAATGCAGTCGGAACGCTGCTCTGCATTCTGCTGCCGTTTCTGTTTCTGGGGCCGCAACAAGGCGCCGCTCGGGTGCCGTATGCGGAGGTGATGCGGTTGCTCGCGGCCGTGATCATCGTCGTGCTTCCGATCACCGTGCTGCTGTGTCTCCTCTTCAACCGCGAACGCCCGCGCCCCGCGGTGCGCGCCGACTGGCGTTCGACATTCACCCTGTTCCAGCGCAACCGACCGTTTGGCCGCCTGATCGCGGGCAATCTCTGCCTGCAGATGAGCCTGCAGCTCTGGACTGCGGCGCAGACGTTCTACCTGGTCGCCATCCTGGCGCTTCCCGACGCGCTGCTGCTGCTGCTCGTCGTGAACCAGGGCTTTGCCCTGGTCACCGTCCCCGCCTGGGGCGCGCTCGCCCAACGGGTCGGTCGGGCGCGAGGTCTCGCCCTCTCCGGGGTACTGATGATCGCGGGTCTGGTGCTGCTGCTCGCAGCCCCGCGTGGGTCGCTGTGGGGAGTGATTCCTTCCTATCTTTGTTTCGGCGCGGCCTCGGTCGGTAAGTGGATGTTGCCGATCGCGCTCGCGGGCGATGCCACCGACGCCGATGAACGGACCACGGGACGCCGGGATGCGGGCCTGCATCTGGCCGTCCTGTATTTCACGAGCAAGCTCGGCATCGCGGCGGGCGGCTTGATGCTCATTATCTTTGGACTGGTCGGCTTCTCGCCGCGCAGTGCCGCGAACTCGGCGAGCGCCCTGCACGCCGTGCGCTACCTCGGCACGCTGCTGCCGGCCTGCTTCTCAGGCCTTGGCGCCTGGGTGTTGTGGAATCTCCGCTTTCAGGACGAACCCTCACCATAGAGTCGCGCGAGCAGCGGCGCTTCGAGGCCACTCGCCGCCTCACGCACCGATGCCGGACCACCGAGCGCATGCAGCTGGGTCATCTCCAGGCCCGCGAACCCGCACGGGTTGATCCGCGAGAACGGCTCGAGATCCATGTCGATGTTGAGGGCAAGGCCGTGATAACTCGCACCGCGACGGATACGGATGCCGAGACTCGCGAGTTTGCGCTGCGCGACGTAGACGCCGGGCGCGCTGCATTGCGTCGTGGCGACGATGCCGAAGGCCGCCGCCTGATCGACGACTGCCTGCTCGAGAGCGGTGACGAGATCGCGCACCCCGAGCCGGGCGCGACGCAAATCGATCAGGGTATACGCGATGAGCTGACCCGGCCCGTGATAGGTCACCTGACCGCCGCGGTCGATCCGCACCACGGGGATGTCACCGGCGCCGAGAATGTGCGCGGGATCCGCGTTCATGCCAAGCGTGAAGACCGGCGGATGTTCGAGGAACCAGATCTCGTCCGCGGTGCCTGCGTCGCGCCGGTCCGTGAACTCCTGCATCGCGCGCCAGGTCGGCTCGTAATCGACGCGTCCGAGCCAGCGCACGCGCGGCGCGGGAATCGCGCTCACTTGACTCGGGCGCGCGCCTGTTCGGCCCGATAGCTAGAGCGCACCAGTGGACCCGCGACGCACTCGAGGAAACCGCGCGCGAGCGCGAGCTCGCGGTAGCGATCGAACTCGAGTGGACTCACGAAGCGTGCGATCGGCAGGTGATTCGCGGTCGGGCGCAAGTATTGGCCCAAAGTGATGAGATCGACTCCGACGGCCCGAAGGTCATCGAATGTGGCGAGGATCTCCTCGTCGGTCTCACCGAGTCCGAGCATGAGACTCGTCTTGATGAGGAGTTTCGGGCGATGGCGCTTGGCGTGGGCGAGCACCGCCAGCGTCTGCGAGTACCCGGCGCGCGGGTCGCGCACGGGATGAGTGAGCCGCTCGACCGTCTCGACGTTCTGCGCAAACACCTCAATGCCTGAGTCCACGACCGTCTCGACATCCGAAAGGACGCCTTGGAAATCCGGGGTCAACGCTTCGACCGCCGTCGCCGGGCAGCGCGCCTTGATCGCCCGCACGCAAGCCGCATAGTGAGCCGCGCCGCCGTCGGGTAGATCGTCGCGATTCACGGAGGTCAGCACCACGTAGCGCAGCTTCATGAGCTCGACGCTGTCGGCGACCTGCGCGGGCTCGTTAGGATCGAGCCAGCCGCGCGGGTTACCGGTGTCGACGGCGCAGAATCGACAGGCCCGCGTGCAGACCGCGCCCATCAACATCAGGGTCGCCGTGCCGGCGTTCCAGCATTCCCCGATGTTCGGGCACTTCGCCTCCTCGCACACCGTCGCGAGCGAATGCTGGCGCACGATCTGTCGGACGGCATCGAAACTCGCCCCCGCCGCGAGCGGCGCCTTCAGCCAGCGTGGCTTGCCCGCCAAACCCGCCCGATCTGCCGCGGCGTTCGTCTTGACCCCGTCCCGGATGGCAGGGAAACCCTGCGGGGTCAGGTACTTCTCGCCACTGCGCGGAGCTTTGAGGTCGGTCATGGACGCGAAGTCTACGCCTCGTCCGAGCGCAGTTCCCGGTCGAGCCGTGCGAGCCGATCCGGCGTGCCGACGTCGGTCCAGCGGCCGGTATGCACGACGCCCCGCAGCCGCCGGGCGTCGATCGCCCGGCGCAGCAGCGGCAGCAGCGGGAACCGACCGCCGTGGCAGCCCGCGAAGAACTCCGGCCGATAGACACCGATGCCGGAATAGGTAAATCGCTCCGCCGCGCGCTCGACCACGTCGATGCCGTCGAGTCCGAAATCTCCGTCCGGGTGCTGCGGGGGATTCGGGACCAGCACGAGTTTGGCGAGTGCGGCCGCGTCGAGCACACCGGGGTCGCTCACGAACGAGGCCGGGTCGAAGTCGCTCCACACGTCGCCGTTGATCACCAGGAACGGCTCAGGGCCAAGCAGCGGCAGGGCGTGGAATATTCCCCCGCCGGTTTCGAGCGCGCGCGGGCCCTCGTCGCTCCAATGCAGCCGAAGTCCGAGCGCAGAACCGTCGCCGAGCTCGCGCCGCAGGCATTCGCCGAGCCAGGAGAGATTGATGACCACGTCCTTCACACCGGCACGAGCCAGCGCCTCGAGCGGGTAGCGGATGAGAGGCTTGCCGCCCACCTCGAGCAGCGGCTTCGGCAACGAGTCGGTGAGGGGACGCATACGCTCCCCACGACCGGCGGCGAGGATCATCGCCCTCAACGCGCGAGCTCGCGCGCGTTGGCCTCGGCCAGCGCCGGCAGCAAGCGACGCGCGGACCAGGCGGAGAACGCGGCGAGTTCGGGGTAGCGCGCGGCCGCATCGACCACGTAGTCGAGCGTACGCGGCAGGTCTGCCAGATAGCCGCGCTTCCCGTCCCGGTACCAGAGTCGCGCGAAGATACCGAGCACCTTCAAATGACGCTGTATTCCGATCAGATCGAACCAGCGCAGAAACTCGGCTTCATCGGCCCCCACCTCGAGTCCGCCCGCCGCGAGCTGCGAACGGAAGCTCCGCACCCAGCCCTCGACCCGCTCCCGCGGCCAATCGATGTAGCAGTCCTTGAGGAGCGACACGAGATCGTAGGCGATCGGGCCGGCGAGCGCGTCCTGGAAATCGAGGATCCCGGGATTACCCGCCTCGAGCACCATGAGATTGCGCGAGTGGTAGTCCCGATGCACGAATACCACGGGCTGAGCGAGGGCCTCACGCACCAGCAAGTCGAACGTATCGCGAAGCATCCCCACGTCCTCGCGCGTCAGGGCGAGTTCGAGGTGCCGGCCGCAAAACCACTCCGGCATCAGCGCGAGCTCACGCTCGAGGACCGCGGCATCGTAGGCAGGAAGCTCGTTCTGTACCGCGCGGCCCCGCAGCTGGATCTGCGCGAGTGCGGCGAGGGCATCCGCATACAGGCGCTCCGGATCCGCGCCCGCGCGTAAGCGCTCGAGATACTGGGTCGAACCGAGATCCTCGAGAAGCACCAGGCCGCGGGCGACGTCCGCGGCCTGCACCGCAGGCACGTGCACCCCACAGCGTTCGAGCAGCGCCGACACCCGCAGATAGGGCCGCACGTCCTCCTTGTCGGGGGGCGCGTCCATGACGATGCAAGGCCGCGCGCCGCCGCCTGGAAATGCACGAAGATAACGGCGAAAGCTCGCGTCCGCGGAGGCGACCTCGATGCGTACCAGGTCGAGCGCGAGATCCTTTGTCAGCCAGCGATGAATGAGCGCCAGGCGCGCGTCATCCGCAACGGCATGATCCGTCGGCATGTGTCCTCCCCAAACCCCGGTGCTTTTCCGGCCGCGCACAGCGGCTCACCATTATAATCCCGGCCCCAATGCCCTTCTCTTTTCGCCTCGCGCTCGCTGGCGCCTGCCTCGTATCGTTTGCCTCGATCGCGGCGGGCCAGTCGGTGGTCGAGTCCTGTGGGCAGGCGGCGGCCGCGGCGGCCTCGAAGGTCGCGGTCGCGGTCGCGGATGCGGACGCGGCGGCACCGTCGACGGTCATCGATGCGCATAGCGACCAGGCGACGATCCTCCAGAGCGGCGACGCGGACCTCACCGGCCACGTCGACGTCCACCAGGGCGCCAGCGAGATCAAGGCCGACGAGGTCCAGTACGACTCGAACGCGAATGCGTTCAAGGTCCGCGGCAGCGTCGAGTACCAAGGACCGCTCGCCACCGTCAAAGGCTCCGGTGGCACTTACTCGCAGAGCGCTGGAGCGACCTTCGACGACGCCCAGTTCGAACTCGGCACGCGTCCGGGTCATGGTAGCGCGAACTCGGTGACACTCCAGCCGGACGGCCGCATCGACCTGAAGACGGTGACGTTTACCACCTGTCCGGCCAATGCCCCCGACTGGCAACTGCGCGCGACCGACCTCAGTCTCGACTCCAAGGGCAAGCAGGGCACCGCGCACGGCGCCGAGGTCGAGTTCAAGGATGTGCCGGTTTTCTATTTCCCCTATCTGTCGTTTCCGCTCGGCGACGAGCGGCGTAGCGGCTTTCTATTCCCGGACTTCGGCCACAGCTCGACCAACGGCTACCAGGTTTCGATCCCGTACTACTGGAACATCGCACCGAACTACGACCTCACCTTCGATCCGATCGTCTACAGCCGGCGCGGCGTCGATGCCGCCGGCGAATTCCGCTTTCTGACCGATGACAGCAAGGGTCTCTTCGGCTTCGACTTCCTGCCGGACGATTCGCTCGCGGACGCCAATCCGGCGGATCTGCGGCCCGATGATCGCTATCACCTGCGCTTCGCGGACCGCACCGAACTGCCCGCCGGCTGGCAGGCGAACATCAAGGCCGAGAGCGCGAGCGATCCCTACTATTTTGAAGATTTCGGCCAGGGTACCGACGCGACCAGCATCGTCTTCCTACAGCAGTCGGCGAACCTGCGCTATCGCGACGCGAACTGGAACGTGCTCGCCGAGGTCGAACATTTCCAGACGATCGATACCGGCCTGGCGCTGGCCGATCGCCCGTACGCGACGCTCCCGCGACTGGTGGCGGACGGGACCTGGAAGCTCGACCGCGGCCTTCCGCTCGAGTACGGCTTCGACTCCGAACTCGTCAACTTCTCGCGCAGCATCGGGGTGACCGGCTGGCGATTCGACAGCTCGCCGCGGCTCGCACTCGACTGGAACGGCGCCGGCTGGTTCGTGCGCCCGAGCGCGAACTGGCGCTATACGCAGTACGAACTCGAGAACACCTCCGTAGGCGAGGACAGCGCGCCGTCGCGTACCCTGCCGACGGCAAGCCTCGACGCGGGCCTCTTCTTCGAGCGGCTTGCCGGGGCACAGAACGCCCGCCTCATTACCCTCGAGCCGCGCGTCCTCTATACCTACACGCCGTTCCGTAATCAGTCCGCGCTGCCGCTGTTCGACACCACCCTGCCGGACTTGAACCTGGTCGAGCTGTTCCGGGCGAATCGCTATGTCGGTGCAGACCGCGTCTCCGATGCCAACCAACTCGCGCTCGGCGTGACCAGCCGTCTGGTCGAGGCCGCGAGTGGCAGCCAATACATCTCGGCCACGCTTGGGCAGCAGTACTATTTCACCACCCCTCGGGTCGGACTCCTGCCGGCGGACGGAACGGCCCTGCCCGCGAGCCTACCCCCGCCCGCTGCGGCTCTGCCGCTCGAATCCATCACCGGCAGAAGTACTTCGGACCTCGTGGGCCAGGTCGACGTCACCGCCTTCAAGAACTGGAACCTCAACTTTGGGCTGCAATGGAACCCCTCGCTCGGCGAGAGCGAGCGCTCCGAGATCGTGCTGCAGTACAAGCCGGCCGGCGACCAGGTGATCAACGTCGCGTACCGCTTTTACCGCGATTTTCTGCAGCAGGGCGAAGTGTCCGCGGCGTGGCCCGTGACCCCGCATTGGAATCTCTACACCCGCGCGGTGTACGACATCCTGAACCACGATTTTACCGAGCGTTTTGCCGGCTTCGAGTACCATGGCTGCTGCTTCAAGCTGCGCACGGTGGTGCGGCGCTACCTCAGCACCCGTACCGGCCAGAGCGACACCGCTATCCTCCTGCAGCTGGAACTCAACGGCCTGGCCAGTGTCGGAACTCCGGCGACCACTTTTCTCCAACAGGAGATTCGGGGATACTCCGCCCCCCGGTCTGAACCCGTAAACCCTTGATTGATCTAGGAAGCCTGCCTATGCGGCCGATTCTGCTCGCGTTCCTCGGTATGCTTGGACTCGGGGTCCTGGCGGCGCCAACCGCCCACTCTCAGACCCGCGAACTCGCCTCGAAGGGCGAACTCTTGGACCGTGTTGCCGCGGTGGTCAATGACGGCCTCGTGCTGCAAAGCGAACTCGACGAGCAGGTCGCGATCATCTCGCAGCGCCTGAAGCAGCAGAAGCTCGAACTGCCCGCGCCGAGCGTCCTGCGCCAGCAAGTGCTCGAGCGGCTCGTGGTCCAGGAAATCGAACTCCAGCGGGCGAAGCGCATGGGCATCAAGGTCCCGGACGAGGCGCTCAATGCGGCGCTGCAGGATGTCGCCGAACGTAACAAGATTACCCTCGAGCAGCTCCCCGATGCGCTCGCGTCCCAAGGCATCGACTATGCGGCCTACCGCGATGGCGTCCGCAAGGAGCTGACCCTCACCGTCCTTCGTCAGCGCGACGTGCTCCAGCGCATCAACATCACGCCGCGGGAACTCAGCGCGTTCCTCGATCGCCAGAAGCGTCTGCCGTCGGAGAGCGAGGAATACAACATCTCGCATATTCTCATCGCCGTGCCCCAGGCCGCGACCCCGGAGCAGCTCGACCAGGCGGGTAAGCGCGCGGTCGACGTCTATCAGCGGGCCAAGCGGGGCGAGGACTTCTCGAAGCTCGCGGTGGCTTACTCCAATGCCCAGACTGCCCTCGAGGGGGGCGCGCTCGGCTGGCGCAAGGGCCCGGAGCTGCCGACATTTCTCGCTGATCTCGTGGTCGGTATGAAACCGGGTGAGGTGAGCGAGCCGCTACGAACGCCGAGCGGCTATCACATCGTGAAGCTCAACGAGCTGCGTACCACCGCCGCGCCGAGCATCATCGAACAAGTGCACGCGCGCCACATCCTCATGAAGACGACCGAGCTCCTCGACGATGCCACGGTGGAGCAGAAGCTGCGCGCCATCCGCGAGCGAATCATCAAGGGCGAGGACTTCGGCACCCTCGCCAAAGCGTTTTCCGAAGATCCCGGATCCGGCGCCGAGGGCGGCGATCTCGGCTGGACCGGCCCAGGCACCTTCGTACCGGAGTTCGAATCGACGCTCGATAAGCTGAAGATCAACGAGATCAGTCAGCCGTTCCATACCCAGTTCGGCTGGCACATCGTCCAGCTCCTCGGGCGGCGCCAGTTCGACAACACCGAAGACCTGAAGCGCCAGCATGCCTTCGCCCAGTTGCGCGAGAGCAAGGCGGACGAGGAAACGGAGCTGTGGCTGCGTCGCCTGCGCGACGAAGCGTACGTCGAATACAAGATGTGAACCCGCCCGCACCGCGTCTCCCTCGGATCGCGCTCACCTCCGGAGAGCCCGCTGGCATAGGACCTGAGCTCTGTCTGCAGATCGCACGGCGCAGCTGGCCTTGCGAGCTCGTCTGTATCGCGGACCGCGGTCTGCTCGAGGAGCGCGCGCGAGCGGTCGGTTCCGCGGTAAAGATCGTCGCCGCATCCGGGGGTCGCACCGGTATTGCCCACGTGCCCGGGCAACTCGCGGTCGAGCACGTCCCGCTCGTCGCCGCGGTGCGCGCGAGCGAACTCGACCCGCGCAACGCCTCCTACGTCCTCGCGCTGCTCGATCACGCGCTCGCCGGGAGCACCCGCAGAGAATTCGATGCGCTCGTCACCGCCCCGGTTCAGAAGAGTGTCATCAACGACGCGGGCATCGCCTTCACCGGACATACCGAGTACCTCGCCCTGCGCACCGGTGGCAAGCCCGTCATGCTGCTCACCGCCGGTAAGCTGCGCGTCGCACTCGCGACGACCCACCTGCCGCTGAAGGCCGTGAGCGCAGCGATCGACCGTGAACTCCTCGACGCCGTGATCGATATCGTGGATCGAGACCTGCGCCGGCTGTGGGGATTGGCGGCGCCGCGCATCGCGATCTGCGGTTTGAACCCGCACTCCGGTGAAGGTGGGCACCTGGGTGACGAGGAGATCCAGATCATCGCGCCGGCCATCGAGGCGGCGCGTCGGCGGGGGATCGATGCGACCGGACCGGTGCCGGCGGATACGGCGTTCGTACCGCGGGCACTTCTCAACGTCGATGTGGTGGTGGCGATGTATCACGACCAAGGCTTACCGGTCCTGAAGCATGCGGGTTTCGGCAATTCGGTGAACGTGACGCTCGGACTGCCGCTCATTCGCACCTCGGTGGATCACGGCACGGCGCTCGATCTCGCCGGCACTGGCCGCGCCGATGCCGGCAGTCTCGAAGCGGCGCTGGAACTCGCGATCGACTTCGTGGAGCGGGGCGCCGCGACTTGAGCCGCGCCTTTACGCTGCCGCGTCCCCGCAAACGCTTCGGTCAGCATTTCCTGCACGATCGCTCGGTGCTAGAGCGCATCGTCGCCGCGCTGGGGCTGAGCTCGACCGATCATGTGGTCGAAATTGGTCCGGGGCGCGGCGCCCTCACCGCCCTACTCGCGCAATCCCTGGGCAGCGCGGGGATTCCCGCCCGCCTCGACGTCGTCGAGATCGATCGGGATCTCGCCGCACACCTTACGAGCGAGTTTGCGGGCGCCCCAGGTTTCACGGTGCATCAGGCGGACGTGCTGCGCTTCGATTTCAGCGCGCTCGGCGGTCCGCTGCGGGTGGTCGGTAATCTGCCCTACAATATTTCGACGCCGCTCCTCTTCCACCTGCTCGAACATCGCGCGGTAGTCACGGACCTGCACGTGATGCTGCAGAAGGAAGTGATCGACCGCATCGTCGCCGCGCCCGGAACCCGCGAGTACGGACGCCTCGGCATCATGCTCGCGCCCTGGCTCGAGGCGCAGCGCCTGTTCGATGTGGGGCCAGGCGCCTTCTCCCCACCACCCCAAGTCTGGTCTTCGGTGGCGCGCTTGACGGTCCGCCGTACGGCTGCTTTCGAGGTGAGCCCGAGTTTCCCCAAGGTCGTACTCGCCGCCTTCACCCAGCGTCGCAAGACGCTGCGCAATGCGCTGCGTGCCTTCGTCGAACCCGCGGTGCTGGAGCGACTCGGAATCGACCCAGGGGCGCGGCCCGACACGCTGGCGCCGGAACGTTATGCCGCTCTTGCGCGGGCCGTCGACGGCCTATAGCGTTGCGCTATGGAGTCGCTGTCGCACAAGATCCGCGTGGACGTCGAGACCTCGTATCTCGACCAACAATCCGATCCCGGCGAGAAGCGCTACGTGTTCTCGTACACCATCACGATCCGTAACGAGGGGAGTGCGCCGGCGCGCCTCGTGACCCGCCACTGGCTGATCACCGATGCGAATGGCAAGGTCCAGGAAGTTCGTGGCGACGGCGTCGTCGGCGAACAACCCTATCTCAAACCCGGCCAGGGCTTTCGCTACTCGAGCGGCGCGGTGCTCGAGACCCCGGTCGGGGTGATGCAGGGCAGCTATCAGATGGTGGCGGACGACGGGCATCGGTTCGATGCGCCGATCTCGCCGTTCCGCCTCGCGATCCCAGGCGTGCTCCACTGACCCCGCGATGACCCGCTGGGCGATCGGCGATGTCCAGGGCTGCTACGACGAACTGCGGCTGCTGGTCTCGAAGCTCAAGTTTTCAGCGGATCGCGATGAACTCTGGTTCGTGGGCGACCTCGTCAACCGGGGACCCAAGTCGCTCGAAACACTGCGCTTCGTACGCGCACTCGGCGCCAACGCCGTGGTCGTGCTCGGGAACCATGACCTGCATCTGCTAGCCGTCGCGCTCGGCTCGGACCGAGTCCTACGACGCGGCGATACGCTCGAGCCGGTGCTCGAAGCCCGCGACCGCAACCGCCTCATCGACTGGCTCCTCGAACGGCCGCTCGCCCATGCGGCCGGGGGCCACGGTGACCTCATGGTTCACGCTGGCGTGCTGCCCGCCTGGAGCGTGGCGCTCACGCTCGAGCTCGCCGCTGAAGTGGGCGTCGCGCTGCGGCGCAATCCACGGGCCTTCTTCGAGCACATGTACGGCAATCGACCCGATCGCTGGAAGCCCTCGCTGACGGGTGCGGACCGGCTGCGGGTCGCGATCAATGGTCTCACGCGGCTGCGTTTCTGCACGGCCGAGGGGCGCATGGACCTCAAGTTAAAAGGAGCGCCCTATGAGGCGCGGCCTCCATGGATGCCCTGGTACGCGGTACCGAAGCGCGTGAGCCGCGACAGCCGCATCATCATCGGCCACTGGTCGACGCTCGGCTTTCTGAATGCGCACGGCATCCTCGCCCTCGACACCGGCTGCGTCTGGGGCGGCGCGCTCAGCGCCTTCAATCTCGACGGCGATCGCGATCGCGGACCGGTGAGCGTGCCCTGCGCCGGATATCAGGCGCCTGGAGGGGAGAGCTAAGGGGGCGGGGTGACCGCTGGCGCCGGTCCCCACACCAGGGTGATTTCCGGCGTCCGCGGCGTATACACCCCCGGCCCGAGCCGCAGATCGAGCGGCGCACTGCCACGCTTTCCCGACGCCGCCCCGGCAACGACGAACACGGCGCGTTGCGTTCCCTTCACCTCGAGCTCGCCGATACTGCCGGGAACGACCCGAAACGAGAGGCGCACCGGCCAGGTGGTGCGGGGACGTGGCCTGAGCGTCACGCTGCCGGACCCGCTCACCGATCGCAGGTCAATGACGAGCGTATTGCGCTCCCAGAATTGTAGGACATCGGCCGCGGAACCCGGCGCGGCCTCGACCACGAGTTCCTCGACAGGCTGGGGGGCGGGCGCAGCGCGGCGCACGAACGGCAGATGACCGCAGGCGCCAAGCAGCAGCGCGGCGACGCCCAGGGAGGCAACGGCGAGGGCTCGAATTTGGGGAGCGGCTTCCATTCTGCGTAACATACGCGAGATCTCCGAATAATTGACCTTCATGGCCCCGCTGCACGCCTTCAATTTCCGCCGCTGGATCGATGAGCATCGACCGCTACTGAAACCGCCGGTCGGCAATCGGCGCGTGTTCCGCGACAGCGAGTTCATCATCATGGTCGTCGGCGGTCCCAACTCGCGCAAGGACTACCACGTCGATCCGGCCGAGGAGTTCTTCTATCAGCTCGAAGGCGACATGTTGCTGAAGACCATCCAGGATGGCCGCCCGGTCGACGTGCCGATTCGCGAAGGCGAGATCCTGCTGCTGCCGCCGCGCACCCCGCATTCGCCCCAGCGCGGCGCCGACACCATCGGGCTCGTCATCGAGCGCGAGCGCCGCCCCGGTGAGATCGATGCGTTCCAGTGGTACTGCGAACATTGCGCCGCCCTCCTCTATGAAGAGAGCCTCGCTCTCACCAACATCGAAACCCAATTCCCGCCGATCTTCGAGCGCTTCTACGGCAACGCAGACCATCTGCACTGCCAACGCTGTGGCCACGACTTGGAGCCACCACGTTGAGAACCCGCGTCCGCGTGGCGCAGGCGGACTTCGAGCTCGATCTGTCCTGCCCCATCGACCTCGGGATGCCGGTTGTGTTTACCTCGCAAGCGGACTCGCCCACTCAGCCTTTCGGGGCCCCGGCGCCGACTGCGACGACGCTCCGAGTCGGGTCGTTCGTCGGAGATGTCGGACACGGTGGGAGCTGTAACTGCCAGACCCTCTCTCTGACTCCGCACACGAGCGGTACCCATACCGAGTGCGTCGCGCATCTCACGCTCGAGCGAGTCGACGCCTGGCGGCTGCTGCCGGTGGGGCTGGTGCCCTCGGTGCTAATGCAGGTATCGCCCAAGGGACCGGCCATCCTCGCGGCCGACCTCGAGGCGGTATGGCCGTGCGATCTCGCCTTCTCCCCGGTGGCGGCCGTGATCGGTAGTCACCAGGATCGCTCGCCAGCGGACCCGGCGGCCGCACCGTTCCTCGCGCCGGAGGCCGTGCATTGGCTCGTCCGGCGTGGCATCGAACACGTCGTGGTCGATATTCCCTCACTAGACCCCGTCGCGGACGGCGGCACCCTGGCGGCGCATCGCGTGTTCTTCGGTTTGCCGGCGCGATCGACCCGGCTCGAGGAAGCGCAGC
>Ga0116226_10003599_pt1 | contig 13650 bp, 14 predicted proteins | sample S1TSphfallax_FD_89692 | JGI IMG/M metagenome (GOLD analysis project Ga0116226, IMG submission 89692) | Host-associated microbial communities from peat moss isolated from Minnesota, USA - S1T2_Fa - Sphagnum fallax MG | ecosystem: Host-associated > Plants > Peat moss > Unclassified | place: USA...
AACGGTGTCGTCGCCTGCGGCTACCTGTTTGGTCCGGCGGTGGGGACGTATGCCGGTGGCCTCGTCATGGCGGACTATGGCTGGCGGGCGGCATTCGTTCTCTTTGGCGGACTGTCGCTTCTCTGGCTGCTGCCGTGGTCGCGGGTGCGACTGCCGCAGCGTGCGGTGCGGCGCTCGGATGGCGATACGCCGAATCTGCGCACGGTGCTCAAGCAGACGTCACTGTGGGGCACGGCGCTAGGACTCTTGTCGAGCAATTACGTGTTCTATTTCATGCTGACGTGGATGCCCTACTACCTGGTGCGGGAACGGGGCTTCTCTACCGAGGACATGGCCAAGCTCGCGGGCGCGGCCTATGTCATCAATGCGTTGTCGGCGATCGCGGCGGGGTGGGTGATCGACAAGTTGATCGTGCGCGGACGCTCGGCTAATGCCGTGTACAAGGTGACCATGGTGCTGACGCACTTGGGCTTCGTCGCGTGCATGGTCGCCATGGCGGTGGGCTCACGGTCCGTGGCGCTCACGGCGATGTTTCTCTACCAGGTGCTCTGCGGCATTCAATCGCCGGGCGTGTATGCCGTTCCGCAGATATTGGCGGGGCCCCGAGCCACGGGGCGATGGGTGGGGGTGCAAAACTCCGTCGGCAGCTTTGCCGGTGTGATCTCGCCCGCAGCGACCGGCCTCATCATCAACAGCACGCATGCCTTCACGGGCGCGTTTCTGCTCGCCGGTGCGGTGAGCGTGTTGGGACTGATCGGCTGGGTAGGGATGTTGCCGACGCTCAAGGAGATCGCATGGGAGGATGAGGCGAAGGCGCCCGGCCTCTCAGGGGCGCCGAGCGGCGCATTCGCGCAGCCGCTCGATTAGCCAGCGGCCGGCGGGTCCCGGGGGATTGGCGGTGAGATAGGCCGCCGACATCGGTAAGATCAGCTCGTCGGCGGAGAGATCTTCGATGGCGAGCCGCGCCAGCCTACCGGCGGCGAGATCCGCTTCGACGGCGTGCAGCGGCATACCACCCCACCCCAGGCCTTTGAGCAGAAAGGCGTGCTTCGCGAACAAGTCGCTGAGCCGCCACGTGAGGGGTGAGAAAACGCCGAACTCGCGACCGGTCGTGAGTGCCGATCGATCGGTGAGCACCAGTTGCACATGGTTGGCGAGTTCCGCCCGGGGGATGGTCCCGGTATGCCTCGCGAGCGGGTGGTTCACCGCCGACACCATCACCATGGTCACTCCCTCGAGGCGCTCGAGGGTCATCGAATCCGTGGCGATGGGTAGGGTGGCCACGACGCCGAAGCTACAGCGTTGATCGAGCACCGGCTGAAACGCAGCACCGAGCGCTTCGACGTACAGCCGCAACGGCGTGCGCGGAAATCGGTCGCGGAATTCCAGGGCCGATTCGGCGATGACATTGATGGGGAAGAGCACATCGATGACCACCGAGAGTTCGGGTTCGATGCCGCTGGAGATCCCTTTGGCGCGGGCTTTGAGCGCGTCGACATTGGCGACGACGCGACGGGCATCAGCGACCAAGAGAGAGCCCGCGGTTGTGAGTACGGGATAGCGGGCCGTGCGGTCGAACAACTGCACGCTGATCTGCGCTTCGAGGTTGGCGATCAATTCACTGACCGCTGACTGCGCCCGCCGCAGGCGCCGGGCACCGGCCGAGAAGCTGCCCTCGTCGACCGCGGCGATGAACGCTTTCAGTTGATCGAGCGAGACGCCATCCAGCATTTTTGATCTATCTATTTTTCCGATGGGTAATATCGAAATATACCGGCTTTACGCAGATAAGTCTTGCGCGCAGCATGAGACATCTAGTGTTCGCTGCATTGAGGAGGACGACGTGCTGTTACTTCATCTTGATTCGAGCGTGCTGGGCGCCCATTCGGCGAGTCGCGCGCTGTCCGCGCAAATCGCAGCGCGGCAAATCGCTCTTCACCCGGGCATCGAGGTGATTCACCGGGATTTGGCGGCGGACGCCGCGTTGCAGCATTTGTCTCCGGCGCACTTGGCCGTCATAAATGGGGGTCCCGTCGAGAACGCGGCGCTGGGCGACGACCTCGCGAAGGGCGGAACCTACCTGAGGGAGCTGCTCGCTGCCGACATCATCGTGATCGGCGCGCCCATGTACAATTTTTCCATTCCCAGCCAGCTGAAGGCGTGGATCGATCGAGTTCTCGTCGCCGGCAAGACCTTTCGCTACGTCGAGGGTGGTGTGGAGGGATTGGTACCTAAAGGCAAGAAAGTCTTCATCGCGTCGGCGCGCGGCGGGGTTTATTCCGCGGGTTCGCCGGCTGCGGCTTTGGAGCACCACGAGAGCTATCTGCTCGGCGTGCTGGCATTCATCGGGTTGACCGATGTCACGGTGGTCCGGGCGGAAGGACTCGCTCTCGGTCCGCAGGCGCGGGATGCGGCGCTCGCGCGGGCGCGCGAAGTCATCGATGAGCTGGTCGCTTGAGTTCGCTGCCCAAGCTGATTTCCGCACCGCGCGACATCGTGCTGCGGACCCACGGACGGCGACACGGTCCGATCACCCGGCTGGTCAGTCCCGGGGACTTAGGCGCGCTCATCAAGCCGTTCGTGTTTGTTGACCTGTTCGATCTGGCGGCGGGGGGAGGCCCGGGTTTCGGGTGGCATCCGCATTCCGGCATTGCGACCTTGACGGTGCTGCATACCGGCTCGCTCGCCTATGAAGAGACCACCGGGGCCAAGGGGATCCTGGTCGAGGACGGCGTCGAATGGATGCGTGCGGGCCGCGGCGTGTGGCATACCGGTCACCCGGGTGATGAACCGACGCGAGGATTCCAACTGTGGTTGGCGTTGCCCGAAGACCTCGAGAGCGCGCCGAACCATAGCCGGTACCTGTCCGCGGAAGAAGTGCCGAACGCCGGGCCCGCGCGCGTGATCGTCGGCGTTCACGACGGCGTGCATAGCCCGGTCCCCGCCCCGCGCGGGGTCAACTACCTGGACGTTCGACTCGCCGCAGGTGAGTCATGGACCTATGCGCCGCCTCGAGACCACGAGGTTCTCTGGCTCGCGCTCGCCGACGGAGCTCTGCGGGTGCCGGAGTTGCTCGAACGCGGTGAGCTGGCGGTGTTCGAGGAATCCAACGAGCCGCTCGTGATCGACGCCGTCACGGCGTCCCGGTTCGTGCTCGGCTCCGCCGTCAAACATCCGCATGAGTTGGTGCTGGGCCATTACTCGGTGCACACGTCGCGGGCGGCGCTCGCCGCCGGCGAAGCGGAGATCCAACGCATTGGCCGCCAATTATCGGCTGCGGGGCTGCTGCGTTAGCGAGTGCTGCGCCGTCGGCGAGCGGCCGGCGAGCTCACCAGTTGGGGTTCGGCAATTCGGCGAAGATTTCCTGCAGGGCGAAGCCCCAGCGCGTGCGGATCATCTTGAAGTATTCGTTCTCGAGATCGATGCTGATGTGGGTGGCGAGCTTGAACTCGTCACGCCGGATGATGGCGAGGTCGAGCGGCGGACCCACCGACAAGTTGGAACGAATGGTGGAATCCATGGAAACGAGCGCGCATTTTGCCGCTTGGGCGAGGCTGCTGCTGCGTGAGATCACGCGATCGATGATGGGCTTGCCGTACTTGGACTCGCCGATCTGAAAGTACGGCGTATCGACCGATGATTCGATGAAGTTACCCGCCGAATAGATGTGGAACAGGCGCGGCTCCTCGCCGTTGATCTGGCCGCCCAGGATGAACGTCGCGTTGAAGTCATGGCCATGTTCCTTGAGCATCTCGGCGTCACGCTCGTGGATCTCGCGGATGGCGTCGCCGATCACGCGCGCGGCGTTGAACATGTTTTTGGCGCGGTAGATGCGGGGTGGCTGGTCGGAGTTGTCCGGCGCTTCGTGCAGCAGGTTCACCACCGCCTGGGTGACGGCGAGATTACCGGCTGAGAGGAGGACCAGCACCCGCTCGTTCGGCAGCTGAAACGTCGCCATCTTGCGAAAGGTGTTGATTTGGTCGACGCCGGCGTTGGTCCGCGAATCGGACAGCAGGACCAGTCCGGTGTCGACCAGCATGCCGACGCAGTAAGTCATCGCCCGAGTCTATCACTGCTGCTGGATGGCCGACTCCGCCACCACCACGTTCGCCTCCATTTTTTCGCCGCCGCCGCCCTGGCGGACACCACGCACCGGTGCTGCATCCAGGTAATCGCGGCCGACGGCGAGCCGGCAATAGTTACGCACCGCCGGGCGCTTGTGGGTGACATCGATGCTCTGCCAGCCGATCTCGGCACCGAGCCAGACATCCACCCATGCATGGCTCGCGGCATCGCTGCTGTCGCCGGTGTAGAGATAGCCGCTGACATAGCGGGCCGGGATACCCACGGCCCGCGCCGAGGCGATGTAGACATGCGCGTGATCCTGGCAAACACCCTCACCGCTCTTGAAGGCGACGGCTGCACTGTCGCGCACGTCGCTGGTACCCGACTTGTACTTCACCGCATCGCAGACGGCCTCGGACAGTCGATGCGCGCGCGTGCGCGGATCCTTGCTCTGCTGCAGTGCGTCTGCGGCGAAGGCACGCAACTCGTCGTTGGGGGTCGTCAGTGCCGTCGGCGCGAGGAAGGCCAGCGGCGACAGCGGACCGTCGTCCTGGCGACCTTCCGTATCCGCTGTTTCGACCACTCCTTGAACCACGATTTGGATTTCGCGGTGCGGCTCTTCGATGGTGAGCAGATGAGAAATGTTGCCGTAGGGGTCGACCTGCTCGACCCGCCTCCCCGGCGCGCTGATCTGCCAGGTGAGCGCGCGCTGACTCAGGTCGCGGCGTGGCGTGAGGTGCAGGCTTTGGACGCTGTATTTGACCGGCCGCTCATAGCGGTAGCGAGTTTCATGCCGAATGTGCAGTTGCATAATTACGCCTCCGCCGGGGGGACCAAGAAGTCAAAGGCGACGCGATCGCCGAGATCACGGACCCTGGCCAAGAACTGGCCGAGGAATTCGGGCAGGCCGAGTTCCAGGATGTTCTCCATGCGGGTGAAGTGCAGCATGGCATGCATTTCACCGGCGCGTCGCTCCGTTTCCGCGGAATGTTCGTTCGCGACCGACTTGAGATTCGAATAAACCTCCTTGCAGCAACGCAGCAACGAGCGCGGCATGTCATCGCGCAGGATCAACAGTTGCGCCACCTTCACCGGCGTAATCACGTCGCGGTACACCCGTCTATAGACCTCGAAGGCAGATAGCGCCCGCAGCAGCACGCTCCACTGGAACGGGTCAGGTACGGCGCCGGCGTCGGCGCCCGGCTGTAGATCGTTCTGATGGGCGGTGAGAATACGGGCCGTGCTGTCGGCGCGTTCGATGAAGGTGCCGATGCGCGTGAAATGGAAGGCCTCGTCGCGCAGCATGGTGCCGATGGTGACACCGCGCGTGAGGTGAGAGCGTTCCTTCACCCACTCGACGAAGGTGCCGATGTCGGGGTGGGCTGCCCGCCGCGATGCCATGGTGCGGGCATCGAGCCAGGTGGAGTTGAGCGTCTCCCAGAGTTCCGACGTGAGCGAGCCGCGTACGGCGCGGGCGTTCTCGCGGGCGGCGCGCAGGCAGCTAAAGATACTGCCGTCGTAGTCGCGGTCCAGGCTCACGAACTCAAAGACGGCGCGGGGTTCGATGGCGTCGTGTTTCTGCTGATAGGCCTCCTCCATGTGCAGGGCTTTCATGGTGGATTTGAGCGACAGCGCCAGCGTCCCGGGTTCATGCGGCAGCAGCGACATGCGGTAGTGGGCATCCACCAGCCGCGCCAGGCTTTCGGCTCGCTCGATGTAGCGGGACATCCAATACAGGTGGTCAGCGGTACGGCTCAGCATGTCAGTCTTCCAGCACCCAGGTGTCCTTGGTGCCTCCGCCCTGCGAGGAGTTGACCACCAGCGAGCCTTCTCGAAGCGCCACTCGGGTGAGGCCGCCGGGGACGATCGTCACGTCGCGGCCCGACAGCACGAAGGGTCGCAGGTCGATGTGCCGGGGTGCGAGCCCCTCGGCGGCGAAGGTCGGGGAGGTCGACAGCGCCAACGTCGGCTGGGCGATGTAACGGTCGGGAGTGGCGATGATTTGCTGCCGAAACGCTTCGATCTCCGCCTTGGTCGCCGCGGGTCCAATCAGCATGCCGTAGCCGCCGGCGCCATGGACTTCCTTGACGACGAGGTCAGGCAGGTGCTCGAGGACGTAGGCCAAATCTTCTTTCTTGCGCAACATCCAGGTGTGGACGTTGCCGATGATCGGCGACTGGCCAAGGTAAAAACGAATCATTTCCGGCACATAGGGGTAGATGGATTTGTCGTCCGCGACGCCTGTGCCAATGGCGTTGGCGATGGTGATCCGGCCGGCGCGGTAGGCGGTCAGCAGTCCTGGGACGCCCAGCATGGAGTCGGGGCGGAACACCAGGGGATCCAAGAAATCATCGTCGATGCGGCGGTAGATGACGTCGACCCGCTGCGGACCCTGGGTGGTGCGCATGAACACCGCCTCGTCGCGCACGAACAGATCCTGCCCTTCCACCAGTTCGATGCCCATTTGTTGCGCCAGGAAGGCGTGCTCGAAATAGGCGCTGTTGTGGGCCCCGGCCGTCATCAAGACGACGGTGGGATCGGCAACCCCGGTGGGCGCCACACTGCGAAGGTTGTCGAGGAGAACGTCGGGGTAGTGGTCCACCGGCGCGACGCGGTGTGCGGAGAAGAGCTCGGGGAAGAGCCGCATCATCATCTTGCGGTTCTCGAGCATGTAGGAGACGCCCGAGGGGACTCGGAGGTTGTCCTCGAGCACGCGGAATTCGCCGGCATCGTCGCGCACGATATCGATGCCGGCGATGTGCGCATAGATGCCCCCCGGCACGTCGACGCCTTGCATCTCCGGACGGTACTGAGAGTTGCAGAGAACCTGCTCCGGAGGAATGACGCCCGCCTTGAGGATTTGCTGGTCGTGATAAATATCGTGAATGAAGGCGTTGAGGGCCCGGACGCGCTGCTTCAGCCCGCTCTCCAGCCGAATCCACTCTTCCAAAGGCAGAACCCGGGGCACGATGTCGAAGGGAATGAGTCGCTCCGCCCCTTCCTCCTGACCATAGACGGCGAAGGTGATCCCCACCCGATGGAACAGCGCATCCGCCTCGGCGCGCTTTTGGGCGAGGCGCTCGGCGGGCTGTTCGCCGAGCCAACGGTCATAGCTCAGATAGTGCGGCCGAGTGGCGCCATCACTTAGATACATCTCGTTATACGGCTTATTACCCAAAAGGTCCCCTTGGCTATTCCAGCAGAATCCGTGCCACGGACATGGCAACTCAAGCAATCATGGACTTACAAATACTGCGCTGCAACGATGCACCCACACGAGGCATGACGGACGCGCATACCGGTCGTCTCTCCCTCAAATGACGCGCTGGCGCGCCGCGGGCGGCAGTCGGAAGCTTCAGGATGACCAACATACTCCAGAGAGGGCATCTTGCGTCAAACGCGGGACGCTGATTAGGGGAGTATATCGGGGGCAAGCAGGACCTATCGGCGCTTACTGCTGTGCACTCTTCGGTTAAACACTGAACCGACAATTTGGAGCAGCGTGAAGCTGACTCACGCAGCAGCTGGTGTGACGACGGCTCAACGTTAAAGGGTTGGGGATTCTTCAATCTGCCCAGTTGCCTCGTCTGTAATATGTTAAGTGCGCTTAGATTTATCCCGCCGTTCCGACCTACGTAAATTTTTTACATATTGCAATATTTCGAGGGAGTCTGCCTTTTCCGATTGTCTATGCGCCGGAAGTGGTGTCGCACGTTTCTCGGCAGCGCGACTTTCTGAAGTCTCCCTTAGTGTATTTGAACCCAAGACTTTTCAGGCACTTGCTGAGGACGAAACAACAACTTTGACATAAGATTTGTGTATGATCCCGCGGGAGAAAAACTAGTTTTTTTGATAAATGTGTGAAATTGCTCACAGATGCCAGATAATGTAAAAACTGCGTTGTCATTGTCGCTGCGGCGACTCTTGAGACCACTAGTGAGAATTATGTTGCGTGAAGGTCTTACATATTCCAACTTCGCGACTATCGCGCAGATGGCATTTTTAGAGTCGGCAGCAAAAGATTTCTCGCCAAAGGGTGCCAAGTCATCGGTTGCTTCGGTGTGTGCTCTAACTGGACTGACTTCACAAGAAATCGATTCGCTTTTGAGCCAGTACGAGAAATTTGAGGCGAGCGATCTCCTTGAGGTCATCAACCCGTTTGCTCTGGTTCTCCACGGTTGGCACAACGACCGCGATTACGTAGGGCCATATGGCTTTCCAGTTGATCTGCCGCTTGTCGGAAGCCCGTTGAGTTTTTCCATTTTGGCTGAACGCCATGCTCCCGGTGTCCCACCTGAAGTGATTCTTCGTGAGCTCCAGCGTATTGGCGCAGTTACAGAAGTCGGGACGAACATATGGAAGCCACTCAAGCAGGAATATATCGAACCGAGTCTTTCACCCGAAAACCTTGGTCGGATGGCTAGCCTTGTCGAGTCTTTACTCTCGACACTAGAAAACAACACACGTAAGACTCGGGATGGCACAGATTTATTTGAGCGAACGATGATCGTCGACTCGCCGCTAGCGAGTTACCAGCTGCTTGAACTGCAGTCTTATCTGAAACTCGTAGCTGGTCAATTTCTGCAACGAGTTGACGCGTTTGCCGCTGTAGAACTTCAAGAAAAGATGCCGGTGCGTCCTGGGGATCGGGCAGATGTTCGTGCAGGATTGCAATGCTTTCTTTACGTGGAGCCTGCCCCGGATAACGTTCGACTTCGAGACTCGATCGATTTTAAGAGCGGACCAAATTGAATTGATTTTCTGAATTAGGGGATGGGGATGAACGCAAGGAAATTGGGTAAGCCGCGCGCGGCCCTTGGAATAGCGCTTGTTGCGCTCGTTTACGTAGCCGCGACTAATGCTGAAGTTACTGCCGGTAAATTAAAGAGCGTTTACGGCGGAGATTTGGAAGTGGTTGGTGAGGTTCAGAGCGTCGACGTTGAAAACTCGAGCATCGTGGTCTCTGGTCAGCACATCTCTATTGCAAAGGAAACCTCTTTTTCGTCAGAAGAACCGGTATTGAGCGGCTCTACGATCGGCATACAGTCAATTCATCCTGGAGATTTTCTGGCCGTGACTGGCGCCATCGATCGCCCGGCATCCTCGATCACTCTGCTACACGAAGCTTACGTTCCTGGCGCTTCCGCAATATTTGTAAGAGGCAGGATCACTTCTCTTGATTCTTCCATCGGATCGGCCAAGTTAGATGGCATCAGTGTCGATTTGACTCCCGCCATGGCAGATGCATCGGTGAATAGCATGAGGGTTGGGCAAGTTGTCGAAGTTGTCGGTATCCAGCCCTCGACTGGAGCTCGTTTGCTTGCAAACTCGATCGTCGGAACCTCGGTATATGACAATCGATCGATTGTTGGAACGTCATCGATCGTTGGGACATCGCGCGTGGCGCCCAAGTCGATTGTTGGCACTTCGTCGATCGTTGGTACCTCATCGATCGTAGGGACCTCGTCGATTGTTGGAACGTCGTCGATCGTTGGTACCTCATCGATCGTAGGGACGTCGTCGATTGTCGGAACGTCATCAATCGTTGGGACATCGCGAGTGGCACCGAAATCGATTGTTGGAACGTCGTCGATCGTTGGTACCTCATCGATCGTAGGGACGTCGTCGATTGTCGGAACGTCATCAATCGTTGGAACATCGCGAGTGGCGCCGAAGCCCATTGTGGGTACCTCGTCGATAGTCGGAACATCCGCTTTGGCGCCTCGATCGATTGTTGGTACGTCATCAATCGTTGGGACATCGCGAGTAGCGCCGAAGTCAATTGTAGGTACCTCGTCGATTGTCGGAACATCCGCCTTGACGCCCCGATCGATTGTTGGAACTTCATCTATTGTTGGTACCTCGTCGATTGTTGGCACTTCATCGATCGTCGGTACCTCATCGATTGTCGGTACGTCATCGATCGTAGGCACCTCATCTATCGTCGGAACATCCCGAGAAATTCCGAAGTCGGGGATTGGGACCGGGCTCATCGAGCGATAGATTCGATTAGTTGGTCTTAGATCCTCGGATCGGTTTGATGCGGGGCGCTGAGGGTGTAAGCGAGCATGATTTCTGCAAGAGCAAACGAGCGGCATTTTTTAGTCTTTTACCAGTCCTAGGCTTTTTTCTTCCGCCTTTTGATATCTCCTTTAATCCATGCAAAGACGAGTACACCCAACTCGCCTGTGTTTCTTTGGGTGGAACGTCTTACGCGGAGGCTTTCTATTTCTCCGTCGATGGAATCCATAAAAGCCGTTCCCCTGTGATCGATGTCTCTAAGGGTCGGTGCCAGCCTCGCAAAGTCGACCTGTGAAACGTGGCAACTTCGCTCGAGTAGGAGCGGAGTTCCTTTTTTTCTGCCAACGACATTGTCCTGGAGAGTTTTCAGATATCGCTCAACGACGAACGCCGCTCTCGGTACCTCAAATTTTGGCAGAACAAATACTCGCCTGAGAGCAGTTAAGTTGCCGTCGCTTCCAAATCTTACGCTCGGTGATTGCCGCATCAACTCGACAACCGTTACCAGGTCTACTTTTGCTCCGGACGCGCGAATTAGCTGCTCGATCGATCGAGGGCCTGCGCTCGATGAAAGTGGCAAGGGGCGGCCCGAACCGTCCAAGAATTTCGGGTCTGAAAACCATGTCGCCATTATCGCGCCGATATCATCATACGTTCGAACTAGGTTCTTATATAGGCGAAGCGCGCGGTCAGATTTTCGGGGGGTGTGGTATTTCTGCGCGAAATCGACAATATCGTCAGATTTGATTTTGTTTTGCAGCAGGAATTCAAAGATGGCCGCTAGTAACGCGTCCGCACCTTGTTGATTGAGGTCTTGCGCGAGAATTTGACTTGCCGCAGTTTTCCTCCGTTTCGCAAGCAAAGGTTTTTTACTCGGGCGCAGCAATATGTGGTGCTCTCTTAAGGCGTTTTAGATTTTTTCTTCTGCCTGCCTGTTCAGGTCTCACTACGTCCTCCCCTGAAATTCGATCCTCGAAATAAAAGACAGTTACTCCTAAGCGTCGTTTTGCTTTGTGGGCCGAATTTTGAGGATGAGATCGCTTTTTCTGTGACCGAGTCAGTAGGGAGTTTGCTCCATTGATGAAATTTGTACCCTGCTCAGTGATTTCCCTCCTCACGAGGTTAACCATGTCGGGATCGCCTTCCTCGACCAGCGCGGTTGCCTCGAATAATGGCTTGGAACGAAGCCGGACGTTGTGTGCTAGCGTAGCTAGCAAATCCCTCCCTCTTTCTCCGATCGCTGCGATAGAACGACTACTCAGTCCGGTGGAAATCGGAAGTCGTGCCAGAGCGCGGAGTTTCTGGCCTTTCATTTGTTCGATAGCGTTGAGTTGTAGTAACTCGTCGAGCATTGCTCGTACAGGCAATCCAGCCCCGTGTTTCTCAACGAGGCGCTCGAAACTTCGTTTTCTGCCAAAAATCGGCAGTATCGCGGGCATTCCTGCGGCATCTAGAAAGCTTGGATCATCATGCCACGCTGCCAGAACTCTCCTGGCAGGAAGATTGTCTGCCCTAATCCCGATCACCCCGTCGCGCGAATCCAATATTTTCTTGACCTCGCCTCTTGGAAGGCCTGTCATGATGGCTACTCGTGACTGACTGGCTCTCCCCGTTTCCTTCAAGATGCGGATATTTGCCAATCGAGCAGCCCGGTCCCTGGCTATCTTGTTAAACTCTTGGACTGTGACGCCGGCGTCGAACATGAGTTCCAAGAGTGGATCCAAAACACGTTTGAGTGCGTTGACGGTGGCCTCTTTAACTGGATCCCGGGCACTTTCTTCGTTGGCCTCCTCGATACTCATTGGCACGCTTCATGTGTCGCAGTCCTATCGTGAACCCTCGCATTCGAGGGCGACACTAGGCTTGCGTCCAATTTTCCAGTCGAACGGGTTGCTTCAACGAAACGACTATCAAGACGAATTTCCATATCACTGAGTTGTTATCGGTGGGATCTCGGGCGGTGGTGTTGGCTCGAAATCAGCTGATCGCAAAGCAATTCCAGTATGTCTGTAGACTAACTCGGAGGACGTATGTCCCACAACCTAAGTTGCTGGCGCTGCGGCGCCTCGCTGGCTTCCATGAGTTTGCCGTTGCGCCGCCTCGACGTGTGCAAGGCGTGCAATTCGGACCTGCATGTTTGCAAACTGTGCGTCGAGTATGACGTGAGCCATGCAACGCACTGCAAGGAGCCTACAGCGGAGGAAGTGCGCAAAAAGAACGAGGCGAATTTTTGCGATCACTTCAAGCCCAAGCCGGGTGCTTATGTGGCTGTGGATGGGGGTGAGTTGGTGCGAGCGAGGTCGGCACTCGAGGATCTTTTCCGTAAATAATGCTTGCCGACGTATTCCAAACGTAGTTTGAGTCTTCGCGGCTGAGATCGCCCACGAAGCGCCATGGACGGCGCGAGCCGGCAGCAGCGAGTGCGGCAACGCACTGGGCAGAGCAGCCAGCCGCTCAACGATGATCCGCTCATGCCGCTCTTGTGATCGCCTCATTTCTCGGTGATTTCGCCAGAAATGCCGCTGGAGTGCGGGGGTTGACCGCAGTAAGGTAAAGGCTCATTGGCTCAATGATGCATGGACGTGATGGTCGCCAACGGCACCGCCGGGATCCGTACGCTGCGCCTGAAGGTCAAGCGCGAAAGCTATGCGTGGCTCAATGCCGCCGCCATGGAGGTCAACGTCGTCTGGAATTCGGGCAACACGACGAGCACCACGGCGGCACGTCCGTTTGCGGGACCGTCCCACTGTCTCCCCGGCTACGCTCTGCACAAAGTTGAGTGCCGGTGCCGCCGCGTGCTTTGATGATGGCGGAGTTTGCAACCCGTCGCCGACAGTTCAAGAAGGCGAAGCTCCGTTGGCGGTTGAGCCGCGGACCGCGAAGTTCGCTTGGATGGGTACCGTTCAAAGTCATACAACTGAAACGCCGTGGACAGTCGTCGCGCTTCAGCGGCAAGACCTTTCGAGTGTTCGAGCGGGATCGATTGGACGGAATCGATTGGTGGCTCAGCCTGCCGGCCGAAGTCCCAGAGGTGCTGGCGGTGGCACCACGCGAGGCGGTTGGCCTCGATCTGGCGCTCAAAGACACGGTCGCGACCAGTGAGGGCGAGAAGCTCGAAGCCGGGCAGCGGGAGCATTTACATCGTCAGCGAAAAGAACACGACGCGAGCCTGCGGCAGCTGTGGAGCCATAACGGGTCCCGCGGGTCTGGACAGTCTTGTTGTGGGAGCGTGGTGTTGTAGTGCCTGTGATGACAGGCACGATCGGAATGTTAATGCAGCCCGCAACATCTTGCTTCCGTGGAGGTATCCCACGTCCGTCGGCGGGAACGAGTCAGCGCCGTCCGTGAACGCGCCACGCCTCAGTATCCCGCCCGTGTGAGGCTAAGGAAAAGGTCTCGGGCGGCGGCGGCATGAGCACTGGCGCGGCCGGGATTCCCCGCCAATCAGTGAACACTTGACCGCTGGTCGGCCGCCGCAGCAGCCAATGAAGCAAGGGATTTGAAGGTTCCACCTGGTTTAGGGAGCCGTTTTTCGCGCTGTCGTTTCCAAATAGCTTGCGCCAA
>Ga0116226_10003600_pt1 | contig 13648 bp, 11 predicted proteins | sample S1TSphfallax_FD_89692 | JGI IMG/M metagenome (GOLD analysis project Ga0116226, IMG submission 89692) | Host-associated microbial communities from peat moss isolated from Minnesota, USA - S1T2_Fa - Sphagnum fallax MG | ecosystem: Host-associated > Plants > Peat moss > Unclassified | place: USA...
GGACACACAAGACTCACCATGGCCCAAACTTGGGGGAAGCCACCACCTTCCCCCTTATAGTATACTCTGCACCTCTCCACGGGGCCCACATCCAAATGGCTTTTTGTCTCGAGACTCTCACTTGGGAGTCGCGAAGGTTGGGACTCCTATGACTTTGGCGCGCCATAACTTTGCGTGCAAACCTTTGATTGAGATAAGATTTAAAGCAAAGTTGTAGCCCTCATCGAGAGCTTTCCAATGGTATGTCGCATGCCATCTACACGCACAGAAATCGGGTCGATTCACGACTTTTAATGGTCGAGAGTCAAACTGCCAATTTGACTCCCGACCCTTCTTTTGTCCATAACTTGTGTTTCAAATGTTTAAATGGGCAATGCGAGCCCATTTTAGAGATTTATGTTCCAAAGCTTCCCATTGATATAAATAACTCCTCAAGCCATTGAGTTTTGACCCTTGCAATCACCCTCTGAAGATTCGGGAATCCACCTGGACTCCAACTCCCAAAGTGGACCTCCCTTGGGGTGTGAGGGTTCATTCCCTCGCACCTTCTAACACTCCCGAGAGTATGTTGCGTGACTCCCGACTTCCCTCTTGGCCCGGAACCTTGTAAACCTTTGCCTTGGTCACGATCCCAAGGCTAGGGTTATGACACTATCATTACTACTCTTATTGTTGTCGACAATCTAGATCCCTTGTGATATTGCTAATGTTGCTACTTGTTGTTGTCTGAATATTGCTACAAATGATGCGCAAGCCAAGCTTCTTTTCATGTCGCAAGATGAAATGCAATGCTATGTGGATGGGTTATTTCTCATGCGTCAATTTATTTATTACCATTAGCTTATGATTTGCATTTTTGGAAACCTTTTATCTTGTCATTTCACCTAATTTGTTGCTAATGCATAGTTCATGATCTTAGTGTTTCATTCCATTATGTTTGTGCAAGGGGTTTTACTTATAACAACTATCTCAAAGATCTAGAGAGTGTTGAAAAGTTCCTTATCAAGCTAATAAAAATCTCTAATGTGAAGTGATTGTGAAACTACATAAAACCTCTAACTAAAGCTCCTTGCTCTGGGTCAAGTGAAACCTTAAATCCTTCATCAGTATGTTCAAAAAGGAAAGTTGGGTCTCTTGAAGGCCTACAAGTGAAGTCAAATCCAAAATCACAACCATGTCTGAATGGGAAAATCGTTGCTTGAAGAACAACTAGTAGTTCATAAGCATCAAATGAAGTAGATGGATTTTAGGATGGCCTTTTTTTAAATGGAAATTCAAGATACCTCCAAAAACTATTGAAAGTATTATACACTATTTGGCACAATATGAATTGTTCAAATTTTTTTCTTAGGTATTGTGTTTTTTTTTTGTGCTTCACTATTTTAACTAATCAAGACAACACAAGACCAAACCTTGTGCATTTCTCATGTGTGACCTACTCTTGTGACCATTTTATTCACAAGTTTTATCAAGTCCCTCATTTTAATTGTAAATTTTCATGCAATCTTGGGTGTTTCAAGGTATTGGAAACATTCTTCACATTTAGTTTCCAAATGGAGCTCAAGCAAATAGTGCATTTCAACATTTTGGAATATTTTGTTACTGGAAGTATGTCAATTTGATATTCCATTGTTGCTCGGTTACTCTTTTGACACATGAATTGTGATGCTAATTGAAATCCATCCTTAGGCTACTTAAAACCCTCTAAATGACAATAGTGTGTATATTTTCCCCTAAAGAGTGACTCCATTCATGTTTCAATATTTTCAAATTTATTTGATGAGGTGATGATTCTGAAAAAATTATTTGCTAGTTAAGGCAAAACTTGAAACCATGTTAATACTTTGGATTGACCCAAGAAAAATAGTTTTTTCAATGTAGACTTAAATTGTTGATAATGGAGCAAACGGTGTTAGATATGTTCTTGAATATTACAACGCAATTAAGGTATCAAAAGTATTGGGAGTTTTATAAAAATGTTTTCCCATCATTTTTTCATTTTTTAACCTAGTACCAAAATATAACATGTTGTGGTAGTATGAAATGCCAAATTGTACACAAAGTGTGAATTAACAAAAGTTGACTTGTGTTGGGGGAAATGAGTTTGTTTCGTCAAAGGTTTTATTAAAAATGTGTCACAATATGAACTCAAGATGCAATTACTAAATAATCACTTTGGATAATAATAGTGATAGTTGATTTGATTGTTGATTTTCTATAATTACACATTAAATGGGATTTTGAATGAATATTGTAAATCTTTTATTAACCTAACATTGGTAAACACTTCCAATCTTTAATGAAAAATGTGAATATGAAACTATTGGACTTCCTTCCAATGAGGCATTGAATTTGTGGATCTACTTTTGTATCTATTTGGGCCTATACCAATGTTTATCACGTTTAGTCTAATGTTAATTATACCTCTTCATTGGTTCACAGTCACCTCATTGTTTTTGAATGTTACTTTGGATGCCTATTACTAAACACAAAATTACACATAACTAATTAGTCATGTGTGTGATATGTGATGTTCACATTTTCAAGTTAACATTCCCACCCCTTATTCTCAAATAGTGGATTATCCAAAGGCATAAATAATTTTTAAATTTTCAAAATTGGAAAATTTTGGCCAAACATTCGATCATGGGTGTCCATTTAAACATAAACCAACATAAACCAAAATGAATGTTAGCTTTAAAACACATTAAATAGGTGTTTGGTCAAGGTACCTAATCAATGATGTGTTGGTTTACCTTACTAGGTGCACACATTACTATACAGAAATGTAAGGTAATGGCCAAATAGTGGGGCATTCCCAAATTAAGTGTTTGCCCAAGGCGAAATCCAATGGCACTTATTTTGGGACGAGCTTGCTTTGAGGGCATCACCTAACATCAAGAACCAACCATTTTTATTTTTCATTTTCATTTTTTTCTTGTGATACTCAATGGCTATCACATTAAAGAACAAGGTAAGGTGTTTTTAAAAACAAAACATCAACCTTTTTTGCAAATGAAAAAATTCACTTGATAATGTTTCCTCCAAATCTAATGGAAAACCTTCTTATGATTTTTTACATCTAGGAGAAGGACTCTTTCCGAGGCCCTCGCTATGTTTGAAATCATTAGCCAAAGTACATAATGACCATGGAAAGAAAAAACCATAATTTAAAGCATCTCCGATGGGAGGCAACAAGATTTACAACAACAATTTTGCACCATCATCCTTTAACAATAAAAGGCATAAACTCCAATGGTCGTTCATGCTTACAAATAGAACATTAGCACTATGACATTCACATTGGGCTTTGCAATTTGACATAGGATATTAAGTTCAGGAGAAGACCTATGAATTGATCAACCATCATTGATTACATGAACCTATAGTTGCATGTGAACTTTGTCATTTATAGACATAGCAATGTTAAAACCCAATGTTGTTACATATTGTTAACCCAATTTTTCAGTATGTATATAATAATCAGTTCTACCAACTATTAACTAGTGAAACCATACCATTTTGAGACTACTTTAGTTATTATTGCATAACAGGTCCTTAAGTTAATCGATATATTATGTGAACCGGTAACCGGTTTATTACAATAAGTAGTTGTTCACATAACAAGTTTATTTAAACTTGTGATTAATAAATTTTAAACTTTGATTTTGAATTTGTATTGGCTAGTGACAGCTTACATTGAAACAACACTATGATTTGGTACAAATATGAGGATTTTTTTATGATGATGAAAAATATTTTTATTTTATAACTCTTGAAGTTTTTATTTTTGGAACCAATACATTTCTAATTTTTAATTTTTTTAATTTTTAATTTTATATGTGGGAATTCATCTTAATTTTATTTTTTTGTGAATAAACAAAATCTTTATGTTTTTATTTCCGTATTTTTCAAATTTGGAATAAACCCACTTGTTAATGATTTTTGTAAACTCGAATTAAAAACTTATAAAAGAAAACTTGTAATCTAAAGGATTTGAAAACACCTTTAACATTTGGCGACCATGTAGTGGGATGAAATTGTAAACAATCACATTTACAATCCCTAGTTTCAACAATTGTTTTGTTTTAAAAAATAAAATAAAATAACTTTGGATTTGTATTAGTTTTAGTAGTTTTTTTGGATTTTTTTGTGTTTTGTTAAGTTTTGGATTTCTTACAAAATTAATTTGAAGAATTCTTTAAATTTTCATGTTTATTTTTAATCTACTAAATAACGTGTTGATCAAAAGAAATTTGAATTAACAATTTTTCTAAAACAATAAGAGATGTCAAGAGTAGTCATAAGGGGTCTTAGAAGGCAATTAATATTAAAAGCACCACATCAACTTGTTCATGAAGCGGTTCAACCATAAGAACAACCACGTTCTCAAGCTAGGGGAATTTAACCGATTAATGCTTCCAACAATGAGCCTCAACAACCGGTTCTGACATATTTACCTCTTCATCAAATACCAACAAAGTAGGAAGAAAGAAAGGAATCACAAATACCTTCAACTGGTTGATTTTTGACACCCCAACATTCATCCCATCAATGCAAGCTGAATGGATAACTGGATGCCAGTCAAAACATTGCACCTATTCGACATGTTGATGAAATAACCTTTGCAAGATAGAGATGGTAGTCTACAATGCCTTGTTACTACATTCCTAAAACTATTATACCAACCCAATCAACACTAATTGTTGGGTAGTACACATCCAAACCACTTTTTATTTTGAATCCAACCACAACGGATTTAGAATCAAAGTGCAATCAACTTTTAAACCAATTGGAATAGCTATGCAACCTAGAACATCAACGTGTGCATATCGTCAACAGGTTAGACACGAGTTCAAGGATTATACCTTTGTGGATGATAAGTTAAAGTGATTGACAAAATAAAAATTCAACTTTTCTACAACCTATTATACTGAGCACACTGATGACACATGTCGGGGTACATGTACAACAAATTTGACCACAAATAGGTTTGGTTATTAACCCAACACTAGTTAATCAACACCTAGGTTGGTAGCAACTGGTTACACCATTGATAACAAGACAACTTAAATTTGTACCATATCCAATGTGGTATAATATAATTCCACCCTTTGTACCCATGGATCCTAACATGTACTCTATGTACTATTCTAGAATCAAAGGACCTAATGTATTGATTTTTGGAAGAAAGGAGAAATATGTTGCCGATACTACTCAATTACAACTAGTGCCACCTATTGAACAACTAGAGTATACTCAATATCCTATTAAAGTTCCAACTTCTAGACTAGAATAATCAATTCTAATTCCAAGAAAAGTACATGTTCAACAAGTAGTGGCATCAACTCTACATGTTAACATACATGTTGCCATTGGATTATATGTTTACGATAATGGTGTTCCATTTTAGCAGCAAAAAGGGTTATTTCATATCCATAATTGGGTAAAGAACCACCAAGAGGTTTGCCTAATAAAGGATCACCATGAGGAGGATCACTTTATCAAAATCCACCTAAAGGACCACCACCTAATCCACATGTTGGACTTTATGGATGGTCGACACCTGATCCAAGGATATTCATGCCACCATGGTACTAATCGAATATAGTATGATTTGAACCAACCAATAAACTGCCATATCAAAATTTTAATATCCAACATATGTGAAAGATACAAATCATGATGTTCACATCAGAGTTTTCAAGAAGGCAATCAAAGCTAATGGCAAGATTATGGAGGCTAATTTGATCAACCTATTTGGTTTCACTTTTATGAAATAACATTTCAAAGTGGGGCCAAAACTTTTATAAGATCATCCTAATCGCATTTTTGAGGAGTTGGAGCAAACATTTTGCTAACGCTTTTGAATCGTGAAAAATGACAAAAAAGTTTATATGCAGTTGAGGAATGTTTAACAACAATTTGATGAATGAGTAGATGTCTATTATGAACATCTATTGAAACTTGTTAAATCTTTAGAAATGAAAGTTACTAATGTTTTCCTTATTACGATTTTCAAAGCAAGTTTGCAACCATACCTCAAATTAACAACATGTATGACAAGAAATACCTTTATCAAAGATAACGAAGCTATAATTATCTATGAAGAAAATTGACTAGTCATAGTAAATTACAATGTTTTGATAACTCAACGAGAGTCCAAACTGGTTGCATAGCCAATAGTCCATTATATTACTACTAAGCAATTAGTAACATGTTCAAACTATGGAAAAACAAATCATGCCAAAAAAACCTATCATAACCAAAAGAAAGAAGAACTTATAATACTTGTACCCACAAAAGTTGTTGAATTAATAGCTAAAGTTATTGCACAACCAGTTAAACTAACCAGAGTACCATTAAGGTGTGACAAATGCAAACATTAGACACCATCTTTTAATGGATGGAATTCATAATCTTCATCCATATATTTTAATTGATTCCTAATTAAATTCTAGTTAAATTTGAGTGAACTTTTAGTTAAGTTGTAATTAACTTTAAACTAACTTTTAACTATATCCTAATTAACTCCTAATCAACTTCAAGTTAAGTCCCATTTAACTTTTAGTTAAATTAGGAAGTTTTTTTACTTGACCCACACATAAAAGCCTCCTTGGACGCTTCCTTGAGCTAGGTCCCCAAAGGGGTATAAGTAAAAGTAAGACTTCTCATCAATCTATTTAACACCAATATTAGGCATGATCTTACACCATAACCTTATCATGTTCTTTTCATGTTCATGATTACATATGTTAGTATTATAAAGATCTATTTTCACATTTTTTTGCACATTTCATGTTCTTATTTTTAATTATTATGTTTTTGTTTTTGAATCACATAATCTTGTTTTGTTCCTTGTTTGAAAGTTAGATTTAAACCTTTCCTTTAACCTTTGCTCTTGTGGTTTTTTGTGTCCTTGACATAAGGTATCCATTTATTATTTGTTATAACTTTACACATCGTGCATTTGATTATCCTAGAAAAACAAAAGTTTAAAACATGTTTCGAATTAAGCCAACCACTACTACCACTATAATATCAAAACCTTTTAAATTGGATAATGTACTAATTAATGTAATTTTTGTTATCATAACACATAATCAAATACCAAAGCAACATGTGTTTAAAGCATGTGAACCAATGAAAGCAAAAACAACAACTGATTAGCAAATAGAATAACATACGTGTTATTTTTTTATCAAGGAGTCACAAAGGAATAATTCAACATCAAAAGCACCTATTGATATGAATGGACCACTTCATTCAAACTGGGTTGGTTTACCAAAATTAATAAATCAATTGATTATTGGTAACCAACATCTCCATTTGACTACACAAACAACACTACTATAAAAGACTTTGGAAAAGATTTTGAAAGACATCAAGACTCAAGTTTTGGAAACAAGTATGTGACTAACTTGGGGCAACTCTCGAAGATTGTGCAAAACATTAAATGGTACATTTTCAAACTAGTTAATTATATTCAATGGGTGTAATCTAAACTTGTTCATTCTAAACCTACATGTGTAGCAACTACTATTAACCACTAGATGGAAGTAATTCAAGTTCAAGTTGGTAATAACTTTATTGATGATGTGTTAATTGATGGAGGTTTTAAAATAAACATCAAATTACTAAGAACCTAAGAATACATTAGGTTTGTTAAAGCCTAATCCAATCTTTTATAATCTACATACGACATACAAACCATAGTTAAACCACTTGGTCTTATTAAGGATTTGAAGATATTTGTTCATGGAATTCCTTACACTACTACATTTACTGTTATCAATAATAATATTTTAAAATAGATAGTTATTAGGATGCCCGTGGTTGAGAAATGCAAAAATATCCCACAATTAGGGAACCTATATTATTACTATACAAGGAACAAATAAAAACCATAAGAAACTTGGTATTCAAACCAAAAGACCAATGTGTTATAATTTCTATTTTGGAATATTAGATGAAAAAAAGGATGTGATGTTTCCATAGAGTTAGACCTATTTTCTATAAGAATTATAACAATACCTACTCATAGTTTTTAAATAAGCCAGCACACTAGATTTTAGTATAGTATAACTAGTCCCAAAATAACTTATTGAATCGGTATGTTTTTTAACTATCAATTTAACTACATCACCTAACATTATCAATTAAACAACACCTACATGCGACCTTTTTCCATCCAGAAGTGGGGGAGATGATCATTGATGAAACAATTGTTTGAGAGCGAGTACAAAATTTAACCATAGTTGATTAGATAATGATTGAGAAAGAATAGTTGACGAAATTCAATTTGGGCACCAAAGAGAAAGTACAATAGGTGAAAGTGAATGTATCACTTGAATCGGTTGTCACAAACCAACTAATTGAGCTAAAAAAGTTCAAAGATGTTTTTTCCATAGACATACAAAAATCTGAAGGGTGTTCCACCAAAGATTGTTGAACACAAGATTGAACTTAATACCAAAATATTGCCTACTCATTAAATAAGGTATTGATTGAATTTTAAATATGTTTTCAATATTAAACAAGATATAAATAAGTTAATTACAGTTGGTTTCATTGAATTAGTTGAGGAAACAACCTAGGTATCACCAATTGTGGTTGTTCCCAAGAATAATGGGAAGTTGAAAACCTATGTTGATTTCAGAAGCTCAATGCAACAACAAAAAAAACCTTTACCCATTGCCTTTCATGGATGAGGTCATTAACACCATTGTTGGACATGAAGTTTATACCTTTCTAGATGGATTTTCAGGATATCATTAGATATCAATTACAAAAAAAGACCAACACAAAACTACCTTTGTGACAAATTAGGGGGCTTTTGTGTGGGTAGTGATGCCATTTGGTGTAAAAAATGGACAACCAAAGGGTAGTGACCAAAACATTTTGTGAATACATTGATGTATTCATGGAGATCTTTCTTGATGATTTTACATTTTTCAATGACATGTTGACTCACCTTGAAAAACTCAAAAACTGTTTTCTTAATTATAAAGAGTTTGGTATTAACCTGAACCCAAAAAAATGTGCATTCATGGTGTTTTTAGTAACCATCTTAAGTTTCATAGTGTCCAAAGAGGGCAAATTCATGGATCCTAAAAAGGTTGAGGTTTTAGTAAACATGCTAGTATTTACTACTTCCCAAGAAATCCAAGTTTTCAATGGGATGGCATAGTTCTATAGGTGCTTCATTGAAAACTTTCTTTCAATCATGTCACCAAATCACCAAGGTACTCAAAAAGTTTAAGTTTTAGTTTTTGAATGTACTAAAGAATGCCAAAATGTTTGGGAGGAGATCAAGAAACTAGTATGTACAAGCTCTTGGGTAGATGCATGGTACGATGGTTCACTTTTGTGACGAAACAATGTTTTTTTCCCCTAACTAGCTTTTATTCAAATGCATATGGCAATTAATGTATCCTTAGATCTATTAATTGGGACTTGGATTTAACAAGTTCATTATGAAGAGATTTATGTGGTTATTTATTGATAAAAAATTCTTTTGTTCTTAGTAATGGACTTTTGAAATTGAAAAATATGGACTGGTTGTTTGATTTGAACATCGCAAAAAGGAAAAACTTATATTGATTCACATTCCAAATTTGTTATTGGGACTCAATATATAATGTAATACAACATGATAAACTCAAATGAAGAATCTTTTCTTTGAAAACCTTAATTGTTTAATAATTAAAGACTTTTGAATCGGTAAAATTTGACCATATTTTCATAACTCCATATGAGTTATAATTTGTGTTTGTTTTTCAATTTCTTTGCCCCAAAGGCATATTTTTTGAAAGTTTTACATGGGTCATTATTCATATGGACTTTCTAAGTTTCCTTTTCAAGACTTCCAAATTAAAAAATGACATCAGCTACATTAAATACAAGTTTTCACATAGATTTGGAAAGGTTTGTAAATGATTGAACATGTATTATTCAAATATTTAAAAAATAACATTTAAAAAAATAACAACCATGTCCATTTGAATCATTTTAAAGAATCTTGTATGGACTTATAAATAGTGTAATTTCTACTGATATTGAATCATTGTATCATGCATTCACCTTCCTCTTTTGATCATCCCAAATTGGGAGCTTGAATTTCATGTTCACACATATGCATTTCAACTAGCAGTACGAGCCATATTTATTCATAACCCAACATGTAAATTTAATCAACTAGTTATGTATGCTCCCATATTATTAAACTTAGTTGAGAAAAATTATTCTACTATTGAAAGAGAAACCTTAGCTATCGTATATGGTCTACACAAATTCAAACATTACTTATTGAATAACCAATTTGTATTTTATGTTGACAACATTACCCTTGTGTACTTAATTAACAAGCCACAAGTTTCATGCAAAATAGTTAAATGGTTTTTATTTTTGGAGTATGACTTCAAGATTGTCTATAAGCTTGGTAGATTCCATTTAATGGTAGACGCATTGAGTAGATTGCCCAACCAAGCATAACAAGTTAATGTACCTAATCAAACCAATGATGCTCACCTATTCACATTATAATCCAAGTAATTACAAAATGTTTATGATCACATGTCAAAGGGGATATGTGTCGCAACCTTAGCTTTGGGCTCACAACCAAGGCAAGGGCTTGCAAAGGTGTAGGCCAAGAGCAAAGCCTGAGAATCACATCTCATGTTCTTAGGAGTGTAGGAGAATGTGAGGGAATGAACCTTCATTCCTAAGTGAGTTCCCATTTTGGGAGTTGGAATCCTGATGGACTCCCAAATCTTTAGAGAGCAATTATAGGGGTTAAAATCCATTAGATTTGAAGAGTTCTTTGTATCATTGGAAAGCCCTTGGAACGTACATGTCTAAAATGGGATTGCATGACCCATTTGGACACTTAAAACATAAGTTATGGCCAAAAGAAGGGCCGGGAGTCAAACTGACAAATTCACTCCTAACCAGTAAAAGTTAGAAATCGCCCCAATTTCCTTGTGTATAGGTGACGTGCGACATACCATTGGAAAGCTCTTAAAGAGGGCTACAACTTTTTTTTATACCTCATCTCAATCGGAGGTTTACATGCAAAATTATAGGCCCCCAAAATGGCAAAAGTTTCAACTTTCAAAGTCCCGAGACAAAATGACATTTGGGTGCTAGTCTCATGGCCAAGCACAGAGTATATTATAAGGGGGAACGTGGTGGCTTCCCCCAAGTCCAGGCCATGGTGAATCTTGTGAGTTTGTGTTTGCTTGTGGTTCATTCGTGCACCAAAGTGCTCCAACTACGCACTAACCAACTTGTTTGGTTTGTGCAGGTCCGTGTGAGTAATTGAATTACGTGTCAATCTTCCTAATCCCATCCCATAGCTCCAACACACCCTTCTACCCCCAAAGTGTTGTGAGCCTAGGAGCGCACCCCAATTCCTTCTCCTTCCATTGTCTTCACCTTTGGATACGCAATTAAATCCATCAATGAGTTTGGGGGTGCGACAATATGCCAAAATGAATTATTACTTCATAAAAACAATATTGAACTTAAAAGGCTAAGCCATTTGTGTTACTAAATAGAATCCTTTGTAAATTTGGATAAGACAATATGTTTCGTTGTGTTTTACAAGTGCCAACTATATTACATGATTACATAATGGAGTTAGTGGATGACATTTTTCCTCAAATATCACTACACGAGGAAGATTCTTGATGCCTATTATTTGTGGCCAACAATGAATAATTTTTTCATGAATCATGTTGAACTTGTGACATGTGCCAAAGAACATGTAACTTGTTAGCACAACATATTGTGAAATTAATTACTACTTTGTTTGAAAAACCTTTTCACACACAGGGATTGGATTTCATTGGACCCATATTGATGAATCATTACTCTTGAAATTGATAAATTTTAGTTGCCATTACTTATGCCACTAAATGGGGCGGAGGCGAAAGCTTTATGGACAAACATAACTACTACTATTGTAAGTTTTTCTATGACCACATTCTCACCCGATTTGGCTATCCATTTACAATTATGATTAATCAAGGTGCCCATTTCATTAACGATGCCATTCATTATTTAACCGATCATTTTAGACTAATACATACCAATTCTATTATTTATTACCCATAAGGGAATGGATAAGTTGAGTATACTAACAAAGTTTTTGGTACATTGTTCACAAAGTTGGTGAATATTAACTAGAATGATTAGGATGAGCACATGTCCACATTTTTATTTTCTTATAAAATTGCTTTTCAAGTTGGAACTAATCAAACTCCATTTCAACTTGTTTACAGATTGAAACTGTTGTTACCAATAAAATACACGTTACTATCCAAGCCATGACAAATCCATGATTCAACACCTATCAATTCTAATTAACTGTTTGTTAAAACTAAAAAAATTCCAAGAAAACTGATTAGTAGCACAAGGCATGGTAGCTTCTAACTAGTGGAACCAGTCATTATGGTTCCAAAACTAATATATTGAAACTAAATACTAGTTTGGAGATTATGTAGCATGGTTTCCAAGGGCTATCAAAGCACATTCCCCTAAGTTTCATAAACGATAGTTTGGACCTTATAGGATTCAATATTATCTACCTAATAATACAATGTTATTAGTGACCATTGAAAAATTTGGTCATAATCCAATACTTGTTAACATCAACAAGCTGAAACCTTATAGGTTTGTAGAGGATCATACACCAATTCTCCAAAAGAACTAGTTGAAACAAATAATTATGGTAACATGTTCATTAAAAAACTAATTGAAACAAAATATCATGGTAACTTGTTCACTAAGGAACCAGTTGAATCACATACTAGAAGTATAACAATCAATAAACTAATCAAGAAGATAACTAGTTGTAATATGTCCAATCAAGAATTACTTGAAGAAAGTCTAATAACATGTTGAAAAATCAATCAGTTGAGAAAGTACATGTTAACCCATATTATCATGCAAACTAAAGATGTTTCAATTAACCTAATTACAAATGTCAATTTCATAAAGAAAGGTTTCCCTAAAGGTCACATTGTTTTCCAAGTGTCACCACCTCTCACTTTGTGGTTGTAGTGCAAATAACTAATGTACCTCTTGATGTGTATTTTCATTTTTTCATTCTCAAATCATTTATACCTCTTTTTGCACCAAAATGAAGAAATGAGTGCTGTCGCAACCCCACTTTGGCCAAGTGTGAGGATGAAACTCACACTCCCAAAGTTGGGGACTTGGAGTCCTCCGGGACTCCTGAATGTTTAGAGTTCGACAACAGAGGCCAAAACATCTCGGATTGAGGTGTTCTTGGTATCATCGGAAAGTTCTAGAAGTGTAGATGTCCAAAATGGCCTCGCATTGGTCATTTGGACATCTACAGCCCAAGTTATGGGCAAAAGAAGGGCCGGGAGTCAAACTGGCAATTTGACTCCCGACCATTAAAAGTGGGGAATCAACCTTTTCCTGACATCCGAATCAAGAGTGCGGCATGGCGTTGGAAAGCTCTTGAAGAGAGCTACAACTTTGGTTTAGAACTTGCCTTGATCAAACTTTGCAGTTAGGAGTTATGAGCTCCCAAAGTTCCAGGACTCCAACCCGGGACAATTTCGGGACTCCAACTTGGGAGTCTCGGGAAAAAGAGCCATTTGGATGTAGCCTCCAC
>Ga0116226_10003601_pt1 | contig 13647 bp, 6 predicted proteins | sample S1TSphfallax_FD_89692 | JGI IMG/M metagenome (GOLD analysis project Ga0116226, IMG submission 89692) | Host-associated microbial communities from peat moss isolated from Minnesota, USA - S1T2_Fa - Sphagnum fallax MG | ecosystem: Host-associated > Plants > Peat moss > Unclassified | place: USA...
CCGGGCTGTCCTCGACCAACAGCAATGTTGGCTCCCTTTCGACATCCGCGTCCACAGGCATCAGCACCAACGCCAGCGGCGTCAGCTCGCTGTCCACCGGCCTGTCCTCGACCAACAGCTCCGTGGGCTCGCTTTCGACCGGGCTGTCATCGACGAACAGCAATGTCGGCTCCCTTTCGACCTCGGCGTCGTCAGGCGTCAGCACGGCTCAGAGCGGCGTTGGCTCGCTCTCCACCGGGCTGTCCTCGACGAACAGCGCGGTCGGCTCGCTTTCGGCATCCACATCCTCGAGCCTCACCGCCAATGCCAGCAGCGTCACGTCGCTCTCCACGGGCCTCGCGACGACCAACAGCACTGTGGACACGCTCTCCACGGGGCTGTCCTCGACCAACAGCTTTGTCGGCGTGCTTTCGACCTCCGCGTCGAGTGGGATCAGCACGGCTCAGAGCGGCGTCGGTTCGCTCTCAACCGGATTGTCGTCGACCAATAGCTATGTCGGCGCGCTGTCGACCTCCGCGTCCAGCGGGATCAGCGCCAATGCCAGTAACGTCATCGCGCTCTCCACCTCCGCGTCGAGCGGCCTGGCGACCACCAACAGCAATATGGGCGCCCTCTCGACATCCGCGTCGTCGGGCATCAGCAACGCCCAGATCGCCTTCGCAGCGCTGTCCACATCGACGGCAACTGGCCTCAGCACCAATGCGAGCAGCGTGGCGGCTCTCTCCACGGGCCTTGCCGTCGTCAGCGGCGATGTCAGCACCCTTGAAGCCAAGGCGACGACCACAGGCACAGGATCGACGGCGACGGCGACCGGGTCTTCGGCGACGGGCGCCGGGGCCACGGCGACTGGCGCGGGGGCTTCGGCGACTGGCGCGGGGTCTTCGGCGACGGGCACGGACTCTTCGGCGACGGGCACGGGTTCGCTGGCCACGGGCGCCGGATCGACGGCCACTGGCACAGCCGCAGGCTTCGCCTTCGCGCTTGGTGCGGGCAATACCTCGGTTGGCCCCGGCGCGGTATCGGTGGGCGACCCGAATATAGCCACGGGAGCGGGCACGGTGGCTATCGGCCGCGACAATTCCGCGACAGGCACAGATAGCGAAGCGGCCGTCGCGATGGGTTCGGGTAATACCGCCTCCGGCGCCGGCGCGGTGGCCTTGGGTGACCCGAACGTCGCCGTGGGCATCGGCGCGATCGCGATCGGCGCGAATAATACCGCCATCGGCGATGGCTCGGTGGCGCTCGGCAATATTTCCTCGGCGCAGGGGGTCGGCTCGATCGCGATCGGCAATAACGCCATCGCCACCAACGCGGGCGACGTCGCCTTGGGTTCCGGCGCGGTCACGGCCGCCGCCAACCCCGCCGCCGGCGTCAGCCTTCTGGGAACCAATTACGCCTTCGCCGGCGCGAACCCCACCAGCGTGGTCAGCGTCGGGGCGCCCGGCGCCGAGCGTCAGATCACCAATGTGGCCGCGGGCCAGATCACCGCCACCAGCACGGACGCGGTGAACGGCTCCGAGCTTTACGCCACCAATCAAGCGGTCACGGTCCTGAATACCGCGGTCTCCAACCTTGGGACCGGCGCCGGGACCGGATCGGGCGCCGTGGCCGTTCAGGCGGCGGCCGCCGCCGCCGCGGTGGCCTCCCTCTCCACCAGCGTGGCGGCGGGGACGACGGGCATTGTCCAACAGCAGGGCGGCGCGGGCGCCGGCGCGATCACCGTGGGCGCCCAGACCGGCGGGACCTCGGTCAACATCGCCGGAACCTCCGGCGCCCGGGTGCTCAGCGGCGTCGCCGCGGGCGTCGCCGCCACCGACGCGGTGGATGTGGGTCAGCTCCAGGCCGCCCTCAGCGGCGCCAACGCCAATGCGGTGCAGTATGACAGCGCCGCCCACAACAGCCTGACCCTGGGCGGCGTGGGCGCCACGACCCCCGTGGCCCTGAACAATGTCGCCGCAGGCGCGGTGACGGCCACCTCCACTCAGGCCGTGAATGGCGGCCAGTTGTATGCCACCAACAGCAACGTCACCAATCTCCAGAACGGCGCGTCCGGGGCCTTCCAGGTCTATCAATCAGGAAGCGTGACCGCCCCCGTCGCCAGCGGCCTCAATTCCACCGCGGGCGGCGACGGGGCTGTCGCCTCGGGCGGGGCTTCCACAGCCATCGGCTATCGCGCCACCGCCAGCGGCGTGAACTCCGTGGCCATCGGCGCCAATTCCAACGACGGCGGCCTCTCCAATGTCGTCTCGGTAGGAAGCGCGACGAACCAGCGCCGGATCACCAATGTCGCCCCCGGCGTCGCTGGCACCGACGCGGTGAACATGAATCAGCTGAATGGCGTCGCCAATTACGCCACCGCCCTCAACAGCGCGCTCGCCGTCAGGGTCGACAGCGAAGCGGCCGCCACCAACGCCCTCTCCGGCCTGGCCTTCGCCACGGCGCCGGGCAAGGGCATGATCTCGGCGGGCTTTGGCTTCGAACAGAACCAGGGCGCCTTCGCCGTCGGCATCTCCCACCAGTTCAATGATAGATACAACACGATCATCCGCGCGGGAGCCACGTTCGGAACCGGCAACTCCAATGCCGGCGGCAACGCCTCCATCAACTTCCAGTTCTAGAGCGACGGCGCATTTCGACGGACATTGAGCCAAGATCTCACGGCCGATTCGAAAACATCCCGTAATCCCTCAAGATATGGGGATGGCATATTTCGCGCTCTTGCTGGCATTTTGCCGCGAAGGGTGTGTTGAATGAAGGAGACATGGCCTCGTCGCGCCTTGTCGCCGTATCTTGCCAATGGATGCTTGCCTCTTTCACGACGGGTGACTGGCCCTGACGTCACAGACTCAAGATCACGCCCATGAACGCCCCGGCGAGCCGCGCAACGCGGTCCCCGACATCGACCGGGGCATTGCCCGGGCCCAAGCGGGGGATTTCGCGGCGGCGACGGTCATCTGCGAAGAGATTCTGGCGATCGCGCCCGGCGATGTCGGGGCTCTGAACCTGCTGGGCGCCATCGCCCATCGGCAGGGACGAACGGAGACGGCCCTGGCGCTATTTGCCGAGGTTGCCGAGATCGACCCGTCCCTCGCCCACCACCATGCCAATCTGGGGACGGTCCTGGCGGAGCTGGGGCGCCTGGAGGAAGGGCTGGCAAGTCTCGAACGCGCCATGGCTCTGGATTCCAGTCAGCCCGACGCCCTTAACAGTTATGCTTTTGCGCTGGGACTTCGCGGGCGGCATGAAGAGGCTCTGGCCTATCTGGAGCGGGCGATCCGGCTGCGGCCGGACCATGCCAACGCGCTCTATAATCGCGGCAACGCCCTGTTGGCCCTGGGGCGCAATGCCGAGGCTGTCGAGGCTTATGACCGGGCGCTGGCTCTCGCGCCCAGGAACCGCGACGCCCATCTCAATCGCGGCTTTGCCTTGAGCGGGCTGAAGCGTCACGAGGAAGCTCTCGCCAGTTACGACGCCGCCCTCGGCGAAGACGCCGACAATGCCGAGATTTATCATAACAGGAGCACGGTTCTTTACGCCCTGGGGCGTCTGGAGGCGGCCCTGGCCAGTTGCGAGGCGGCGATCCGGCTCAATCCCTCGCATGTGGAGGCCCTTATCACCCGCGGCGCGATCTTGGGCTTTCTCGAGCGCTTCGAGGACTCCCTGGCGAGCTATGATCAAGCGATCGCTCACGATCCCCACCATGCCGTTGCTTACGTCAACAGAGCGGCGTTGCGACTGCTCACTGGCGATTTCGCCGGCGGATGGGCCGATTGGGAATGGCGCAAGACGCTCAAGACACCCCTCGGTCGGCGCGAGGACCCGAGGCCCGAATGGTCAGGCGCGGAAGATATCCAGGGAAAGGCCGTGCTTCTTCATTGGGAACAAGGCTTTGGCGATACGCTGCAGTTCGCTCGCTACGCTCCCTTGGCGCGGGCGCGCGGCGCGCGGGTCATTATGTCGGTCCCGGCCTCTCTGGTCGCGCTTATGAGCGCCTTGGACCCCGACGTGGCGGTCATCGCCGACAATTTGCCGCCGCCACCCTTCGACCTGCATGCGCCCTTGATGAGTCTGCCCCTGATCTTCGGGACGGATCTTGGCACAATCCCTGGTCCCGTTCCCTATCTGAGGCCAGATGCTCTTTTGACGGAGCGCTGGCGCGCGAAACTCGGGGAGAGGCGCGGGCCCCGGGTCGGTCTGGCCTGGAATGGGGGCTTCCGTCCTGATCAACCCCACCTCTGGGACGCCAATGAGAAGCGCAACATGGATTTCGCCCACATGGCGAAGCTCGATCTGCCAGAGCTGGACTTTCTCAGCCTGCAGAAGGGGGAGCCGGCCGAAACCCAACTGCCGGGCCTTCTCGCCGCCCATTGGCCGGGGCGAAATTTCATCAACCTCGCCGCCGACCTGACGGATTTTTCGGCGACGGCGGCTCTGATCGCGAACCTGGATCTGGTGATCACCGTCGACACCGCCATCGCTCACCTTGCCGGCGCCCTGGGCGCGCCAGTCTGGCTACTCCTGCCCCATGTCCCGGACTGGCGCTGGCTTCTGGGCCGCGACGACAGCCCCTGGTACCCCAGCATGAGGCTGTTTCGCCAACCCCGCCGGGGCGACTGGCCTTCCGTGATCGCCCACGTCCGCGACGAGCTGGCGTTAAGGTTTGGGATTGCCAGGCCGCACCCCATAAATCCGTAAGAAAGCATCCACGGCCAGCGGGACGGCGTCCTCGATCTTCAGCCGCGGGGCGACGCCGTGGAGGCTGGGCTCGACGAGGCCCGCGTCCAGGAGGCCCTGAAGCTGGTAGGTGGCGATGCGGGGATCGGCGGCGCGCAGATCGCCCCGCGCCATGAGGGTCTCCAGATAAGCCGCCACCGGCGTCCAGGCGCAGCGCTCGATATGTTCATAGAGCTGAGGGCCCAGAACCGAGGCGCCGCCTTGTCCCATCATGGTGCGCTTACTGGCCATGACGAACGGCGTGATCACGGCCTTCAGATAGCCCATGGCGAAGTCTTCAAGCACACCGCGAACATCGGCGCGGGCGGGATCCAGAATGCGACCAATCTCCCGGGCCTGTGTCGTGATCGCCTCCCGCATGGCGGCCACGTATAGCTCTTCCTTCGAAGCGAAATAGCCATAGAGCGTCGCCTTGGAGCCGCCGACGCGCGCCGCGATCTCCGACATGCTGGCGCGCTCGAAGCCCACTTCGCTGAATACTTCCATAGCCGCCTGGATGATCGCATCGCGGCGATCCTGCGTCTTCACGCGCATGTGACCTCCTTTCCCATACCGAACTGTACAGTTATCGCTTGACTCGAACAAGCGAGGCCAATAACTGAACCGTACGGTCTAGATACGGGGCGCGCATGTTCGGTCACTCCTGGGGGCGACACGCCACCCTCCTCCTTTGCGCGCTGGTGGCCTTGGCCCTGAGCGCTTGCGCCAACCTGCCGCCACCCGGGGCGCGTCCGGCTCTCGCCCGGCCGGAAACATTCTCCGCTGACCAGAGCTTCACGGCGCCACAGGCCGCCTGGCCCTCTGATCAATGGTGGCGGAGCTATAAGGATCCCCAGCTTGACGCCCTGATCGACGAGGGCCTGGCCGACGCCCCCGATATGCGCGTCGCCGCGGCGCGCGTGGCGAAAGCCCGTGCCGTGGCCCAGCAGTCCGCCAGCGCCCTCGCCCCCTCCTTGAGCGCCAATGGCCAGGCAGGCGCCCAGAAGCAAAGCTACAGATACATCTTCCCCGAGGCCTTCGCGCCCCACGGCTGGAAAGACTATTCGCAGGCGACGCTCGATCTGAACTGGGACGTGGATTTCTGGGGCAAGATTCGGGCTTCCTCACGAGCCGCCCGCCAGGATGCGGCCACTCAGGCCGCCGAGGCCGCGGATACGCGGCTGGTGCTCTCCACCCAGATCGCCTCCAGTTATGCGGACCTGGCCAGGCTCTATGCCGAACTGGACGCCGCGGGGGACGCCGTGGAGGTGCGCCGCCGCACCGCGGAGCTGCTTGCGGGACGTTTCCAGAAAGGCCTTGAGAACAATGGCGCGGTTGAGCGCGCGAAGTCAGGCCTGGCCACGGCGCGGGCCGATGTGGCGGATCTGAATGAGCAGATCGCCCTGACCAAGACCCAGATCGCCTTGCTGATCGGCGCCGGCCCCGACCGCGCGCTCTCCATCGCCCGTCCCAAGGCGCCGACCGTCGCCAGCTTCGGCCTGCCGTCCAATCTGCCCCTGGATCTCATCGGCCGGCGGCCGGACATCATCGCCGCGCGCGACCGCGCGGAGGCCGCGGCCAGCCGGATCCGGGCGGCCAAGGCCGCCTTCTATCCCGACCTCAATCTCTCAGCCCAGGTGGGCTTTCAGGCGCTGGGCGTCGGCAATCTGTTTAAATCCGGGGCGGATTACGGCGCCGCCGGACCCGCCGTCTCCCTGCCCATCTTCGATGGCGGCAACCTTGTCGGCGCCTATCGCGGGGCTGAAGCCGACTACCAGATCGCCGTGGCCCAATATGACGGCGCCCTCGACCAGGCGCTGAGTGAGGTCGCCCAGGCCGCCGTCAGCGAGCGGGCCCTGGCGACACGGCTGGACGAGAGCCGCCAGGCCGCTGAGTTCGCCGACGCCGCCTATCGCACCGCGAACAACCGCTACAAGGGCGGCCTTGCGACCTATCTCGATGTGCTCACGGCGGAAGACGCCCTGATCACCTCCCGGCGCGCCGTCGCGGCGCTGGAGACTCGCGCCTTCGCGCTGAACATTTCCCTCACCCGCGCCCTGGGCGGCGGCTTCCAATCCTGAAGAGAAGAGATCTCATGGCCGAGACGATTTATCTGGACGACGTCGCATCCCGCGCTCCCCACAACGAGCCCCCCCTGGACGAAGCGACGCAGCAGGCGGTTCGCAACACGCGGCGAACGCGGCTCTTTGTCGGCCTGTTCGGGGCCGCGGCCCTCGTGGGCCTCGCGGTCTATGCCTATGACGTCCTCGTCATCGAAAAGCATGTGACCACCGACAACGCCTATGTGGGCGCGGATGTCGCCCAAGTGACGCCCCTTATCGCCGGCCCTGTCAAAGCGGTTCTGGTTCAGGACACTCAAATGGTCCGGCGGGGCGATGTCCTGGTCCGGCTCGACGACACGGACGCCGCCATCGCCCTGGCCCGCGCCCAGGCCAATCTGGTCGATGCGGAACGGCGGGTGCGCGGCGTCGTGGACACCACCGCCGGACTCACCGCCCAGATCGCCGCCCGCGTCGCCGATCAGGCCCGGGCCCAGGCCCAGGTCACCTCGGCCAAGGGCGATCTGGAACGGGCCCGAATTGATTTGGCGCGCCGTCAGGATCTCGCGGCCTCCGGTTCGGTATCTGGGGAGGAACTGACCTCCGCCCAGAACGCCTTCACCACCGCCAGCGCCAATCTAAAAGCCGCGGAGGCCTCACTCGCCTCCGCCAATGCGAACCGCGCGGCCGCGGCGGGCGCTCAAGCGGCCAGCAGCGTGATGATCGGCGATGAAAGCATCGACACCAACCCCGAGGTCCTCGCCGCCAAGGCCGAGCGGGACCAGGCCCAGGTCAATCTGGACCGCACCGTCATTCGCGCTCCCGTGGATGGGGTCGTCTCCCGACGCGACGTTCAGGTGGGTCAGCGGGTCCAGGCCGGCGCGACCCTGATGATGATCGCCCCCATCGGCCAGGCCTATGTCGACGCCAACTTCAAGGAGGTGCAGTTGGCCAAGGTCCGTCCTGGCCAGCCGGTGATCCTCACCTCCGACCTCTACGGTGATCACGTCAAATATCATGGCCGGGTCGTGGGCTTTTCCGGCGGCACGGGCGCGGCCTTCGCCGTGGTGCCCGCCCAGAACGCCACCGGCAACTGGATCAAGGTCGTCCAACGTCTTCCCGTCCGCATCGCCCTTGATCCTCAAGAACTGAGCCAACACCCCCTGCGCGTCGGCCTTTCCATGAACGCCGACATCAACGTCTCCCGTTAGGTCCATGACCCTCGCCACAACATTCTCCGCGCCGCGGAAGGAGGCTGGCCCCCTTACGGGCCTCTCGCTGATGATCGCCGCCATCGCCATTGGCGCGGGCAATTTCCTGGTGGTGCTGGATTCCACCATCACCAACGTCTCGGTGCCGACCATCGCCGGCTCCCTCGGTGTCTCGGCCAATCAGGGAACCTGGGTGATCACCTCATACGCGGTGGCGGAGGCCATCACGGTGCCGCTGACCGGGTGGCTCGCCAAGCGGTTCGGCGCGCAGAGGGTCTTTATCACCTGCTATATCGCCTTCGCCCTGATGTCGCTCTTCTGCGGCGTCTCCACCTCGCTCGGCATGCTGATCTTCGGGCGGATTTTGCTGGGCCTCGTCGGCGGGCCGATCATGCCGCTGGCCCAGACCCTGCTCCTGCGCATCTTTCCCCCGGAGAAGGCCACGCTGGCGATTATCGTCTTCTCCATGACCACGCTTATCGGGCCCATCGCCGGACCGATCCTGGGCGGGGTGATCTGCGATGACGCCGGATGGCCGTGGATCTTCTTTGTCACCGCGCCCTTCGCCCTGATTGGCGGCCTGGTGCTGCTGACCATGCTGCGCGGCCAGCCGGATCCCAAGGTCAAGGCCAGGGTGGATTCGGTGGGTCTTGGCCTCCTGATCGTCTGGGTCGGGGCGCTGCAGATCCTGCTGGACGAGGGGCGCGACCAGGACTGGTTCGCCTCGCCGGAGATCCGAATCCTGGGGCTTGTGGCGGGCCTAGGATTCCTCTCCTTCCTGATCTGGGTGCTTCACGAAAAGAACCCCATCGTGGACCTGCGAATCTTCGCCAATCGCGGATTCGCCGCCGCCGCGGCCACCTATTCCCTGGGGTTCGCCGCCTTCTTCTCCACCATCGTCATCATCCCGCTGTGGTTGCAGCAGAACATGGGCTACACGGCCACCCTGGCCGGCTATGCCACGGGAATCATGGGGATTCTCGCCGTGCTGTCAGCGCCCCTGGTGGGCAAGGCGACGGAGAAGTTCGATCCCCGGCTGATCGCGTCCCTGGGATTCGTAGGCCTGGGCCTGATCAACGCCTTTCGCATGGGGTTCAACTCCGACGTCACCTTCGGCCAGATGGCCATTCCCACCATGCTTTACGGCCCGTGCATGGTGATGTTCTTCATCCCCTTGAGCGGCCTCACCGTCTCCACCGTCGGTCCCGAGGAGCAGGCCAATGCCGCGGGCCTGGCCAATTTCATGCGCACATTAGGGGGCGCCTTCGCCACCTCCCTCGTCCAGACCGCCTGGTCGGACGCCGGCCGCCGCAGCCAGACCGAACTCGCCGGCGCCATGGTCCACGGATCACGCGCGATCGACGCCTATGAGGCCAGTGGCATGTCTCACCCGGGCGCGGTGGCGATGCTCGACAGCGTCGTCCAGAGCCAGAGCACCATGCTGGGCACACTTAAGGTCTTTGGCATGGTCACCCTCGCCTTCTTCGGCGCCGCCATCATCATCTGGTTCGCCCCCAAGCCCAAGGGCCCCATCGACATCAGCGGCGGCCATTAGGTCGAGACCTCGCGGTTTTGCGCGACGCCATGGCGGCATGACGAGACGATCTCGGGCCCAGGCCATTTGGGCCAAATTGTAAGCGAAAGCTTAAGCTTAGGAGATCAGCCCAGGCTACTCTGCCGGCAACCTGCGGCGCCTGTGCGACACATCGCCGCGAAATGGTCGGAGCGGTTCGATATGTCAGCGCGAAGCCTGCCACTAGGCTGGAACGAAGTGGCGCGAAGCGCGCCGTGAGATATTAGTTTGCAGTGCAGCATAAACTGTATTCGCCATGGTAACGGTTAATTGCGCCTGGCGGAGTCCCGCTGAAGATGATCCGCGGCGGGAAAAAGTCCGGCGATAATCAGCCAAAAGCCACCTCTAACTCTGTGTAGTTCAACAATAGGTGCGTGACAAAATCGTTAAAGCCTCGAACAATTGTTGGTTATACTTATTTGTTAAAGAGTATTAACAATCTATTACACCAATCCCTTTTGATTAAGATTTTCAGCATATCGAGTCGTAGCAGAAACTAACATTTCTATACTAGGTTTCGAGGTTGAGTCTGGCTGCGGATCAGTCTAACAGCCCCCCCTTGAATTGGGATAGCTCCCTACCGAGGCGCCGCCACGACGCGGTCGCCTCGCCTTGGCGTTCTTTGAAATGGGGCGAATGTCGCGTTTCGTGGCGAGCGGGCTTTTGACAGCCCGCGCGATGATTTCGAGGGCGGGCTCATGAGTCCGACGCCTCCCAAATCGGCGAATCCGCCGATAACGACGAGCCGGGCGAACCGGTTCGCCGCCAACTGGCTCACGCCTGGGGCAAACCTCACCCGCGCCACGCGTCGGCGCATTCTCGCGATCCTGCGCCTCGCCCACCGTCAGCTTGGTCTCGACCGCAAACGCCTGGGTGTCGGCGCCCTCGGCGGCGGGGCCATCGGGACTCTTTTGATGTCCATGGGCGTCGGCGTGGGCGTCTTCGTGCCGAACGCCGCACTAGCCCAATATGCGGTGGCCGGCGCCAATGCGACCGGCCAATACGCCGTGGCCATCGGCGGCAATGACGGAACCGGCCTTGCGTCGGCGACGGGGAATTTCTCGGTCGCCGTGGGCGTGACGGCCAATGCCGTGGGGGCATCCGCCGTCGCGGTTGGCAACGCTTCGACGGCCCTCGGCAACCAGGCCATCGCTATCGGCCAGAACGCCTTTGCGCTCGGAAGCACGGCCTCGAGCATCACCAACGCCACGTCCGGTATCGCCATTGGCGCCTTCGCGACCGAAATTGGCGGCTCGGCCATCGCCGTGGGGAGTAGTTCCAACGCGACGGGCGACAGCGCCATCGCCGAAGGACTGAGCGCCAACGCCGGCGGCACCAGCGCGATCGCCATGGGATTCAGCACGAGCGCCTCGGGGCAGAGCGCCATCGCCGAGGGACTAAGCACGAACGCCTCGGGCTCCAGCGCCATTGCGCTAGGACTGGGCACGACCGCGTCGGGCGCCAGCAGTGTCGCCTTCGGACTGAGCACAAGCGCGGGCGGCACCAGCGCGATTGCTTTGGGATTCAACACCACCGCCTCTGGGCAAAGCGCCATCGCCGAGGGCCTCAGCGCGGCCGCGGCGGGCTCGGGCGCCATCGCGCTTGGCAACACCGCGATCGCCTCGACGCTCTCGGCCGTCGCGATCGGTTCCAACGCCTCGTCCTCCGGCACGACCAGCATCGCCCTCGGCGCGGGCGCTATCGCTGGCGGAGCCGGCAACATCGCCGAGGGTGGCGGCGCCAAAGCGTCGGGAACCTCCAGCGTCGCCTTGGGCGCAGGGGCGCTTGCGGCGGGGCCCGCCGGCTTCGCCGGGGGACCGTCGGCGAACGCGCTCGGTCAAAGCTCTGTGGCGCTCGGCTACAGCTCTTCCGCCCTGGGCAACCAGGACATCGCCATCGGCCAGAACGCCTATGCGCTCGGAGCCATAACCTCGACCAGCACGACCGCCACGTCCGGTATCGCCATCGGCGCCTTTGCAACCGCCCAAGGCGCCTCGGCCATCGCGGAGGGCGCGGCGTCCAACGCGGCGGGCACGAGCGCGATCGCCGAGGGACTGAGCACGAACGCGTCAGGCTCCAGCGCCATTGCGCTGGGATTGAACACGACCGCGTCGGGCGCCAGCAGTGTCGCCTTCGGACTGAGTGCTGGCGCGTCCGGGACGAGCGCCGTCGCCTTTGGGTTGAACGCGAGCGCGTCGGGAAATGGCGCGATCGCCGAGGGGCTGACCGCGATCGGGATGGGAACGAACGCCGTCGCCATCGGCACAAATTCAAGCGCGGTGACGGCTTCGAGCATAGCCCTGGGCGTCACCGCGATCGCGCAGAGCGCCGCGAGTATCGCGATTGGTCAAAGCTCCCTGGCCTCCAACGCGAATAACAGCAACATCGCCATTGGCCATGCTGCGACGGTGACCGCGGTCGGGTCTTACATCAACAATGGCGTGGCGCTGGGTCTGAACGCCCTGTCCGAAGTCACGGGAGGCGGCGGCGCCTCGCCCTTGGCGATCGGCACGGCCGCCACGGCGATGGGAACCGGCTCGGAAATCGCCATCGGCGACCAAACGCGCGCCTACGGCTATAACGCCCTTGCTATCGGCGGCAACGCGGGCTCCGCGGGCACTGTCGCCCAGGGCGATTATTCCGCCGCCGTCGGCGCGGGCGCATACGCCCTCGGCACGGGTTCGCTCGCGCTTGGCGGCGGCCCGACGACCACTGGCGGTCTACCGGGCGGGGCCCAGGCGATCGGCACCAATTCCATCGTCATCGGCGCCCTCTCCACCGCCTTTGGCACGAATTCAGTGGCCTTTGGCGTCGGCGCCATTGGTAACACCTCCACCTCGCAAAGCGACGGTGTCGCCATCGGCACCGGTTCCACCGCAGCGGCCAGTAGCGCCATCGCCCTGGGCGTCGCGGCCGTCGCCAACAATGTCGGCGACGTGGCGCTCGGTACGGGTTCGACCAGCGCGGCCACGGCGAAGACCAGCGCCGCCACCATTGGCGGCTTCACCTATGCCGGCTTCGCCGGATCCACCCCCGTCAGCACGATCGCTGTCGGGGCTGTCGGTTCTGAACGCACCATTTCGAACGTCGCCGCGGGCCGGATCACCGCCACCAGCACCGACGCCATCAATGGTTCGGAACTTTACAGTGTCGCCAGCACCACGGGCAGCGCCGTGGCCTCGCTGTCCACCTCCACCTCTACCGGAATCAGCACCAACGCCAGCTATATCAGCGTCCTTAACGCCGACGCCACGGGCGCGGGGATCGAGTATTTCCACGCCAATTCCACCTTGGCCGATTCCGCCGCCACGGGGGTTAATTCCGTCGCCATCGGCCCGGTCGCCTCGGCGTCCAATACGGCCAGCATCGGCATTGGCCTGTCGGCCTTGGCGAGCGGCGGGACCTCCATCGCCATCGGCGCATTTGCGACGGCCGCGGGAACGGGGGGCTATGCGCTCGGCACGTCCGCCACCTCCGGCTCTGGCACCAGCAATTTCGCGCTGGGCACGATCACCAACGCCGGGATCGACGGCACCAGCTATAACACGGCCATTGGCTCACGCACGACGGCGACCGGCGGAGAGTCCATTGCCGTGGGCCGTTATGCGACCTCGTCGGGGGGCACAAGCATTGCGATGGGCTCCACCAGCCTGGCGCTCGGGAGCCAGTCGGTCGCGCTGGGCGCCAACGCCACGGCCGCCAACGCCTACGATGTCGCCCTGGGCGCTGGCTCAACCACCGCGGCCACCGTCTCCACCAGTTCGGCGACCATTGGCGGCGTCACCTATAGCGGTTTCGCCGGCACGACGCCCACCAGCACGGTAAGCATCGGCGGCGGGGCGACTATGGCGGCCCGCACCCTGACAAATGTCGCCGCCGGGCGGATCGCCGCCACCAGCACCGACGCCATCAATGGTTCGGAGCTCTACTCCGTCGCCAGCACCAACCTCAGCGCCATCAGCTCACTTTCCACCTCATCTTCGAGCGGCATCAGCACAAATTCGAGCAGCGTCACCTCTCTCTCTACGGCCCTTTCGACGACGAACAGCTATGTCGGCTCCCTCTCGACCTCCGCCTCCAGCGGCATCAG
>Ga0116226_10003602_pt1 | contig 13647 bp, 12 predicted proteins | sample S1TSphfallax_FD_89692 | JGI IMG/M metagenome (GOLD analysis project Ga0116226, IMG submission 89692) | Host-associated microbial communities from peat moss isolated from Minnesota, USA - S1T2_Fa - Sphagnum fallax MG | ecosystem: Host-associated > Plants > Peat moss > Unclassified | place: USA...
CCGTTCGCTCGGCGAGCGACCGAGCGGAGCTCACGACCCATCGGTCGCTCCGCTTCGGTGCTCGGAAAAACACGCCAGCTTGCTCACCCTAGCGAGTTTTCAAACAGACTCTGAGGGTTTTTGGGGGGCGATAGGGAAGGCAGAGAAGGCTGGGCTCTGGCCAGACCCGCAAAGCGGCGAGCCCCTTTGATCTCCGTGAGTGATCGGGGTCCAGGGGCTTGGCCCGTCGCGCGAAGGCGCGCTCCAATCCTGGCGGGTGTGGGCGGCGCCCAGCGCTTTCTTGCTGTCTTATCGCCCCCGAAAACGCTCAAGCCGCCGTGAGATCCTTGGTCATGAACACGCGGGCGGTTCCGGGTGGGGCGCAGGGGATGCGGCCGAATTCCTGGTAGCCGTGTTTGGCGTAGAAGTCGGGGGCTTGGAAGGTGATGGTGTAGAGTACCGCTGAGGTGCAGCCGCGGCGGCGCGCTTCCTGTTCGGCCATGGCCAGCATGCGGCGGCCGGTGTTGCGGCCTCTCGCCTGGGGTGGCAGGTACACCATGTCGATGAACAGCAGGCCCAGCGAGGTGCGTCCGGACAGGCCGCCGAGCGCGGCGCCGGTGGCGGCGTCGCGGACGATCACGGCGAGTGGCTGGCGGTCGGCGTAGCCGGTGATGGCGTCGTTGTAGCTGTTCAGGCCGGCGCTCATGAGGCTGTCGAACGCCGGGGTGGGCTGGTCGGTGAGTTCAACTAGCGGGTCGGTCGTCATGTGGCGTGGTCCCGTCGGTCCGATCGGCCGCGCAGTGTGCCGGTGCTGGACGGGGGATGCCAGTCCGTCATGGTTTTGGCGCGGCGGGAACCGGATGGTCGGCGCCGGCGGCGAGGGCAGGTGAGGGGGCGCCGCGCGGATCCATCTCGGTTTCCAGCTCCTGGGCGAGCGCCTCGACGTCGATCGCCGCGGCGGTGGCGGGATGGCGGGTCAGGAACAGCGATTGGCGGCGGATGGCGTCGGGGACGTGCGGATCGCGGCGGATGATGCCGGCGAGTTTCGGTGCCGAGCCCAGGAAGGTGCGGCTGGCGTTCGCCAGCGCGCCGAAGGTGCGTTGGCCCGCGCTGATGCCGGCCGCCTGATTGACCACGATGCGGGCGTCCCGGCGGCTTACGTGGGTGTCGCGGGCATAGAGTTTCAGCACCGCGTAGGCGTCCGTCAGGCTGGTCGGTTCGTCGGTCGCGACCACCAGCAGCGTGTCGGCGAAGCTGGCCATGCGGCGGCCGCCGCGATCGAGGCCGGCGCCCAGATCGATCACCATCACGTCGTAGGCGGCACAGGCCTGGCGCAGGATGGTCAGCATGGATTCCAGCGCCGCCGGGTCCATGGAGGCGAGACTGCCGGAGCCGGATCGGCCGGGCAGGATGTCGAAGCCGCCCTCATGGCGGACGATGGCGTCCTGGAGCGACACCTGGCCGGCGATCACCGAGCCCAGGTCGGAGCCGGGCAGCAGGCCGAGCTGCACGTCCACGTTGGCCAGGCCGAAATCGCCGTCGAACAGCAGCACGTCGCGTTCGAGCCGGGCCAGCGCGTGGGCGAGGGTGACCGACAGCCAGGTTTTGCCGACCCCGCCCTTTCCGGAGGCGATGGCGAGCATGCGGCAGGCGGGGCGCGCGTGGGTCATGTCCTGGGGTCCTGAGCTGGCGCGAGCCGTGTGAGGGTGGTTGCCAGCAGCGTGGCGGTGAGCGGGACCAGGCCGTCGGCGGCGTGCGGCCCGATGCCGGCTTCGGCCATGGCGAGGCCGGTGTCGGCGGCGGCCAGGATGCCGCCGAGGCGGCGCGCCTGATCGAGCCGGGTCGCGACCAGCAGCCGGGCGCCGGCGCCTTGCGAGGCGGCCGCGAGATCGGCCGCCTCGGCGGGGTCGAGGCCGGCCGCGAGCACCAGGGCGACGGTGGCGCCGCTGGCCGCGGCGAGCTCGCCGATCAGCCGCCGCTGCAGCGGGTCGAACAGATCGACCCCGGGGGCATCGATCAGGACGGGCGCGTCGGCGGCGCGGTGCCGGATCGCCTGGCTGAGCAGCAAAGGCGTGTCGGCGGACACCAGATGGAGCCCGAGCAGGCGGGTAAAGGCAGCGAGCTGTTCGAAGGCGCCGGCGCGCCTTGCGTCCGCGGTGATCACCAGGGGGCGTGCGCCGGCCAGCACCAGGCGGGTCGCGAGCCTTGCCGTGGTGAGGGTTTTGCCGCTGCCCGGGGGGCCGGCCAGCAGCAGGGGGGCGGCGTTCGTGAAGTCCAGCGTGGTGTAGCGGAACGCGGCGGCGAGCGCGAAGCCGAGCGGGCCGGATTGCAGCCGCAGGGCCACGGCGCGCGGCATGCGGTGATGCGTCAGCATCGCGTCCCGGCCGGCAGCGGGCGGCGGTGATGATGAGGGTGGCGGCGGGGATGGCGGCGCGTCGGCCGGGTCGTCGGGCGCGTCGATGGCGGCAGTGACCGCGACGCCGCCGGCGACGCGGCGACTGGCGAGGATCAGCGCGTCGGCGCCCAGTTCGGCGCGGATCCGCGCCATCGCCGTGGCCATGCTGGGGGATTCGTAGACGCGGACCCGCATGTCAGATGGTGCCGACGGTGCGGATGCGGGCGCGCGGGAAGATCTCGGCCTGGGCCAGCACCGGCGTTGCCGGGCGCATGCGTTCGACGATGGCGCGAACATGCAGGCGGATCTGGCCGCTGGTCAGCAGCACCGGTTGCTCGCCGGCCTGGCTGGCGGCGTCGAACGCGAGGCGCAGCCGCTGCATGAATTCCGACAGGCGGGACGGCGCCATGGTCAGCTGGCGGTCGTCGGGCGGCCCGACCAGGGCTTCGGCGAACGCCGCCTCCCATTCCGGCGACAGGGTGATCAGCGGGATGTAGCCGCCGGCGCCGATATGGCTGTCGCTGATCTGGCGGGCCAGGCGGGCGCGGACATGGCCGAGGATGGCGGGGATCGCGCGGTTCTGGTTGCCGCACGCCTCCTGGATGCCTTCGACGATGGTGGCGAGGTCGCGGATCGAGACACGCTCGGACAGCAGCATCTGCAGCACGCGCTGCACGCCGCCGACCGAGATCTGTGAGGGGATCACCTCGGAGACCAGCTTCTGCTGGTCGCGGGGCAGGTCATCGAGCAGTTTCTGGGTTTCCGCGTAGGACAGCAGTTCGGCGAGGGTCTGCTTGACCAGTTCGGTGAGGTGCGTGGTCAGCACGCTGGGCGCGTCGACCACGGTGCAGCCGCGAAACAGCGCCTCCTCGCGCTGGTCGGTTTCGATCCACAGCGCCGGCAGCCCGAACGCCGGTTCCTGTGCCGGCTCGCCGCGCAGGTCGGGCACGCCGCCATTGGGGTCCATCGCCAGCAGCCGGTTGGGGCGGATCTCGCCGCGCCCGGCCTCGATCTCCTTCAGGCGGATCGAATAGGTCTCGGCGGGCAGTTCCATATTGTCCTGGATGCGCACCGGGGGCAGCACGAAGCCGAGTTCGGCGGCGATCGAGCGACGCAGGCCCTTGATCTGCTCGGTCAGCCGCGGCGTGGCGCCGCCGGCCAGCACCAGCAGGCCGTAGCCAAGTTCGAGGCGGATCATGTCGATGCGCAGCGTCTCGCTGATTGGCGCCTCGGCCGCGGTGGCCGGAACGCTGGCTGGCGCCTCGCCACTGGCGGCGGGGCGGTTGCGGCTGACCCAGGCGCCGCCGCCGGCCAGGCCGGCCAGTGCGAGGAACGGCAGCGCCGGCAGCCCCGGCACCAGCGCCATGACGGTGGCCGCCCCGGCGGCGACGGCCAGCGGCTTGGGGTTGCCGAGCTGGCGGATCAGCGTGATGTCCGCGGTGCCTTCCATGCCGCCCTTGGTGACCACGATGCCGGCGGCGGTCGACACCAGCAGAGCGGGGATCTGGCTGACCAGCCCGTCGCCGACAGTGAGGGTGGTGTAGGTGCTGGCGGCGTCCGCGAGGCCCATGCCGTGCCGGCCGAGCCCGATCGCCAGCCCGCCGATCACGTTGATCACGGTGATGATCAGGCCGGCGATCGCGTCCCCGCGCACGAACTTGGCGGCACCGTCCATGGCGCCATAGAAGCCGCTTTCCTCCTCCAGCTCGCGGCGGCGGCGGCGCGCGGTTTTCTCGTCGAGCAGGCCGGAGGACATCTCGGCGTCGATCGCCATCTGCTTGCCGGGCATGGCATCCAGGCTGAAGCGGGCGGCGACCTCGGCGATGCGGCCGGAGCCCTTGGTGATCACCATGAAGTTCACCACCAGCAGGATGGCGAACAGGATCACGCCGATCACCACGTCCCCGCCCATCAGGAAGCCGCCGAACGCCGCCACCACGTGGCCGGCGGCCAGCGGACCCTCGTTGCCCTGCGACAGGATCAGCCGACTGGTGGCGACGTTGAGCGACAGGCGCAGCAGCGTGGTGAGCAGCAGCAGCGTCGGAAAACTGGTGAAATCGAGCGGGCGGGCGAGGAACATCGCCACCATCAGCACCAGCACCGACAGGGTGATGGACAGCGCCAGCCCGAGATCGAGGATGGCGGTCGGCAGCGGCAGGATCAGCACCGACAGCAACGCGATGACGCCGAGCGCCAGCGCGACGTCGCTGCCCGGCGCGTAGGCGCGGGCGAGGTCGAGCAGGCCACCGGGGGGCGGCTTGTCGGTGCTGGCGGGGGCGAGGGCCATGGCCGATCAGGTGCCGGCGCAGGCGGGCGCGGGCGTGCCATGCATGGCGGGCGTGCCATGCAGCAGGGGAGCGGCGGCGGGCGGCGGCACGGCGACGCCGCTGGCGGCATAGTCGCGCAGCTTGTTGCGCAGCGCGCGGATCGAGATACCGAGAATGACGGCCGCATGGGTGCGGTTGCCCAGCGTGTGGCTGAGCGTGCCGATGATCACGTCGCGCTCGACATCGTCGATCCGGCGGCCGACGAATTCGGTGGCATCGTGCCCGGCCCGGGTCGCCGCCGGCTGGCCGACCAGCTCGCCCGCGAGCTCGATCGCCGCCCCGTCGATCATGTCGCCTTCGGCCAGCAGCACGGCGCGATGCAGGGTGTTCTCCAGCTCGCGCACGTTGCCGCGCCAGCCATGCGCCTGCAGCCGGGCCAGGGCGGCCGGTGCGATGCGCCGCTCGGGCAGCCCGTTCAGCTCGGCATAGCGCCGGGCGAAATGCGCGGCGAGGCCGGCGATGTCGCCACGCCGCTCGCACAAGGGCGGGATGCGCAAGCCGACCACGTTGAGCCGGAAATACAGATCCTCGCGGAATTGCCCGCGCGCGATCTCGGCCGGCAGGTCGCGGTTGCTGGTGGCGATGATGCGCACGTTGACCGGCACCGGGGCGGTGCCGCCGAGCCGATCGATCTCGCGTTCCTGCAGCACGCGCAGCAGCTTGGCCTGCAGGCGCACATCCATCTCGCTGATTTCGTCGAGCAGCAGGGTGCCCCCGTCGGCCGCCTCGAACTTGCCGATCCGCCGCGCGAGCGCGCCGCTGAAGGCGCCCTTCTCATGGCCGAACAGCTCGCTTTCCAGCAGATTATCGGGGATTGCCGCGCAATTGACCGCAACGAAGGCGCCCTGGGCGCGGCGCGAGCGGCGATGGATGTGGCGGGCCAGTACCTCCTTGCCGGTGCCGCTCGGCCCGGTCAGCAGCACCGACGCCTCGGTGGCCGCCACCTGCTCGGCGCGGCGGATGGTGGCCAGCATGGCCGGATCCTCGGCCACCAGCGCGTGCCGGTCCTGCCCGGCCGCCTCCAGCATCGCGGCGATCAGGCTCGCGTCCGGCGGCAATGGCAGAAAATCCCGGGCACCGGCGCGGATCGCCTGCACCGCGGCGTCCGCCGAGACATCCACGCCGCAGGCGACCACCGGGATACGGATGCGCTCGGCGGCCATGGTGCGGATCAGCTCGGCGACATCGTGGGTGAGGTCGCAGAACACCAGGGCGATCGACGGATCGGCGCGCAGCATCCCCAGTGCCGCACCGATGCCGTCCGCGTGGTCGAGCCGGACGCCGCGCGCGATCGCCATGCGGGCGGCCTGGCCGAGCGCGCCGGACAGCGAGCCGACGATCATGATGCGCATCGCCAGGGCCTACAGCGATCGGTCGGCCTTGACGATTTCCGTCATGGTGATGCCCAGCCGGTTGTCATCCACCATCACCACCTCGCCGCGCGCCACCAGGCGGTTATTGACGTAGATGTCGATCGCCTCGCCGAGCTTGCGGTCGAGTTCGACCACCGCCCCGCGGCCGAGCTTGTGCAGCTGGCTCACCTGCATGGTGGCCTTGCCCAGCACCGCGCTGACGGTGACGGGAATGTCGTACACCGCCCCCAGATCGCGGGCTGACCGGCCGGTGCCGCTGTCTGCCGGGGCCGCGGCGTCATCGATCAGATCGGCGAGTTCCATCTCGTTGGCCATGATGCTCATGCTCTCCATGCGGGTTCGGTGGCCCGGCGGGGCGCCGGCGCCATCGTGGCGTGTGAGGTGTCGGGCCCAGTGTCGCGCGACATGTCGCGCCCGGTGTCGCGCGACGTGTCGGGCCCGGTGTCGCGCCCGGTGTCGCGCCCGGTGTCGGGCCCGGTGTTGGGTCCGGTGTCGGGCGACGTGTCGAGCAGACCGTGCAGGCGTAGCGTGTCGGCGATGCCGGCGAGCAGCGCCTGGGTGTCACGGGTGGCCTGGCCGTCCCGCCAGGTGATGCGCAGGTCACCACTGGCGAGCTGCGCGCTCGGGGCCAGGCTGACCGCGCCGGACAGCTCCTCCGGCAGGGCGCCGAGGGCGGCGGCGATCGCCTCGCCGTCGCGCGGATGGTGGCGCACGGCGATGTGCGGCTCGCGCGCCAGGCCGGGCAGGATCTGTCGCGTCAGGGCCGCCGCCTCGGCCGCGCCATGGCGCGCGCAGAGCGCCGGCAGAGTGCGCATCAGCAGCTCCATCACCGCCGCGGCCAGCGCCGTCGCCTGACGGTCCGCGAGCTCGGCGAGCTCGCCGGTGGCGGCGCGCAGCCGGTCGGCGCACAGCGCGGTCCAGTGTTCGGTGAGGGCGGCGCGGGCGTCCGCTGCGCGCGCCAGACCATCGGCGACACCCTGCGCATAAGCGCGCTCGATCGCAGCCGCCCGCTCGGCATCGGCCGCCTCGCGCGCCGCGGCCTCGCGCTCGGCCGCAGTGGGCGGCCGGGCGGCGGCGGGCGCGGGCGCGCCCGCCAGATCGAAATCCTCGCCGAACAGGATCAATAGACCAGCTCCTCGTCGACGGCCTCGTTGATCTCGATCTGGCCTTGCGAGGCGAGGTCCTTGGCCATCACGACGATTGCCGCCTGCGCCTCGTCCACGTCGCGCAGCTTGACCGGCCCGAGCGCCTCGATGTCGTCGCGCAGCATCTTGCCGGCGCGCTCGGACAGGTTGCTGAAGAACAGCTCGCGCAGTTTCTCCGAGGCTCCCTTCAGCGCCAGCGGCAGCTTGTCCTTTTCCACCACGCGCAGCAGCACCTGCACCGCCATGGGCGTGAGGCGCTGCAGATCGTCGAAGGTGAACATCAGCGCCTTGATCTGCTCGGCGGCCTCGCGGTTGCGCTCCTCCAGGGCGGCAACGAACCGGGTTTCGGCCTGGCGGTCGAGATTGTTGAAGATCTCGGCCATCATCTCGTGCGGATCGCGCCGCGTGCTGCGCGCCAGGTTGGACATGAACTCGGCGCGCAAAGTGCGTTCCACCCCGTCCAGCACGTCCTTCTGCACGCTTTCCATGCGCAGCATCCGCATCACCACTTCCATGGCGAACCCGTCCGGCAGCATGGTCAGCACCCGGGCCGCGTGGTTGGCCCGCACCTTCGACAACACCACAGCCACGGTCTGCGGATATTCGTTCTTGAGATAATTGGCGAGCACCGCCTCGTGGACGTTGCCGAGCTTGTCCCACATGGTGCGCCCGGCGGGGCCGCGGATCTCCTCCATGATCTGCTGCACGCGGTCGCGCGGCAGCGTTTTCATCAGCAGGCGCTCGGTGTTCTCGAAGCTGCCGACGACGTTGCCGGTGGTGCCCAACGATCCGCTGAAATCCTGGCAGAGCTGCTCGACGGTGTCGGCGCCGACCGGTCCCAGCATCGCCATCGCCGAGGAGATCTCGCGGATTTCGTCCTCATGCATCATGGCGAACAATTTCGCGCATTGCTGCTCGCCCAGCGTCATCATCAGCACCGCGGCCTTCTGCGGGCCGCTGAGGCCGCGATAGACATCCGATGCCGCCATCACGCCGTCTCCTGCTGCATCCAGGCGCGCACGATCGCGAGACTCTCGTCGGGGTGCTTGTCGACCAGATCGGTCAGCCGCCGCACCGAGGAGGCGCGCAGCTGGCCCTCGACGTTGGCGACATTGACCAGATCGTCCCCGGACTCGCCGCTCTGCCCAGACCCGCTTTGCCCCGCCCCGCTTTGCCCCGAGCCGGTCTGGCCCGAGCCGGTCTGGCCGGGACCGGTGAGCAGGGCCATGCCGCCGCCCGCGTCACCCGCGATGCGGCCTCCGGCGAGACCGCCACCGGCGACGCCCAGATCGCCGAACGCGGCGCCAGCGTCACCCGCCAACGCCAGCGCGCCGCCCGGCAGGGTGGTCAGCCGCGCCACCATCGGGCGCAGCACCAGCAGCAACGCCAGGATCGCCACCAGCCCGAGCACGCCGGACTGTGCCAGTGGCAGCAAATCCGCCTTGTCCAGACCGAAGCCGAGCAGACCCGGCGGCGTGACGGCGGCGGGCTCCTCCTCGGCCACGAACCGCATCGTCACCACCTCGATCTGGTCGCCGCGCTTGGCGTCGAAGCCGACGGCGCTTTTGACGAGGCGACCGATCCGGTCGAGCTCCTCGGGCGCGCGGGGTTGCCAGATCATGGCGCCGTCCGGACCGCGCTGCTGGGTGCCGTCGACCATCACGGCGAGGCTCAGGCGGCGGATCTGCGCCTGGTCATGCACCGAGCTGCGCACGGTCTTGCCGATTTCGTAGTTGGTGGTCTCGTCCTGCTTCTGATCCTGGGTGCCGGCGGGGGTGGCACCCGCATCGGCGTTGGGCAGATTGTTCTGCACCGAGACATTGGTGTTCGCCTCGGTGGTGTGGCTGGTGTCCGTGCTGGTCTGGGAGCTGCGCGTGACCTGACCGTCCGGGTCGTATTTTTCCTGGGATTCGGTGATCCGGTCGAAATCCGCGTCCAGCGTGACCTCGGCGCGCACCCGGCCGGGACCGAGGGTGCGCTCCAGCAACTCCTCCACGCCGGTGCGCATGCGCTGTTCCATGCTGCGGCGCAGATCCTCGGTGGTCAGCGCGGTCGCGGCCGGGTTGGCGGGGTCGCCGGGGCGCGCCAGCAGCTGCCCGCGATTATCCACCACCGAGATCGTGCCGGGCCGCAGGCCGGGCACAGCGGCCGCGACCAGATTGACGATCGCCCGCACGCTCTCGCGGTCGAGCCGGCCGGCGCCCGCGGTGGTCAGCATCACTGAGGCCTGCGCCTCCTGCCGTTCGCGGGCGAACGGCTCGCGGCGGGCCAGCACCAGATGCACGCGGGCGGCGCGCACGCCGCTGATGCCGGCGATGGTGCGGCCCAGCTCGCCCTCCAGCGCGCGCAGCTGGTTCATGGTCTGCTGGAACTGGTTGGCGGTGAAGCCGTCGCCACGGTCGAAGATCTCGTAGCCGATCGAGCCGCCGGACGGCAGCTGGTCCTTGGCCAGCAGCAACCGGGCGCGGCTGACCTGGTCCGCCGGCACCAGGATTTCGCTGCCGTTGGCGCCGACCTGATGGGCGATGTGCTGACGCTCCAGCGCGTCCGCGATCTGGCCGGCCTCGCGCAGATCGAGCTCGGCATAGAGCAGCGCGAAATGCTCGTTGGCATGATGCATCGCCAGGAACCCGACGACGCCCAGCGTCGCGGCCCCGACCATGGCCAGCGCCGCCAGGCGGAAGGCGCCGAGTGCCGCCAGGCTGGCCAGCAGCGGTTTCATGCCGCGGCCGGGGAGCGTGGGAAGCGGGATGCCGGTTGTGGCATGGCGAGACGATCTGGGTGCACGTGTGTGCCGTCCGGCTGGAGGGGCTGCGCTGCGGGACCGATCGCTGGGAGGCGGCCGGTGAGGGGTGAGGGTAGGGGGGGAGGTGTCACCAGAGGGTTAATCACTGGGCAGGTTTTGCCGGGCTGCGGCCCGGTCATCCGGCCTTGGGAAGGTCACGCTCGGTCATGCGGCGCTAACGTTTGCCGGCCATGCTGGCGGCATGGCCCGCTCCCTCGACATCATCGCCGGTCTGCGCCGTCGCGCGGTCGACGCCGCGCACCAGGATCTGGTGGCGTGCCTGCTGCGCGCGGATCTGGCCGCCGCTAGCCTGCGCGAGGCCACCGCCGCGCTGGTGCGGGAACGCGAGGTGGCGAGCAGCCTGCTGGGCGGCGACGAGGCGGTGGAGGCGTTCGCCAGCTGGCTGCCGCGTGGCCTGCACGCGGTCGAGGCGGCGGGCGCGGCGCAGGCCGACGCCCAGGCCGCCGTCGCCCGCGCCCGCGCCCAGCTGGCCGCCGCCCGCGCCGCGGCGGAAGCGATCCTGCAGCTGCTGGCGCAGCAGGCGGCCGACCGCGCGGCGCTGCGCCAGCGCGGCGAGCAGGCCGAGCTCGACGAAATCGCCGGGCGGTCGCGTCGCGCGCTGGACATTTCATAATGATATAGCAACAATAACGGCTCGCTGGGGAGCCCGCCACCGCCGATGACCGCCGCCATTTCGATGCTCGACGGCGACCCATCAACCGTGGGCCGCGCGCCGTATCCGGATCACGCCAATCCTGATCTGCTGGATCGCATCCCGCTGACCGCGCGCCGCATCCTCGATGTCGGCTGCGGCGCGGGGGCGCTGGGGCGCGCCTACAAACGGCGCAATCCCGCCGCCCGCTATCTCGGCATCGAGGCCGATCCACTGGCCGCCGACATCGCCGCCGGCCGCCTCGACGGGGTGGCGCGCGGCGATGTCGAACAGCTGTCGTCACCGTTCGCGGGCGAGCGGTTCGACTGCATCATCTACGGTGATGTCCTCGAACATCTGCGCGATCCCTGGCGGGTGCTGCGCGCCCAGGCGGCCGCGCTGGCGCCAGGCGGGGTGGTGCTGGTGTGCATGCCCAACGCCGAGCATTGGCGTTTCGCCGATCGGCTGTTGCAAGGCGGCTGGGACTATGAGGCGGACGGCCTGTTCGATCGCACCCATCTGCGCTGGTTCACCGCCGATACCACCCGCGCCGCCCTGATCGGCGCCGGGCTGCGACCGATCGACGTCGTCCCGCGTATCTTCGATCTGGCGACGGCCCGCGCGTTCGCGGCCCGCATGGCGCCGCTGCTCGAGCAGGATCCCGAAGCCCTGCTGCGCCGCTGCGCGCCGCTGCAGCATGTCTGGCGCGCCAGCGGGGCGTTGCCGCCGCGGCTGCATCTGCGGGCCACCATGCTGCCGCCGATCGGCGGTGTCAGCGCCGTCCGCGTGGTCGAGCCGATCGCCGCACTGGCCACCGAGCCCGCCGTCAGCGCCACGATCGTCGGCGGTGCCGGCGACGGTCTCGGCATCGACCAGGCGGACCCGCCGCCGGACGCGCCGAAAATTCTGGTGCTGCATCGGCCGCTGCTGACCGGCGCGCGCGGGCTCGCCACCCTGCGGTCGTTGCTGCGGCGCGGCTATCTGCTGGTGTGTGAATTCGACGACCATCCGGATTTCATCCCGGTGCTGCGGCGGCCGGACGTGCAGAATTTCCGCGCGGTGCACGCGGTGCAGACCAGCACCGAACCGCTGGCGGCGCATTTCCGCACCATCACGCCAGAGGTCGCGGTGTTTCCCAACGCCATCGCCGTACTGCCGGAGGTGCGCAACCACGCCGGCGGGCCGATGACGCTGTTCTATGGCGGCCTCAACCGGCAGCAGGACTGGCCGGCCTGCGTGCCGGCACTCAACCACGTGGCGGCCGCGGTCGGCGCGCGGCTGCGATTTCACATCGTCGGCGATCGCGGCCTGTTCGACGCGCTGACCACGCCGCATAAAATTTTTTCACCCCTCTGCGACTATGCCAGCTACCTCGATCTGCTGGGGCACAGCGAAATCTCGCTGATGCCGCTGCAAGACAATCTATTCAATCGCTGCAAGTCCGACCTCAAATTCATCGAGGCCGCGGCGGCGCGGGTGGCCGCCCTGGCGAGCCCGGTGGTGTATGGCGACAGTATCGAGGATGGCCGTACCGGTATGCTGTTTCGCGATGCCGACGAGCTGCGCCAGCGCCTGATGCGCCTAGTCGCCAGCCCCGACATCGCGCGAGCGATCGGCGACGCGGCGCGCGCCAGCGTGGCGCGGCATCGCATGCTCGCCTACCAGGTGGCGCCACGCGTCGCCTGGTATCGCCAGCTGTGGGCACGGCGCGCGGAGCTGCGCGCCAGTCTGGCCGAACGGGTGCCCGAGCTCGATCGCGATGCGTGACCATCCCTGGCTGGGCCTCACATGCGCCTGGTGACCATCGCGCGGATCGGGGCGGTGCTGCGCGGGCGGCTGTCGCGGCTGCTCGGCTGGGTGGCGTTCGCCGTAAGCTTCCTGCGCAGCCATCGCCAGATGCTGCGATGCTGGCCGGACGGGAAGGTACCACTCGGTCCGCGCGTCGTGGTGTTCGTGCATTTCGACCGGCGCGGCGCCGTCGCCGAGCACGTGCTGCATTATCTGGCCGCGTTGCGCGAGGCCGGCCTGTCCGTGCTGTTTGTCTCCAACGCCGGCGGCTTGCGGCCGCAAGCACGGGCCGCCGTGTGCGGCCTGTGCGCGGGCGTGCTGGAGCGGCGCAATGTCGGGTATGATTTCGGCGCGATGCGCGAGGGGCTGGAACATTTCGGCCTGCCCCGCGCTGACACCGAACTGGTGCTGCTGGCCAATGACAGCGTGTATGGCCCGCTGGCGCCGCTGGCCGCCAGCCTGGCGCGCGTCGATTTTCGCGCCGCCGACCTGTGGGGGGCGACCGATAGCTGGCAGACCCGCTATCACCTGCAATCATATTTTCTCGCGGTCGGGCGCGAGGTGCTGGACAGTGCCGCCTGGCGCGCGTTCTGGCGCGGCGTGCGGCCGGCCAACTCCAAAAGCTGGGTGGTCGGACGCTACGAGGTCGGGCTAACCCAGGCGATGCTGCGCGCGGGATTCCGCTGCGCCGCGCTGTGGCCCTATAACGATCTGCTGCAGCCAATCGATGCCTACGCCATGATGGCACGGGAAAATCATAGCAGCGCCGAGGCGCCGATCTCGCTCGATCCGCTGCTGACCATGCGACGCATCCATGCCACCCGCATCCGGCACTACATGGTGACCCGCACGCCACTGAACCCGACGTCCGACCTGTGGCGGCAGCTGCTGCGGGCGGGGTTTCCGTTCCTCAAACGCGAATTGCTGCGACTCAATCCGACGCAAGTGGCCGACATCTTCGATTGGCGCGACGTGGTGGAACGCTGCTTCGGGGAGGTGCCAATGGCGATCGAACGCGACCTCCAACGCGGCATGCGCAAACGGGTGCCGTGAGCGGACGGGTTTTGGGGCGCTTTTAGCAAGCAAGCAAGGCTGGGCTCTGCCCAGACCCGCAAAGGGGCACACGCCCCTTTGAACCCCCAGACTTAAGGGTGTTTGAGGAAGGGGGCTTACCAGGCGGTTGCCACCTCGGTGTCAGCCCCC
>Ga0116226_10003603_pt1 | contig 13646 bp, 13 predicted proteins | sample S1TSphfallax_FD_89692 | JGI IMG/M metagenome (GOLD analysis project Ga0116226, IMG submission 89692) | Host-associated microbial communities from peat moss isolated from Minnesota, USA - S1T2_Fa - Sphagnum fallax MG | ecosystem: Host-associated > Plants > Peat moss > Unclassified | place: USA...
AACGCCTCGATCTCGGGCGCCGAAGTCGGCTGCCAGGGCGAGATCGGCGTCGCCTGCGCGATGGCGGCGGCCGGGCTGGCCGCGGCGCTGGGCGGCACCAACGAGCAGATCGAAAATGCCGCCGAGATCGGCATGGAGCATCATCTCGGCATGACCTGCGATCCGGTCGGCGGTCTGGTGCAGATCCCCTGCATCGAGCGCAATGCGTTTGGCGCGGTCAAGGCGATCAATGCGGCGTCGCTGGCCCTGCATGGCGACGGCACGCACCGGATTTCGCTCGATCAGGTGATCGCGACCATGCGTCAGACCGGGGCGGATATGCATTCGAAGTATAAGGAGACGTCGCAGGGTGGTTTGGCGGTGAATTTCACGGCGTGTTGAGAAATGGGTTGGAGATGCGTAATCGACCCTCAATCACCATTCCGTCCTGCATATCTTCTGACCACAGAATTTTGCTGCCCGCCTGCAATGCCGAGGCAATCATCAAGGCGTCAAAGATCGCATAACCATAGCGTTCGGCGACATCAAGCGCTTCCATATGCGTCGCTCCGTCGATGGACAGGATGGTTGGACAGAGAATTCTGATTGCGGCGAGCGCATCGCGCACTTCTTTCCATGTCATACTGAGCTTGCGTTTGGCGACATTGGCGAATTCGTTGAGTCCCTGGACGCTGATGATACAGCCGCTCTCGAGCAGCGCCTGGGCCGCCGCAGCACGCGGGTCGGCTGTAAAGGCGTAAACCAGGACGTTGGTATCCAGAAACGCTCCTGCCGTGGAACTCATCGGGAATTCGCTTCGTCGCGATCGAACTTCCAACCGGGCGGAAGCTCCTTGCGGAAAGAACGAATGGTCGCAAGCGCTCGTTCATGGCTTCTGTCGCGGTCAATCTCGAACGCTCGAGGGGCCGCTACGCGCACCTCAATCTCGTCGCCTTCCTTCAATTCCAACGCATCCACCACGACAGCGGGAAGGCGGATGGCTAGGCTGTTGCCCCACTTCGATACCTGCATGACGCGCTCCATTGATATACATCATAAAAAGTATATCTTCTGGCCAACGTCGTCAAGGGAACGCCCGACGGGAAGAAATGGGGTCAGAGTTGATTTCATTTGCATTGAAACCACTACCATCGGGCGAGTGACAGAGCAACGATACTTGCATCTATCCACAATTCCGAGCGTCTCTTGTGGGGCAGATTCAGTCAAAAGGCACACCGGCCGCGCTCGCTCCGCCCAAAATATGGTTGCCGTTATGGGCCGTCCAGCCCCAGCACGCGCAACAACAGGGGCTTGTGGATTACCATAAATTCTGGCGGCATGGAGCCGATCCGCCCGGAAATGACGGTCTTAGAAAGGGTGGCAATTTTGTCAAACTGAACCCGCGAGGGTACCTTCAGACCAGTGCCATCGTTTGGCGCGGCGAGCACATCATAAGGGCCGTTATGTAGCTTGGATGTAATGGCACAGACAATGATGTCCTCGCCGTCATTGTCCACCGATAGCACAACGACTGGTCGTCTCTTGTCAGCGGACAAATCAGTGTAGGGAAAACGTGCAAGCAGTACGTCACCCGCCGAAATCTGCATTGAACTCTCTCAGATCGGCGTCACTGTAAAGGTCAGGTTCCTCGGCTAGGTAGTCGAATGCACCACCCTTTGCGTTCATCTCGGTAATGCTGACTTCCTCGTCGTCCGCATCAACTGTCTCAAGCACAACGCGCAACAACCGACGCGGCCCAAGGCCGAGCCGGGCAAGCTGGTCGGGAGGCAAAATCTTTCCTGCCTCTATGCGTTCGATCGTGGCTTTCATTCATGGATCGTACGCAGTCTGTCGGCGGATTTCCAGTCATACCCAAATTCGCCGACAAACCTCGATCTGGGTTTCCACCCCAAAACCCAAAAAGAGAACTTGCCGCCTTTGATTTGCCCAAATACCGAATCGGCAGCGTTGATCGCCGTCATGGGCAACCCATCATTCTCAATGCTTTTCGAGTTTTGTCGGCTCCATAAAATAAGATGTCGCTTTTGGAAAAGTTTCTGCCACAAACTAACCGCACTATGAAGGTCATCGGTTTCCACGGAGTCCCGTCATGTTGGACAGTCCCGCGACCTCACTTCAGCGTCTGATCGCCCAGCGCAAGCCGGGCTACAGCCTGGACGCCGCTTTCTATACCAGCCCCGAAGTGTTCGCCGCCGACATGGACATCATCTTCGGCAAGCACTGGATCTATGTCGGCTGCGAGCCCGACATTCCGGAAGCCGGCGACACCATGACCGTCGATATCGGCGGACGCCACGCCATCCTGCTGGTCCGCCATGACGATGACAGCGTCAAGGCCTATCACAATGTCTGCCGCCATCGCGGCGCGCGCCTGGTCGACGATTACAAAGGCGCGGTCGGCAATCTGGTCTGCCCCTATCATCAATGGACCTACAATCTCGATGGCGAGCTGATGTTCGCCGAGCATATGGCGCCGGATTTCGACAAATCCTGCCATGGGCTGAAAAAGGTCCATCTGCGCTCGCTGGGCGGGCTGCTGTTCGTCTGCCTGGCCGATGAACCACCGGGCGATTTCGACGAGCTGGTCGCCGCCATCGAGCCGCGCATCGCCCCGCATGACCTGCGCAATACCAAGATCGCCAAGGAAATCGAGATCATCGAGCCGGGCAATTGGAAGCTCACCCTCGAGAACAACCGCGAATGCTATCACTGCGTCGGCACCCATCCCGAACTGACCATCTCGCTGTTCGAATATGGCTTCGGCTTCGCCCCCAATTCCGGTGACGATGCCCGTCAGGAACTGACCGCCCGCTATGAGGCGCTGGTCACCGAGATGCAGGGCAAATGGGAAGCCTGCGGCCTGCCGTCGAAAGAGATCGAGAAGCTCGACGGCCGCGTCACCGGCTATCGCACGGAAAGGCTGCCGCTGGACGGCGCCGGCGAATCCCAGACCATGGACACCAAGGTCGCCTCCAAGAAACTGCTCGGCAGCCTGACCGACAAGAAGATGGGCGGATTGTCGATCTGGACCCAGCCCAATAGCTGGCACCATTTCATGAGCGACCATATCGTCACCTTCACGGCGATCCCGCTCGACGAACACCGCACCCTGGTCCGCACCAAATGGCTGGTCCATAAGGACGCGGTGGAAGGGGTCGATTACGACGTCGAGCATCTCGTCAAGGTCTGGGTCGAGACCAATGCCCAGGACAGCGCCCTGGTCGGCCGCGCCCATGCCGGCGCCCGCATGTCGGGTTATCAGCCCGGCCCCTACTCGCCCTATACCGAGGGGCTGGTGGAGAAATTCTGCCGCTGGTATATCGAGCGCCTCTCGGCGCATCTGGCGGAGTAGATCGATGTCGGGGGGCTTCGATCGGGATCTGCCGGAATGGACCGCGGACGAGGACGAGATCCTGGTCTGCCGTCAGGTGCGCGACGAAACGCATGACGTCAAAACCTTTCTGTTCTCGGCCCGCACGCCCAAGCGCTTTCGCTTTCTGCCCGGTCAGTTCCTGACCTTCGATTTCCCCATCGGCGGCGAGATCGTCAATCGCTGCTATACGATTTCCTCATCGCCGACCCGGCCATATCTGGTCTCGATCACGGTGAAGCGGGTGCCCGGCGGCCCGGTCTCCAACTGGCTGCACGAAAATCTCAAGCCGGGCATGGAAATCGCCGTCAGCGGGCCGATGGGCGAATTCACCTCCGCCTTGCATCCGTCCGAGAAGATGCTGTTCCTGTCGGGCGGCAGCGGCATCACCCCCTCCATGTCGATGGCGCGCGCCGCCCATGATCTGGCGGACCCGACCGACATCGTCTTCGTCCAGTCGGCGCGCAGCCCGGCCGATATCATCTTCCGCGACGAATTGGCGCTGATGGAGCGCAATTCGCCGCAGTTCCGCGCCGTGGCGATCTGCGAAGGCGACGCGCCGTTCGAGCGCTGGGGCGGCTATCGCGGCCGTCTCTCCCTGGCCACTCTGGAACTGATCGCCCCCGATTTCCGTGAGCGTGAGATCTTCACCTGCGGGCCGAGCGCTTACATGGCGGCGGTGCGCGCCATCCTCGATGCCGCCGGCTTCGACCGCGCCCATTATCACGAGGAAAGCTTCGTCTTCGCGGACCTGCCCGCAGCGGCGCCGGAAACGGTGCCGGCGACCGAGAGCGGCAAGAGCTTTCGCGTCACCCTGACCAAGAGCAATAAGAGCTTCGACTGCCCGTCCGACAGTTTCGTGCTGGATGCGGCGCGCAAAGCGGGGCTGCGCCTGGCCTCTTCCTGCACCCAGGGCATGTGCGGCACCTGCAAGAGCAAGATGACCGCAGGCCAGGTCGAGATGAACCATAAAGGAGGGATCCGCCCGCGCGAGATCGATCAGGGCATGGTGCTGATCTGCTGTTCCAAGCCGCTCTCCGACCTCGTGATCGAGCGCTGATCATGCCAGCCCCGCGCGACATCGCTTTCGTCACCTTGCCGAATTTCTCGATGATCGCGTTGACCAACGCGCTGGAAGCCTGCCGCATGGCCAATTATGTGGCGGGCCACGAGCTGTATCGCTGGCACATCGCCACCGCCGACGGCCAGCCGGCGATTGCCAGCAACGGGCTGAGTTTGGCGCCGACGCAGGCGCTCGACACGCTCGCCGAGATTGACATGCTGCTGGTCTGCGGCGGCATCGATGTCCGTCACGCCACCAGCCGGCCGCTCAAGACCCAACTGCGCCGTTTCGCCCGGCGCGGCATCACCTTGGGGGCACTCTGCACCGGCAGTTTCGCCCTGGCCGAGGCCGGGCTGCTGGATGGCTATCGCTGCGCCGTCCATTGGGAGAATCTGGCCTCGATCCGCGAGGAATTTCCCGAGATCGATTTCGTCGAGAATCTGTTCGTCATCGACCGCGACCGCATCACCTGCACCGGCGGCACGGCGCCTTTGGACCTGATGCTGACCCTGATCGAAGCCCGCCTGGGGTCCAAATTGGCCGGCCAGGTGCGCGAACAATTCATCGTCACCGTCACCCGCCCGGCCGAGCAGCGCCAGCCCAGCGGCCAGCCGCGCCATCCCGTCCTGTCCAAGGCCTGGTCGATGATGGAGGAAACCATCGCCGCCCCCTTGTCGGTGCGCGAGATTGCCGCGCGCGCCGGCCTGTCGCCGCGCCAGCTGGAACGGTTGTTCCTGGCGCATCTCAATGTCGGACCGGCGCAATTCTATACGGGCCTGCGCCTCGATCGCGCCCGCCAATTGCTGCGCCAGACGCCCTTGTCGGTGACGGAAGTGGCGATGGCCTGCGGGTTCCAGTCCGCCTCGCATTTCAGTACCCGTTATTCCGCCCGCTTCGGCTGCACGCCGCGGGCCGATCAGCACCGCGCCTCACATCCCGCCGGAAAGGAACTGCCATGAGTTCGCTGCACCAGAAAAGCATCGTCATCGACGGCCTGATCATCTCGAAATGGAACCGCGCCGTCTTCGAGGACATGAAGAAGGGCGGACTGTCGGCGGCGAACTGTACCGTGTCGGTGTGGGAAGGCTTTCAGGACACGGTCAACAACATCGCCGAGATGAAGAAGCTGATCCGCGACAATAGCGATCTTCTGACCCTGGTGCGCAGCGCCGCCGACATCAGACAGGCCAAGCAGGACGGCAAGACCGGCATCATCATGGGCTTCCAGAACGCCCATGCCTTCGAGGACAATCTCGGCTATGTCGAAGCCTTCGCCGATATGGGCGTGCGCGTCGTGCAGCTCTGCTACAACACGCAGAACCTGATCGGCACCGGGTGTTACGAGCGCGATGGCGGCCTGTCCGATTATGGCCGCGAGGTGGTCGGCGAGATGAACCGGGTCGGCATCATGGTCGATCTGTCGCATGTCGGCGCCAAGACCTCGGAAGAAGCGATCCTGACCTCGAAGAAGCCGGTCTGCTACTCGCACTGTCTGCCCTCGGGCCTGAAGGCCCATCAGCGCAACAAGAGCGACGAGCAGCTGAAATTCATCGCCGATCATAATGGCTTCATCGGCGTGACCATGTTCCCGCCCTTCCTCAAGCGCGGCATCGAGTCGACGGTCGACGATTATGTCGAGGCGATCGGCTATGTCATCAATATCGTCGGCGAGGATTGCGTCGGCGTCGGCACCGATTTCACCCAAGGCTATGACAAGGCCTTTTTCGACTGGATCACCCACGATAAGGGCCGCCATCGCCGGCTGACCGATTTCGGCACCATCCAAAACCCCGAGGGCATCCGCACCATCGGCGAAATGCCCAATCTGACCGCCGCCATGGAAAAGGCCGGCTGGTCGGAGGCGCGCATCGAGAAGGTGATCGGCGGCAATTGGCTGCGCGTGTTCGCCGATGTGTGGGGAGCCTGACCATGCAGCCGCAACTCCCCATCGAGGTCGATGAAGAGACCGGTATCTGGACCACCGACGGTCTGCCGATGATCTATGTGCCGCGCCATTTCTTCATCAACAATCATAGCGCGGTGGCCGGGGCGCTCGGCGCCGACCGCTATGCCGACATCCTCTATCCGGCCGGGCACAAATCGGCCTATTTCTGGTGCGACAAGGAAGCCAAGACCCATGGCATTTCCGGCCTCGCGGTGTTCGAACATTATCTGAAGCGCCTGTCGCAGCGCGGCTGGGGCCAGTTCAGCTTCCTCGAAGCCGATCCCGCCACCGGCCATGCCAAGATCATGCTGAAACATTCGGTCTTCGTGCTGCAGCAGCCCGATCTTGCCGGGAAGCTCTGCTACATGTTCGCCGGCTGGTTCGCCGGCGCGATGGATTGGGTCGGCGACGCGCTCGGGCACGGCTACAAGACCGAAAGCCGGGAAACCCAGTGCGCCTCGGAAGGCCACGATCATTGCGTCTTCACCGTAGCACCCAAGGGCTGACCGATGTCCTATCCCCACCTGCTCTCGCCCTTCACCCTCAATAAGCTGACCCTGCGCAACCGCGTGGTCAGCACGGCGCATGCCGAGGTCTATGCCGAGCCGGGCGGTCTGCCTGGCGACCGCTATATCCGCTATTACGAGGAGAAGGCAAAAGGCGGGCTGGGGCTGGCGGTGTGCGGCGGGTCGAGCCCGGTTTCGATCGACAGCCCGCAGGGCTGGTGGAAATCGGTCAATCTGTCGACCGACAAGATCATCGACCCGCTGGCGCGGCTGGCCGAGGCCATGCATCGTCACGGCGCCAAGATCATGATCCAGGCGACCCATATGGGAAGGCGGTCTTCCTATCACGGCGAGCATTGGCCGCATCTGATGACGCCGTCGGGCGTGCGCGAGCCGGTGCATCGGGGCAATGCCAAGACCATCGAGATCGAGGAAATCCGCCGCATCATCAGTGACTTCGCGGCGGCGGCGAAACGGGTGCAGGCATCCGGGCTCGACGGAGTCGAGATCTCGGCCGCGCATCAGCATCTGATCGACCAGTTCTGGAGCCCGCGCACCAATTTCCGCACCGACGAATGGGGCGGTTCCTTGGCCAACCGCCTGCGTTTCGGCATCGAGGTGCTGACCGCCGTGCGCGAGGCGGTCGGCCGCGATTTCTGCGTCGGCCTTCGGATGTGCGGCGACGAATTCCACGAGGACGGCCTCGATCACGAGACTCTGAAGGAGATCGCCCAGGCGATGTCCGAGACCGGCCTGATCGACTATATCAGCGTGATCGGCTCGGGCGCAGACACCCACAATACCCTGGCCAATTGCATGCCGCCGATGGCGCTGCCGCCCGAGCCGTTCGTGCATCTGGCCGCCGGCATCAAGTCGGTGATCAAGATCCCGCTGATGCATGCCCAGAGCATCCGCGACGCGACGCAAGCCGAGCGTCTGCTGGCGGCCGGCATGGTCGATCTGGTCGGCATGACCCGCGCCCATCTGGCCGACCCGCATATGGTGAGGAAGATCCGCGAGGGCCGCGAGGACCAGATCAAGCAATGCGTCGGCGCCAATTACTGCATCGACCGCCAATATAACGGCCATGACGTGCTGTGCATCCAGAACGCCGCCACCTCGCGCGAAGCGACCATGCCGCATATCATCGCCAAAAATCCCGGCAGGAAGCGCAAGATCGTCGTCGTCGGCGCCGGCCCGGCCGGCCTTGAAGCGGCCCGCGTCTCGGCCGAGCGCGGCCATGACGTCGTTCTGTTCGAGAAATCCGACGCGGTAGGCGGCCAGATCCTGCTCGCCGCCCGCGCACCGCAGCGCGAACAGATGGCCGGTATTGTCCGCTGGTTCGATCTTGAGACCAAACGTCTCGGCATCGACCGCCGTCTCGGCACCGAAGCCTCGTCGGCCGCCATCCTGGCGGAACAGCCCGACATCGTGGTGCTGGCTACCGGTGGCAACAGCTTCATCGACCAGGTGCCGGGCTGGGGCGCGCAGGAAGGCCTGTCGGTCAGCTCGTGGGATATCCTGTCGGGCAAGGTCCCACCCGGCAAGGCCGTGCTGGTCTATGACGCGGTCAGCGCCCATGCCGGTGCCGGCGTGGCCGATTTCCTGGCCAGCCGCGGCAGCATCGTCGAGATCGTCACCCCCGATGTGAAAGTCGCTGACGATGTCGGCGGCACCACCTTCCCGATCTTCTATCGCCGGCTCTATGCGCTGGACGTGATCCAGACTCCGAATACCTGGCTCGACCGCGTCTATCGCGAGGGCAATCAGCTGGTGGCCGTGCTGCGCAACGAATATACCGAGGCGCTGGAGGAACGGGTGGTCGATCAGGTGGTGATCGAGAACGGCTCGACCCCGAATGACGGTCTCTATTGGGACCTCAAGGAAGGCTCGGTCAATCGCGGCCAGACCGACATCCACACCTTGTTCGCCGCCGAGCCGCAGCCGGCTTTGGCGACCCCTTTGAGCGACGGCCAATATCTGCTCTATCGGGTTGGGGACTGCATATCCCCGCACAATGTGCATGGCGCGATCTATGACGCGCTGCGCCTGTGCAAGGATTTCTGAGCATGGCGCAGGCAGTCACAGCGCTGTTCTGGCTGACGGCCCTGCTGCTGGCCGCGGGGCTTGCCCGCCGCGCCAGCCTTTGGCGGGCTGGACGCGCAGCGCCGGTGCGCTGGTCGGGCCTGCTGGCAGTCCCGAAGCGCTATCTGGTCGATCTGCATCATGTGGTGGCGCGCGATCCTTATATCGCCCGCACCCATGTCGCGGTGGCCGGCGGCGCGGTCGCGTCAATCCTGCTGGTGGCGGTCAATTACGGCCTGGCGCTCTATAATCCCCTCCTCAATGGGTTCATCCATCTCGCCGGTGGGATCACGGTCGCCGGCGCCTTCTTCGTCTGGCTTCGCCGGCGCAATCCGCCCGCCCGACTATCAGGTGGCCCTTGGGATCGGCTGCCCTATAGCCTGGCTGGTTTCGGCTTCGGGTTGGTCCTCGTCACCGCCAGCCCGGCCTCGGATGTGGCGTTCATCGCGCTGCTGCCCCTGACCCTCGGCGCCGGCGACCTGGCGCTCGGTATCGGTATCGGCGGACCGATGAAACATGCGGTGGCCGGGCTGCTGCATCTGGCCTTTCATCCGCGGCCGGACCGCTTTTCCGGGGTTAGATCCACGGGCTTGAAGCCCCTGGCGCTGGACCAGGGCGAGTTCGGCGTCGCCAAGCCGGTCGATTTCACCTGGAACCAGCTGCTGGAATTCGATGCCTGCGTCCAATGCGGCAAATGCGAAGCCGCCTGCCCGGCCTTCGCCGCAGGCCAACCGCTCAATCCGAAGAAACTGATGCAGGATCTGGTGGTCGGACTGCAGGGGGGATCGGATGCCGGATATGCCGGCAGTCCATATCCAGGCCGCGCGATCGGCGAGCATCAGGGCGGGCCGCACCAGCCGATCATCGGCGGCCTGATCGACCCCGAGACCCTGTGGTCCTGCACCACCTGCCGCGCCTGTGTGCAGGAATGCCCGATGCTGATCGAGCATGTCGACGCCATCATCGATCTGCGGCGCGACCAGGCCCTGGTCCAGGGCGACCTGCCCGGCACCGCCCCCGATATCCTCGCCAATCTGCGCGAGACCGCCACGGTCGGCGGATATGACACCGACACCCGCTATCACTGGGCCACCGATCTCACTGTCCGTATCGCCAAACCGGGCGAGAAGATCGACCTGCTGCTGATGGCCGGCGAAAGCGCGTTCGACCTGCGGGCCCAGCGCACCTTGCGCGCCCTGGTTCGGCTTCTGCAAGCCGCCAAGGCGGATTTCGCTCTGCTCGGTCCGGTCGAGACGGATTGCGGCGACACGGCGCGGCGCCTGGGCGACGAGGCAACCTTCCAGAGCCTGGCACGGCAGACGATCGCCACGCTGGCGACGCTGTCGTTCGACCGTATCGTCACCGCCGATCCACATGTCATGCACAGTCTGAAGAACGAATATCCCGCTTTGGGCGGCCACTATCAGGTGCTGCATCACACGACGTTGCTGGCCACCCTGCCCCTGCCGCTCGGTAAAAGCCCTGAAACGCGGTCGGTGACCTATCACGATCCCTGTTATCTCGGCCGCTATAACGGCGAGACCGCGGCGCCGCGCAAACTGCTCGGCGCGATCGGGATCGAAATCGCCGAAATGACCCGCTCCGGCCTGTCCTCGCGCTGCTGCGGCGGCGGCGGCGGCGCGCCGCTGACCGATATTCCCGGCGAGACCCGCATCCCCGATCTGCGCATGAATGACGCGCGGGCCACCGGCGCCAAGGTGGTGGCGGTCGGCTGCCCCAATTGTACCGCGATGCTGGAGGGCGTGGTCGGCGACCGGCCCGAGGTGCTCGACATCGCCGAATTGCTGGCCCAGGCCTTGGAGGGCTGATCATGCAGGACGCCCCCATTCCGCGCCGAAATCCCCGCCGTCCGGCCGTTCTGACCGCCGCCGGCCTCAAGCGCATCACCCTGGGTGAGCAGGGGGAAGGAAGTGTGTTCGGCGCCGCCCTCCCTGCCGAGGCGGCGGCCAAGCCGATCCGCCTGACCACGGAGCCCTCGTCCGCCCTCCTCGCCGTCGTCCATGCCGATCGCGGCGCGTTGGACGGCCATGCGCGCCAAGTGGTGGCGGCGGCGGCCCTGCTGGCCGAGCCGTCAGACGCGGTGGTGGTGCTGGTGTTCGGCGCGTTGAGCGACGATCTCGCGCCCCTCGGCGCCGATCGGGTGATCGTGAGTCCAGACGAGGCTTGGCGGCCCGACTATGAGGTGGCGTGCCTGCGCGCCGCCATCGATCAGGTCCAGCCGCGCCACATCCTGTTTCCCGACACTGAAGCCGGCGGCGGCGATCTCGGCCGCCGACTGGCCGCGATCGAGGGCGACGCCGCCGCCCATGTCGCCGAACTCGACCGTTCGTGCGCTACTACCCGCCGGCGCGGTGGACGCCTCGCGGCCCGGCGCGCTTTGCCGAAAATTCTGCTGCTCGATCCCGACATCGTCGATCCGGACCTGCCCTTTCTCGGCCGTGCTGAAACCGCGTCGCTGGCGCTGCCGGTCGAGGGTTCCGGCAAACTGTGCGATCTCGGGCGCCAATCGGTGCCCGCGGCGGATCTCCCGCTGGAGGAGGCCGATTTCATCCTCTCGGCCGGCAATGGCGTGGCCGATATTCCGACCTTCCTCTCCCTGGCCGACGCGTTTGGGGCCGCAGTGGGCGCAAGCCGCGTCGCCGTCGATGACGGCAAGTTCCCGCGCGCCAAGCAGATCGGTGCGACCGGCAAGACGGTCTCGGCCAGCGTCTATATGGCGATCGGCATTTCGGGGGCAATCCAGCATCTGCAGGGCATCAAGGCCTGCCGCCATGTGATCGCGATCAATTCGGATGCCAGCGCGCCGATCGCCAAGCGGGCCGATCTGACCATCGTGGCCGATGCCCAGGACGTGATGCGCCATCTGCTGCGCGAGATGACCGATCCCGGCCGCAACGACATGGAGGAAGGGTCATGAGTCTGCGCATTTCGCTCCTCGTCTCGGTCGGTCGCAATCCGGTCAGCGGCACGCCGCGAGCCTGCCGCAACGATGTCGCGGCGTTGGAGATCGCACGATCCCTGGCCGGCGAACTGACCCTGCTGCACGCCGGCGAGGTGGGCAATCCCGGCCTGGCCGACTATCTCGCCTATGGCGCCGATCGACTGGAGGTCGTGCCGGCCTCGCCCGACTCCGATATTGTTGCCGCCCTGGCCGATCAGCTTGGCAATACCGACCTGATCCTGTGCGGCAGCCGTGCGGAAGATGGCGAAGAAAGCGGCATGTTGCCCTATTTAGTGGCGCAACGTCTGAAACGGCCCATAATCGGCCAGGCTCTGTCGCTGACCATCATCGGCGATCATGTTGAAGTGACACAATTCCTGCCCAAAGGTGCGCGCCGATTGGTGCGCGTGGCGCTGCCGGCGGTGGTCGCCATCCATCCGCGGGCGCCGGTCAGGCCGCGCTATGCATTCGCCCGGAAACGGGCAGGAACGATCGTCGCCTTGGCGCCGGCGACCGGTTCACAGGCCTCACCTTGGCATATCGAGCCGGTCACCCGCGCGCCGATCAAATTCAAGGCGCATAAAAAGGAGGCAGGTCACAGTCGGATGCAGTCGGCGATTGCCTCCGTCAGCAAAGGTGGCGAAGTACTGACCGAGGGGAGTGCGGCGGAAAAAGCCCAGGCAATTCTGGCTTATTTGCGCAGACATCGCCTGACCGATCATTGAGACTTGGCAGGCGCGAACAGATGGCATGAAGATTGCTCACAAAACTGGGCGAGGCGTGCCGAAATGGGGGGAACCATGAACGCTCAATCACCATTGCGCAGGGCCGACCCACCGAATGCCCGGGTGCTGTCGGTGGGGGTCATCCTCGCCCACAATTTCACCTTGTCCGCTGCCTCGCTGTTTCTCGATCATTTGCGGCTGGCCGGTGACGAGGGCGATCTCAGCCGCCAGATCCGCTGCCATTGGTCGATCCTGTCCAACAAGGGCAAGCCGGTCCGCGCCAGCTGCGGCGTGACCTTGACCCCGAATGGCGGCCTCACCGATCCGACCCAGTTCGACTATATCGCCGTGGTCGGCGGCCTGCTGCACACCGGACCGCAGATCGACGACGATACCATCGCCTATCTCAAAACCGCCTCGCAAGCCGGCGTCCCGCTGATCGGCATCTGCACGGGCAGCTTCGTCCTCGCCCGGGCGGGCCTGATGACCGGACGGCGCTGCTGCGTCAGCTGGTATCACTATCAGGATTTCGTCGACGAATTTCCCCATCACAGCCCGGTGGCGGATCGCATGTTCGTGGTCGATGGTGACCGCATCACCTGCTCGGGCGGCGGCGGTTCGGCCGATCTCGCCACCTTCCTGATCGAACGCCATCTGGGGCGTGGGGTGGCGCAAAAGGCCCGCCACGTCCTGTTGCTCGACCATGCGCGCGGCGGCAATGAAGCCCAACCTCACCCGCCCTTGTCCGACGATCTCGGCCAGGCCATATCGGACCCGCGTATCCGCCGTGCGCTGCTGTTGATGGAGCAGCATCTGGCCGATCCGCTGCCGATCGCCGAAATCGCCGATCGCCTGCGCCTGTCGACCCGGCAGCTGGAGCGGCTATTCCATGCTGTGACCGGCGCCCGGCCTTCGGCGGTTTATCGCGTTTTGCGGCTGCGCTATGCGCAATGGCTGCTCGACAATACCGACCGCTCGGTGACCGATATC
>Ga0116226_10003604_pt1 | contig 13646 bp, 10 predicted proteins | sample S1TSphfallax_FD_89692 | JGI IMG/M metagenome (GOLD analysis project Ga0116226, IMG submission 89692) | Host-associated microbial communities from peat moss isolated from Minnesota, USA - S1T2_Fa - Sphagnum fallax MG | ecosystem: Host-associated > Plants > Peat moss > Unclassified | place: USA...
CCCAGATCGAGGCGCTGGTCGCTTCCGTTTTGGCGAGCGCCGAGCGCCAGCAGCGCTTCGTCGCCATCGTCGCCTCGCTCGAAAGCCAGGCCGCCGGCATCGGCGACATCACCGCAGCACTCACCGACATTGCCGAACAGACCAGCCTGCTCGCACTCAACGCGGCCATCGAAGCCGCGCGCGCCGGCGACCAGGGCCGCGGCTTCGCCGTCGTCGCCGACGAGGTGCGCGCCTTCGCGGAAATCACCGAGCGCCGCGCCGGCGACGTGCAAAACCTCACCGCCGGCATCGGCGGCGAGGTGCGTGCCATCGCAGCGAGCACCAGGGCCGCGGCCGAACGCGCCGAAAACGCCGCTGCCAATGGCCGCGCCGTCGTCGCCAGCCTCCACGCCATCCGCGCCGCGATCGACACCATTGCCGCCGGCGCGCAGGCGATCCTGCAGGCGCTGGAAGGCGCCGAATCCGGCGCCCGTGAAGCCCTATCCGGCGCCGGCCAGGTTGCCGCCGCGGCCGAACAGCAGGCCGCCGCCACGGTGCAGGCGCAGCGCGCCGTTCAGCAGCAAAGCGACTCGCTGGACCAAAGCCAACAAACCGCCCTCTCCCTTGCACGCCTTGCCGAAGGCTGGCTCACCAATACAGGCACCACCGGCGGCGCCACCGAAGTCGCCGCCGCCGCCGAGCAGCTTTCCGCCACCATCCAACAACTCTCGGGTGCGGCTGGGGAAATCCTCACCGCCGTGGACCAGATCAGCCGCGGCGCGCACAGCCAGGCCGCCGCCACCCAACAATCCGCCGCCGCGATGGCGCAGATCCAGAAGGCCGCCGATTCCAGCAAAACCGCCGCCGCCACCTCCACCGACCGGGCCGGCGCCCTGGCGGAGCAGCTGGTTGCCAACCGCAGCGCGGTCGCCTCCCTCGGCAAAAGCCTCGCGGCCTCGCTGGAACAGGCCGGCACCGTGCTACAGATCCTCGAATCGCTCGAAACAGGCAGCCAGTCGATCGAGAAGATCAACGAGCAGATCGCCATGATTGCCGTGCAAACCAACATGCTGGCGGTCACCGGCGCGGTGGAAGCCGCCCGTTCCGGTGACTCCGGCCGCGGCTTCGCCGTGGTCTCCGCCGATATCCGCGCGCTGGCCCGCGACTCCACCGAAAACGCCGACCGCATCAAGGACTCGGTGCGCCAGGTGCAGGCGCAGATCGCCGCCGTCCGCCGCAACCTGGAGCAGATCGCCGCCGCCGCCCAGGCGGAACTCGGCCGCCAGGCCGGCATCGAAGCCCGGCTGAACGCAGCAGCCGCCGACATCGACACTATTCGCGCCGGCTCCGCCGACATCCTCGCGAGCGCGCAGGACGTTGCAGCCGCCGTCGGCCAAGTTCTCGCCGGCACCCAGCAGATTGCCGCGGCCGCGGAAGACTCCAGCGGCGCCGCCGCGGAAGCCGCCACCGCCGCACGCCAGCAGGCCAGCGGCGCCGAGGAGCTGGCCGCCGCGATCGAGGAGATCGCAAGCCTCGCCGACGAGTTGCAGATCACCGAGGGCTGAGCACATGCCCGCCGGCCCGGCAGATGCAGGCATCCAGGTGCTCACCGTTGTTGCCGCCGGCAGGACGTTCGCCTTGCCTGCGGCCGACATACGCGAAATTATCCGCCCGCCCGCCCTCACGCGCTGTCCGCACTCGCCAGGCAGCCTGATGGGCATTGCCAATTTGCGCGGGGTGGTGCTGCCCGTCATCTCGCTGGCCGCCCTCGCCGGCGGAAACGCACCCCAGCAGGCGCCTGTTCAAACCGCCTCGTCCCGCATCGTCGTGGTCGAAAACCCGGCCCGCATCGGTCTTTGGGTCGATGCCATGCCCACCCTGGCACAGGCTGCCGATCACCAGCTGGCGCCGCTGAAAACCTGGCTCGACCGGGATTTCGCCGCCTCCCTGCCCGCTGCCTCCCTGGCCGCCGCCTCCCTGGCCGCAACACCGCCGGCCAAGCGCACCGCCGGCAGCCTGCGCGCCCACGTCCCAGCTACGCCGCCGCGTGAAACACAGCTGATCACCTTCTCCGCCGGCGGCCAGAGCTTTGCGCTGCCACTGCAGGATGTGCTCGAAACCATCGCCATGCCAGCCCGCCTCGCCCGGCTTCCCGGCACCGGGCCGGAGATGCTCGGCGCCACACAGCACCGCAATGCGATTCTGCCGCTGGTGTGCCTGACGCATTTACTCGGCTTGCCGCCCGCCCCCCTGTCCTCCGTCATCGTCACCCGCATCGGGCCCCATGCGGCTGGCCTCGCCGTGGAGCGGATCCAGGCGATCCTGCGCGTGCCGGATACCACCATCGATCAGGTTCCCCCGCTCCTCACCCGCGGCCGCGGCGAGGCGCGCATCAGCGCCATCTGCCGCCATCCCGATGGCCGCCTGATCGGCATTCTCTCCCCCGGCGGCCTGTTCGACCCCGCAACCATCGAGCGCATCCTGGCCGCCGGCGCCGCCCCGCATACCCCTCAGGAGAGTTCAGCTACCGAAGAGGACCCACCGGAACGTTTCGTCGGCTTCCGTCTCGGCGCCGAATACTACGGCATTCCGGCCGGAAGCGTGCAGGCTGTGCTGCGCCGCCCGGGCATCGTCACCCGCATCCCCCACGCGCCCGACGTCCTGCCGGGCCTGATCAATGTGCGCGGCCGCGCCGTGCCGCTGATCGATCAGCGGGCCCGCTTTGGCGCCGCTCCCGCGCCCACCGGCCCCGCCGCCTTCGTGATGCTGGTCACCGTGCAGGGCCGCCAGGCCGGGCTGTGTGTCGATGGCCTCAGCGGCATGCTTTCCGCCACGCGCGCGCAACTCACTGGCGCCCCGGCGCTTTCCTCCGGCACCGCGCCGGTGATCGACCGGATTGCATGCATCGAACGCGAAGGACGCATGATCATCCTGATCGACCCCGCCGCCCTGCTCACCGACGCCGCAAGCAACCTCCTGGCCGCATTCAACGATCGCCAGGCAGCGCACGCGGCGTGATCAAGGTTCTGGTTGTCGACGATTCCGCCCTGATGCGGCGCGTGCTGTCCGGCATCCTCTCAGAGGCAGGCGGCATGGACGTCACCACCGCCCGCGACGGCCAGGAGGCGCTGGCCCGGCTGCACGAGATCCGGCCAGACGTGGTGACGCTCGACGTCAACATGCCCAACATGGGCGGGCTGGACTGCCTTGACCGCATCATGATCGAACGGCCATGCCCGGTGGTGATGGTCTCCTCCCTCACCGTGGCGGGCGCGGAAACCACCCTTTCCGCCCTGCAGCTCGGCGCGGTCGATTTCCTCGCCAAGCCCGCCGGCGCCATCTCCCTGGCGCTGGAGGATCTAGCCCCTGTGCTGATCGAAAAAGTCCGCGGCGCCGCCCGCGCCCGAATATCCCCCGTGCAACGCCTGACAGAACGCGTTCGTGCCCGCCTCCCCCCGGTGCCAAGGCAGCACGCCCCTTCCTTCTCCCTCCCCCTTGTGGGGAGGGCCGAGGTGGGGGTGCCGGGCAAGGGCCTAGATCAGTGCAGCTCAGGAGCAGCCGCGTCCGATATGGTCGTCCTGGTCGGCGCCTCCACCGGCGGCCCGCCCGCACTCGATGCGCTGCTCACCCGCCTGCCAGAAAATTTCCCCTGGCCAATTGTCGTCGCCCAGCACATGCCGGCCGCATTCACGGGCCCACTCGCCCGCCGGCTGGACCGCGCCTGCGCACTGACCGTCACGGAGGTCGCCGGCCTCCAGCCCCTCACCCCTGGCAACGTCTATATCGGCCGTGGCGAAGCCGACATTCTAGTGGGCCAGCGCCAGGGCGCCACCGTCGTCATGGCCGCCCCCGCAAGCGCCGAGCATCGCTGGCACCCGAGCGTGGAGCGCCTCGTGCGCAGCGCCATGGCGCATCTCCCGCCGGAGCGCCTGATCGGCGTGCTGATGACCGGCATGGGCAACGACGGCGCCCCCGCCATGACCCAGCTGCGCCAGGCGGGCGGCCACACCATTGCGGAGGCGGAGGAAACCGCCATCGTCTGGGGCATGCCCGGCGAACTCGTGAAAGCCGGCGGTGCCGAGGAGGTTCTCACGCTCGACCGTATCGCCGCCAAATTGCTGGACTGGGCGCAATGAGCGATCCGGTCCTCTCGCCCGATCAGCTCCGGCGCGTCTGCGACTTCGTCTACCGCCGCAGCGGAATGTCCTACGGCGAAACAAAACGCTATTACATCGAACGCCGCGTGGCAGACCACATGGCCCAGGCCGGCCTCACCTCCATCCCAGCCTATCTCAATCTGCTCCAGGCCGACCGCATGGAAGCCGAACACCTGATCAACAGTTTTACGGTTAACGAAACCTACTTCTATCGCGAGGAACACCAGCTCCGCTGCCTCAGCGCATCCTTGCTGCCTGAAATCGTGGCTCCCATGGGCGCCGGAGACCTGGTGCGCATCTGGTCGGTCCCGTGCTCCAGCGGCGAGGAACCCTATTCGCTGGCGATCTGGCTGCTGGAAAACTGGCGCCTGGTGGACGCCTACAACATCGAAATCGTCGGCTCCGACATCGACACGAAGGCGCTGGCCGCGGCAACCCTCGGCGCGTATGGCGAACGCGCGCTCGCTCGCCTGCCCGACGCGGTGAGGGAGAGTTATTTCGAACCGGCGCAGCACGGCCGGCGCCACATCATCGGGGATCTGCGTGACTCGGTGCATTTTACCCCGGTCAACCTGATGGACCCTGGCGCCATGCGCGCGCAGGGCCTGTTCGACGTGATTTTTTGCCGCAACGTGCTGATCTATTTCGACGACGCCTCCCGCCTTGCGGCCGCCGAAAATCTGTATGCCGCCATGAAGCCGGGCGCCTTCATCTGCCTGGGCCATACGGAGTCCATGGGCCGTATCTCCCCCGCCTTCACGGTCCGCCGCTTCCCCGACGCCATCGTCTACCAGCGGCCCGCCGCGTGAACTGGCAATCGGGTAGGAAAGGCCAGGGGCTCTGCCCGTCGCCACCGGCGCTTGCACCGGTGGCGCTCTGGTGGCGACCCCCGCTGGGGCCTGAGGCCCCAGACCCCCATTTCTTGAAGGCAAGCCTTCGCCTTGCCTTCAAGAAATTGCCGGTCCAGGGGCAAAACGTATACGTTTGGCCGCCCTGGTGGGGGTCTGGGGGCAAAGCCCCCAGGTCTTCCGTCACCCGATTGCCTGCCGCCACATGAACGACGACCTGCTCGGCCATTTCATCGCCGAAGCGCGCGACCTGATGCAGTCCGCCGCCACCGATCTTCTCGCCCTGGAACAGGCGCCCGGCGACCCCGCCCGCATCGACAGCGCCTTCCGCGCCCTGCACACCATGAAAGGCTCGGTCGGCCTGTTCGGCCTCGCCCCATTGGGCAACGTGCTGCACGCCGCCGAAGATCTGCTCGGCGCCATCCGCGACCGCCACCAGCATCCCAACCGCGCCTCCCTCGATGCCCTGCTCGACAGCGTCGGCGCCATCGAAAGCTGGCTCGACCCCATCGGCCACACCGGCCGCCTGCCGCAAGGCGCCGAGGCAAGATGCGCGAGCCTTGCCCACGCCATCCGCACCCACCTCGCGGCACCCCCGCAGGGCACCGACGCCGGTGCCGACCCGCCGCCGGACTGGCTGCCGACCCTGCTGGCACGCGACCCCGCAGCGCTCGCGGCAGCCGAACACCTGACTGCCCTGCGCTACATCCCCGACCAGGACTGCTACTTCCGTGGCGACGATCCGCTCGCCATCCTCCGCGCCATCCCCGATCTCCGCATCGTGCATGTCGGCCTGCGCGATCCCGCCCTGGCCGCCCAGGCCGATCCGTTCGCGTGCAACCTGATCATCGACTGCGTCACCGCCGCCTCACCCGAAGACCTGCGCAGCGCCACCCGGTTCGTCGCCGACCAGTGCACAATCGCGCCTGTGCCGGCCACTCAGGTCCCGGTCCAGACCTCCGAGGCAGCCCCCCCACTCCAGGCCACGCGCACCCTGCGCGTCGAAGCCGGCCGGGTCGATGCGCTCGCCGACCTGGTCGGCGAGCTGATCATTGCCAAGAACCGCCTCGCGCACCTCACCGCCAGCACCGCCCTGGCACCCGCCCTGCAGCGCGCCTTCGCCGCCACCCAGGCGGATATCGAACGGCTCGCCGGCAGCATGCAGCACGGCGTCATGCGTCTGCGCATGGTGCGCCTCGACCAGACCTTCCGCCGCCTGCCCCATGTGGTGCGTGAAACCGCCGCCCGCCTGGGCAAGACCGTGCGCCTGAAGATCGAAGGCGGCGATACCGAAGCCGACAAATCCGTCGCCGACGCGCTCTACGATCCACTCCTGCACATCCTGCGCAACGCTATCGACCACGGCATCGAGGATGCACCTGCCAGGCAAGCTGCCGGCAAGCCCGCCACCGGCACCATCACCATCACGGCGCGGCGCGACGGCCACAGCATCGCGATCGACGTCACCGATGACGGGCAGGGGATCGATCCGGCCCGCGTGCGGCGCAAGGCACTGGATAAAGGCCTGATCGCCGACGCACCCGCCGATGACGACGCGCTGCTGGACCTGATCTTCACCCCCGGCTTCTCCACCGCCGGCAGCATCACCGAAACCTCCGGCCGCGGCGTCGGCCTCGATGTCGTGCGCGGCGGCATCGAGGCGCTCGGTGGCCGCGTCAGCGTCTCCAATACACAGGGACGCGGCGCCGCACTGCACATCACCCTGCCACTCGCCGTCGCTGTCACCAGCATCGTCGTCGTACGCGCCGGCGGCGATCTCTTCGGCGTTCCGTTCGAGGACGTTCTGGAAACAAGGAGGCTCCGCCGCAGCACGATCCACCGCGTCAACAACGGATGGGCCTTCGTGTTGCGTAACCGCACCGTCCCGCTGGTGTCGCTCTCCAGCTTGCTGGGCTGCGCCGCCGCCAACCCCACCGGCGACGCAAAGGTGCTGGTGATCGAGGGGCAAGGCGACCCGGTGGGCGTCGAGGTGGACGGCTTTGGCGAGCGCATGGACATCGTCCTGCGTCCGATCACCGGACTGCTGGCCGGCATGCCCGGCGCCATGGGCACCGCATTGCTCGGCGACGGACGCCTGCTGATCGTTTTGCGGCTGGCGGAACTCGTTTGAAAAGACAGCAAGAATGTTCTTTTCTGAAGAAAAGAACCAAAAGACTTTTGCGTCTGGGGCCGCGGAGAGATACGGGACTTGGCCGGAGAGTTGGAACAGCGCCGGACGTAAAAGTCTTTTGCTTCTTTTCTTCAGAAAAGAAGGACTTGCTTCCTTGACCATTCACATGGAGCTCGACCGCATCCTGCTTAGCGGAGACTGTGCGATCGAGGATGCAGAAACGCTGCTCAACCTGCTGGATAAGTCGCCCGATCTGCCGGTCGATCTCTCCCAGGCCGGCCACCTGCATGCCGCCGTCTTCCAGGCTCTACTGTCCCGCAGCGCACGGTCAATCGAACCGGCTGGCGATCAATTTGTGGAGAGGTGGCTCCGCAGCCATTTGATCGTTACAGCAAATGTCTAGTTTGGTTTACACTTGCGAGGGAACATTTGCGCCTCTGGCACGCTTGCATCTGCGAGAGTAGGTGTGATGTCTACTCGGTTTCGCGCACACTGCGAAGGTCTGATGCCAGTCACCATTCTCCTCGTCGATGACAGTAAGCTGGCGCGCATCGTCGCCGCCAAGGCAGTGGCCACCCTGCAGCCGGACTGGGTGCGCATGGAAGCGTCCAATGCCGCCGAAGCCATCGAGGCAACACAAACCCACAAAGTCGATATTGCGCTGCTGGACTACAACATGCCCGGCCGCGACGGGCTGGCGCTGGCCGCCGATCTGCGCGCGAGCCATCCTCACATGCCAATGGCCATCATCACCGCCAATGTGCAGGACGAAGTGATTGCCCAGGCCCGCGCATTGAATGCCGCCTTCGTGAGCAAACCGGTGACGCAGGAGGGGCTGCGCGGTTTCCTCTCCGGCGCCGCCTTGCGCCTGCGCGTTCCCGGTCGGTGACCGCCGACACCCCCGCCCTGGACGATCTGGAGCGGGATGCGCTGACGGAACTGGTCAATATCGGTGTCAGCCGCGCCGCGGCCGCGTTGCGCAAGATGATCGGCGAACCGGTTGTGCTCTCCGTGCCCGCCATCGAAATGCTGGACCGTGCAGCGGCCGCATCGCTGATCGGCGAGCGCGAGGCCGATCATCTTGTCGCGGTAAAGCAGGATTTCACCGGCGCCTTCTCCGGCCGCGCCATGCTGATCTTTCCGCAAGGCAGCAGCCTGGACCTGGTCCGCGCGGTGGCCGGCGCCGGCATGTCGGCCGAGGACGCGGCTGAACTGGAGGAGGAAGCGCTTGCCGAAACCGGCAACGTCATCCTCAATCGCTGCATCGGCACGATGGCCAACATGCTGCATCGTTCACTCGCCTTGTCGTTGCCCGAAGTGATGCGCGGTGACGGCGCACACCTCCTCAGCTTTGAATCGAACACCGGCGACACCGGATTGGTGCTGTTCCTCTACATCAACTTCTTCGTACGAAGCAGAAACATCCGCGGCTACATCGCCCTGCTGCTCGATCTTCAATCCCTGGCCGCCTTGAAAATGCTGGTGAGAGAATTCATCGACAGCGTCATCGGCGACGAGGAAGGCGGTGCACCGCGCGCCGGGCCGGACGACGTGCTGGAAGCCGAAGCGCCATGACACAGGCGCATCTGCTGGGGGAAGACCTGCATATCGCCGAAAGCCTGAGGCAGGTGATGGCGGACTCGAATGCGGCCGCGGCCTGGGAATGGCATATCGGCGAGCACCGCCTGTTCGGCGATTCGGGTTTCGCGGCCCTGCTCGGCCTGGCCCCGAAAAACCTCATCGAGGGCGTTGCACCGCGCTTGTTCTTCAGCACCATCCATCCGCAGGACAGGGACCGTATACGCCTGGCCGTCGCCGGCATGCTGCGCGGCGCCGAGATATTTTCCAAGGAATTCCGCATCGCCGTGCCCGCAGGCGGCGTGCGCTGGTTCCATGGCCGCGGCCGCTGCACCTACGACGACTACGACCGGCCGCTGCACTTCACCGGCGTCCTGGTCGATGTCAGCGATCAGAAACGCCTGGAGCAGCAACTGCGCATCGCGCAAAGCGCCGGCGGTGTCGGCACGTTCGAACATGTGCAGGGATACGCGACCGTTACCGTATCCGACCAGTTCTGCAAGCTTCTCGGCCTGCATGCCAGCGCCGAACTGCCCGTCCGCACGGTCAACGCCGTCGTCCACCCCGAAGATCCAGGCATCATCGGCCAGAACCCCGACGGATCGAGCACCGCCGGCCGCATCGAATGCCGCATTATCCGCCCCGATACCGGCGAGGAACGCTGGCTGGTGCGCCGCGGCGAATTCTTGCCGGATACCGACGGTTTCGGCGCCCGCATCAGCGGCGTGATCTACGACATCACCGAAGCGAAACACACCGAGGCGCAACTTCGCCTGCTGAACGAAACGCTGGAAACCCGGGTTGCCGAGGAAACCCGCGAACGCGACCAGATCTGGCGCGTCAGCCGCGACCTGCTCGGCGTGGCCGATGCAAACGGCATATGGCGCAGCATCAATCCGGCCTGGACCCGTCTGCTCGGCTGGCCCGAATCCGCCATCCTCGACAAATCCCTCGGCTGGCTGCTGCATCCCGACGATGCGCAAACCGCCATGCAGGCGCTGGCCACCGCCAGCACCAGCCAAACGACGCTCGCTTTCGACACGCGCCTGCGCCACACCGACGGCAGCTACCGCGCCCTGTCATGGACCGCGGTCGTTGGCCACGAAAAAATCTATTGTGTCGGGCGTGACGTGACGACCGAGCGCGAAACCGCCGCGGCGCTGCGCCAGGTGGAAGAAAAGCTGCGCCAGTCACAAAAGATGGAAGCGGTGGGCCAACTCACCGGCGGCCTCGCGCATGATTTCAACAATCTGCTCACCGGCATTGCCGGCAGCCTGGAACTGCTGCAGATGCGGGTCGCGCAAGGGCGCATCGCCGAGATCGATCGTTACATAAAATCCGCGCAGGATGCCGCGCGCCGCGCCGCGTCGCTCACCCATCGCCTTCTCGCCTTTGCCCGCCAGCAAACCCTGGATCCGCGGCCGATCGACATCGACCGCCTCAATGCCGGCATGGAGGACCTGATCCGCCGCACGGTCGGCCCATCCATCGCGGTGGAAGTTGCCGGCAGCCCTGGCCTGTGGCCCTGCTGCGTCGATGCCAACCAGCTCGAAAATGCGCTGCTGAACCTGTGCATCAACGCCCGCGACGCCATGCAAGATGGCGGACGCCTGTTGATCTCCTCCGCCAAGATCAGGCTCGCCGGCGGACAGGCCCGCACCACCGATTTGCCGGAAGGCGATTACGTGCAGCTTTCCGTGACCGACACCGGCACCGGCATGACGAAGGAGGTCATGGCCCGCGCCTTCGATCCGTTCTTCACCACCAAGCCCATTGGCCAGGGCACCGGCCTTGGCCTCTCCATGATTTACGGTTTTGTTCAGCAATCCGGCGGCCAGGTCACCATCTCGTCCGAGGTCGGGCGCGGCACAAAGGTATCCTTGCTGTTCCCCCGCCACATCGGCCAGGCGGACACCGTGACCCAAGCCCCCGGCGCGGTTGTGGAAACCGCCGCCGCCTGCGGTGAAAGCGTGCTGGTCCTGGACGACGAAATCACCGTGCGCATGTTGCTGACCGACGTTCTTGCCGATGCCGGCTACACGGTTTTCGAAGCCGCCAACGGCGCGGAGGCGCTGGATATCCTGCAGTCGAAAACTCCGCTCGACCTGATGATCACCGATGTCGGCCTGCCTGGCGCATTGAACGGCCGCCAGGTGGCAACCAGGGCCCGCGCCCACCGCCCGCAGCTCAAAATTCTGTTCATCACCGGCTACGCCGAAACCGCCGCCTTCAGCCACGAGCATCTGCAATCCGGCATGCACGTTCTCACCAAACCCTTCGCGATCGACCGCTTCGCAGCCCGCATTCGCCAGATAATCGCGGAGTCGTAAGACCGTAGGGTGGGCTGCTGCGCAGCCCACCACTGCGCGGCAAACGGGCACTCGAAACGTGAGCCAGGGCGGCAATCGATCCCAACTTCCGTTTTAGCCCATGCTGAGCGCAACGCCGGACCCCCAGCCGTAAACGGAGGCCGGGGCAAATACCCCGGCCTCTTTCGTTTTGCCGCGCCCGCAAACTGGGTTCAATTTCCCCGAAGCAGTAATACAATCAACACGATCAGCAGGATCGTGCCAATACCGATGCCGCCGCGTCCAAAGTGTTGATACCCGCCGCCACCCCAACCGCCGAAGGTCGTCCCCACGCCGCCGCCGAAGAGCAGAACGATTAGAATGATCAAAAGAATTAAGCCCATGTGTGGTGCATCCCGGCGCCTGAATTGGCGCGCCGGCAGTGTAGAGACGGACAATCGCTTGTGTCCATGCATCTACGGTAGCGGCACCGCCGCCGCGCCGACCCGCGGGGCGGTGCTCTGAGCACCAGAAATAAAAGTCTATTGCTTCTTTTCTTCAGAAAAGAAGACTCCTTCCTTCTAATACTGAAAATGCACCCGAGCCCCAAGGATTGAAACCGGCCCCCGGTCCCGATTATACGCCGGATTGTCCACAAACTGATAATCCGCCGTCAGGTGCAGGTAGCTTCGGATCGCAAAACTGTAATACGTCTCGATCACCTGTTCGGGCGCGGAATTCGGCAACTTGCCATCCCCCACCAAAATCCCCAGCCCACCGTCATTAAAAAAATCCTTTGCACGTCTGGAAACATCGTCGATCACCGTCGCCAGCCCAACAACATCATCGGGCCGCCCCCAACGCTTGCCTTGCCAGGAAACGCCCACCGCCAGCGTCTTGTCGATATCGGTGAACTCATACGCCTCACGCCCGCCTTCCGAATCGCCGGCGCGCAGAAAAACGCCGAGTTCGTCGTTGATCGCCTGCTCCACGTTCAGCGCGATGCCGGCCCTGCTACGATACCGACGCACCGCGGCAATATTCGCGGCCCCGCCCTCCTCCGCCGCCAGCGCCACCGCATCGAGGTAATCGCCCATGCGCCCGCGAGTCACGAACCCCAGCAGCTTCACCTTGCCCGCCTGGCCCCACAGCGTGTGCCGTTCCTCGAACTCGGCCACATACTGGTCCTGGCCGCCGCTGGTATCCAAATCCTTGCTGTTCGGCACACGGGATAGCGCAAACGCGCCGCCGCGCAGCGTCCACCAGCCCTGATACCATTCTACAGCGGCGCCATAGCTGTAGCCCCAGGCATCCGCCGCGTAATCGAACGATCCGGTATCGACAATGGCCCAGTTCAGGAAATCGTTGCGCGGGTCATGGGCGTAGCCGTTGGCATCGAACACGTCCGCCACGCCGAACTTGCCAATCGTCACCACCACCCGGTTGGCCGTCGTGGTCGCGGCCAGCGTGGTCAGATCCGCATCGGTTTTCTGCTCGGCACCACCCAGATCGATGGTTTGCCGCAGAAACAGCCGCGGTACCCGCACATACGGATCGGCCGCCCCCACCTTGTAGGCTTCGGCGCTCGGGAACGCCGCGACGCCCAGCGTGTTGTTCAGCCCGAACCCCTGGTCGATTTCCGGATTTATCCATAGCTCGCCGCCCGACCACGGGCGCACGCCCGCATACAGGCTGGCATCGAATGTCTCGTCGCCCCGGCTGCCGGGGTCCAGGCTTTCCGGCCCGCTGTAATCGGCCTGGAAGGCCGGATGATACTGTTCCGTAAGAGTGCCCTGGCCGTGGATCGCCCAGATCTCATCCGACGGCGCCGGCGCCTGTGCCAAAGCCGCTATGGGAACAAACAACAGACCACCGGCCGCGCATGCGGCGCCGCGTTTCAGCACTTTCAAACAACAGTCCCCCGGCTGCGGAACAAGCCATAAAACGAAGTCAAAGAGACAAGGAAGAGTCTTCTTTTCTGAAGAAAAGAAGCAAAAGACTTTTGCTTCTGGTGCCCGCGGATGGATCCGGGACATGGCCGGAGAGATCCGCTTACGCCGTAGGATGGGTAAGCGAAGCGTCACCCATCACTACACCGGGTCTCGTTCTACGCCAGATGCGTCGTCACCAACTCCAAAAATGTCTCCAAACGGTCATGATGCACCCAATGGCCTGCGCCCTCCACGCTCGCCACCGAGGCATTGCGGAACGCCAGCGCTCGCCCATCCACGCCTGGGTTGGATGCCCAGCTCGCAGTGCCATACACCAGCAGTACGGGACAGGTTATCCGGCCCCACAGCGTGCGTATCTCCTCCCGCGTCAGGTCGATCGGCGGCCAGGAGCGCAGATACGGATCGTATTTCCACACGAACCCGCCGGCAGCCGCTGGCCGCACCCCATGCTGCGTCAGGTGAAACGCCTGCGCCGCGTTCAGATGCGGGTTCTGCGCCTGCATGCGCGCCAGCGCGTCCTCTATCGTTGCGTAGGTGCGCGGCGTACGCACCTCCAGCTGAAGCTGCTCATCGATCCAGCCGCGCAAGCGCACCTCCACCGGCTTGGCCGCCATTTCCTGCGCCAGCGGCGGGGAAGGCCCCAGCCCTTCGATGCTCACCGCCCGCCGCACCAGCTCAGGGTAGAGCCCAGCCGTCCGCAGCACGATGTTGCC
>Ga0116226_10003605_pt1 | contig 13644 bp, 16 predicted proteins | sample S1TSphfallax_FD_89692 | JGI IMG/M metagenome (GOLD analysis project Ga0116226, IMG submission 89692) | Host-associated microbial communities from peat moss isolated from Minnesota, USA - S1T2_Fa - Sphagnum fallax MG | ecosystem: Host-associated > Plants > Peat moss > Unclassified | place: USA...
GGAGGGATGGAACACAACGTGGCCATGTACGCCAAATACTACTTTTGTGGACCTAAAAAAAAAAATCGAAATAGTGAATTCACAAGGGAAACTAATCATAGTAGGACAATTTTTTCTGGACATTAGTAAACGGATGTTAGAAACAACTTGTATTTTGAACTTAGGACAATTGCTTAAAATAGCTCTTGAACTAAAAAGATATCTTTGGCAGAAACTGAAACTAGATAAATTTCAAATGCAAATAAAGTAACCGCATATAAACAAGTTCATTATTCAGTACCAGAAGTAGGGACAATTGCTATAATAATAGATAATCATATGACAATTATCCAAATATAGATTGGGAAGAATGTAATAGAAGATGTGTTGCTAGATGGAGGTTTTGGAGTTAATATTATCACATAACAATTGAAATTGAAGTTGGAGCTTCCAAAGCCTAAACCTAAACCATATAATATGAAGATAGTAGATAAAACAACCACAAAACCAGTGGAGTTGATCCAAGATCTAAATATATATGTTCATGGCATTCCTTACATAACTACATTTATTGTACTTTAGAATAATGTGGTAGATTTTAGTTATTCCATGTTGTTAGGGAGACCATGGTTGAAGGATGCTAAAATGCCACATGATTGGGGAAATAACATTATTACTATACAAGGGAATGAGACAATCAAAACAATTACATTTACCAAACATTTGGGAGGTGCAGTAAGAAGACCAAAAGTATTACTATGCTATGATTGTCAAAATGGCATCACATACAAAGAAAAAAAATACCATCTTTGATATAAACCATAATTGTTTTCCATAAGAACAATTAGTTTACTTGAGACAATTCAATATCTAAAAACCATAGATGTGGGGATCATGGATACAAATGTGAAAACTAATATTTCAGAACAAGGATCTAAAGTACAAAACATAGATAAAAAGATACATGGCAACAAATATGAGCTAAAAGTAGATCTAGAAGATAAGGTGTATTTATAAATGTATTATAGACATCAACCAAAGAGTGTTGTAGTGGATGAAACTCTAGCAAAAATCAAAACACATGGATTGTAAATAATTGGATGGACATTATCTAAAGATTAGCAATTGATGAAATTCCATATGGGAACTAATGCAAAACCACAGATGGTGAAAATTAATGCACAACTCGAAACATGCAAGGTGCTAAAAGTGGAGTAGTTGTTAAAGGAATCCAAAGATGTTTTTGCATGGACATACAAAAATTCTAAAAATGATTCCACCAGAACTATAATAACACAAAATTGAGTTGGACACTAGTATACCACCAGCACATCAGGCCAGGTACAAATTAAATCCAAACTATGCTACAATTGTCAAACAATATATAAATAAATTGTTAGTAGCCGGATTCATTGAATTTGTAGAAGAAGATACATGGTTGTTACCCATAGTAGTAGTACCCAAGAAAAATAGCAAGCTAAAAATCTTTACAGATTTCAGAAAATTAAATGTAGCCACAAAGAAGGATCCATACCCATTCCTTTCATAGATGAAGTGTTGAACACAGTAGCAGGGTATGAAGCATATTCTTTCTTAGATGGATATTCAAAATATCATCAAATATCTATAATTCTAGAGGATAGATACAAAACTACATTTGTTATAGACTAGGGGGCTTTTATATGTAAGGTGATGTCATTTAAAGTTTAAAATGGACCTCCAACATATCAAAAAATAATGACCAAAACATTCAAAGAGTATTTGGACAGTTTTATGAAGATATTTCGAGATGACTTTATGGTGTATAGTGACATGGATAGTCATTTGTAGAAGCTCAGACTATGTTTTCAAAAATGCAGATAATATGGCATTAATCTGAATATAGACAAATGTGCATTTCTGGTATTTTCAGGGATGATTTTGGGTTTTATTGTTTCCAAATAAGGGAAACTACCATATCCAAAAAAAATCCAAGTAATAGTAAACATGCAACCACCTAAAAATCCCTAACATATTCAAGTATCTAATGGGATGGCACAATTTTATAGATGTTTTATTAAACAATTACTACTATTATGGCAGCTATCATTAAACTGACCAAAAATACAATACTTTTATTTGGACAAAGGAATGTTAGAAGGCCTGGTAATTAATTAAACAAAAGTATATTGAACCATTGATATTGATATCACTAAACTAACAGGTGGAATTTCATGTTCATACAAATGCATCCTTGTTAGTTATGGGGGTTATGTTGTTTTATAACATAATTGGGAAGAGTGATCAACCAATAGTGTATACTTCTAGGCTTCTGAATAGACATAACAAAATTATAACACAACAAAGAAAGAAGCTTTAACAATGGTTTTCTCTTTGCACAAGTTCAAACATTATTTGTTGGGTAATAAGTTTGTCTTTTATGTAGATCATATGGCATTGGTTTATTTGGTCAACAAACCACAAATTTCAAGGAAAATATCTAGATGGTTGTTATTGTTCCTCAAATATGATTTCACAATAATGTATAAGCTAGGTTGAACTCATGTAGTTATAGATGCATTGTCAAAATACCAAATATTACAAAACCCATAGGTTTGCCTAACAAACCACATATGCAAGTTTGCTTTATACAAGGCCTAAATGGTTGAATGATGTAAGAGAATTTTTGAAAACAAGACAACTTGAAGGCATGTTATCAGTGCAATAGAAGCAAAGATTGGTCAGGATAACAAAGCCTTTTACACTGAAAAATGGTGAATTGTACAGAATGGGTCAGGACAATAGACTACAACGATGTTTGACAACAACATAAGCATAGATGATGATGAAAGAGATGCATGAAGGACCTTTAGGAGGGCATTTTGCAATTGAAATAACACAAAAGAAAATATTGGATGTTGGATATTAGTGGCCAACTATGTACAAGGACATGCATGATTACTATAAATCTTGTGATGCATGTCAAAGAACAAAAGGATTGGCAACTCAAAATCTTGCAAAGTTGGTCACAAGTTTTCCTAAGGAACCATTTATGAAATGGGGACTTAATTTTGTGGGGCCAATTAAACTAACATGAAGATATACAGGAAAAAAAAAAATTATTATTGCCATAGATTATGTTACTAATGTTATAATACTATTCGTTTATAATTCCCAATGTTGATGAATGTGTTATACATTCATCAAAAGGATGATTAATATTCTCATCCTTATAGTAATTAGGTTAGGTTGAATAGTGGTGGCTAGGGTTTAGAAGTGGAAACTACTTGGGGCTTGGCGGCAACCAGGGTTAGGGCTTGGCAACGGTTAGGGTTTGGTGGCAGCTAGGGTTAGGCAACGGCTAGGTTAGGGTTAAGTGGTGGCTACTTTAGGGTTAGGAAATAGGATATAGTGGAGTGGTTGTAAGTAGTATTTCATTCTCTCCTTTCATAGTTTTTGAATGCACATAGAACCTTCAAGCATTGTTAGTTATTACAAGTCATAGTTTTGTGATTGTAGCATTTGAAGCATACAACCTTTGTAATTTTCTTGTTAGTTAATACAATTGTTCCATTTCATGAACCTTGAATCTTTCATTTCTTGCTTGTTTTCAAATTGTTTCCAATAATTAAGTGGGTGGAAACAAAAACATTGAGAACTAATACAACAACATTCATAGCAAAATTTATGTATGAGTGCATATTATCTAGATTTGGATGTCCTTTGATTATAGTCAAAGATCAGGGAATTCATTTCATTAATGATGCCATCAAGTATTTGATAAATCGTCTTCTGATGAAACATGTGAGTTCTACGATTTATTATCCTCAAGGGAATGGGTAGGTTGAATTTACTAACAAGATACTTAGGACATTGTTGACTAAGTTAGTTAGTGAAAATAAAACAGATTGGGATGAATATTTGTTTATAGTGTTATTTTCATACATAACTACATACAAAATAGTAACATGGTATACACCATGTCAATTAGTGTATGGATTACATCCATTAATGCCCACATAATACGTTGTTCCAATTGTTGGTGGAAATGAAAAAGATAATACTCTAGTGAGAGTTTTAACTTGTAGAATTACATAACTCAAGAAGTTGCAGGAAGCTAGAATGCAACAATTGCAAAAATTCAACAACGGATTAGAACATTATGGAATCAACAAAAGAATCCACAAAAATAAATTAGTTTTGGTGATTATGTTTTGTGGTTTCCAAAGGGCAATAAATTACACCTAGGGAAGTTTATTAGGAAATGGTTTGGACTATACATAGTACAATATGTGTTGCCAAATAACATTGTGTTATTGGTGACCATTGAGAAGTTTGAAACTAACCCTATGTTGGTCAATGTGAATAAGCTCAAACCTTATAAATACAAGGAACTTGAAGTTTAAAAAAAAGAATAATAGATGGCAAAATATTGGGAACAGAATGTAGGTGGAGTTCAGGAGGCGAATTTTGACATAGAGGATGATGATGGAGGATGTGAAATATAAAAACCACAAATGAAGAATGTTGAAGATAAAGAACAAACCATAGATCCAACGATGAACACATTCTTTATTTTCGATCTACAAAAGAACAATAATTACAAAAGTGGGGGATTTGGGATGTAGAGATTTAAAGATGATATGTCAAGCATATTGGTTAAATTAGCAACAATATTATCTCACTCATCAAGAATATTAACATAATCATAAAAATTGTGGGCATAGTTTGTAGAAAAATTAGTACAATCATCAAATGTGTTCTCATTATTAGTAGATAAATGGGCACAATCAACATAAGGTGTACAAGGCAAATTAAGTGGAGTCAATATAGATAATGTAAGGAGATTATAGATGTGGAATAATCAAAAGATGAAATCTCTGACATTCATTCATAATGATGATGTTAAGTGCTTCCACATGGTTATATAAGGGGCACATAAAGTTATAATGACGGGTTGTATTAATTTCAAGGATCATGCTTTAATTAAAAGATAGCAAGCATATGCAAAAATGAATGTGATAGATGGGATTTTCAAGGATGAAAAAAAAGGGGTAATTGCCGAAAACGATTTGCGTTTGTTGTTGGAAGTTGTGCACATTTTCAAAGTTTTGGAATTCATAGTAATATGACTGCAGAAAATGCAATTGAAAAACTATAGCAAATAACAAAAGAAAAGGAAGTGCAGAGGAGTGAGCATAAACAAAAGCAATAGTAGGAAGTGGAATTGTTAATAAAAACATAAGTGAAAGGGGAATTGAGAAGAACATAGAAAGGAGTGTCGAATATTTAGTCGTTGGTTATAAAGTTGCCACCACATTCATCATCATTTTCAGAATGTGCAAAAGGGAAGGTATAATAAGAAAATATAGTTTGTGTAGACGATAATTCAAGACATAAATATAATTAGAACATTTGCAGTTGATTTTTTGCACATAAGTAGACAACGTGGATGTGTAAGAGAACAAACATGACTAGGAGTTCCATTAATAGATCCAATGTGCATTGAAAAATTGGAGGAAAATGAAGCCGAGGAACAACATTTTGTGGAGGCAAAAACAATACATAAGGATGTAAGGGAGGAAAACAATGTTGTGAAAGAAAAACAACCATCCATAGAAGTGCAATTGAAAGTACAACAAGCCACAAAGGTGTAGACAATGGCAAAAGCACATCAAAGGGTGATGGAGATGGGGCAACATGAAATGAAAGCAGTAGCAAAGAGAAGACACGTAATCTTGGAAAGAGTTACACTTTTAGAGAAAATTATTAAAATTCCAAACCACGAGTGATTCATGTGGACATAGACAAACAAAACAATGATAAACATGTAGAGTGGATGGAGAACTTGAAGGATATTGTTGAGGAAGAAAATAGGGCTTCTAAAACAAGGCTTGTTCCTTTGTTTATGATGGGGTGGGAAGCACCGATGCTTGATGTAATATTGGAATTTTTGAACACATTCTTGATCAAAGGCACAAATATTTACTTTGGGCATAAGGATAAAGTGTATGTAATTAACAAACAATTGATTATAGATGTTATTAGAGTGTGTGCAGAAGGGTATGTAGAAGAATTGAAAGGACAGGTTAGTAAGTCACTAGTAGTTTAGGCATTACAAAGTTGTAGACTTGCACTTACAAATTCTTCTGTAGATCAATGGAATGCAAAAGTCTGGGTGTGCCATACTCTATGAAATATATTGCCATTATATATGTCATTTATCAAAAGGAAAAGGTACAATATTTTAACGATAAAAAATGTTATTACATTGGTGAGAACAAAGAAGGGGCAATAGGTAAATTGGGCATTAATTATACTCAATAGTATGTGTAGTGAACTAGATAGGTGGTATAAGTATGTTAAGGATAATAAGGGGGATAAGAAAGATACCTATCAATCCACTTTGGTATTGGCAAAAAAAATTCAATATTTGTTTGTGCATCAAAAGGACAATCCACAAAAACCACCAACCAAGGTTAAAAGAACTAGGGAGGAGATGCAAACAACATTGGAAAATAGAAAGAAAGTTGTAATAGACTCTCCAAGAAGTGTTCTCAAGGGGAAGAACAGAGTTGAGGAAAGATTGAAAAGGAAACAAGAGAGCACAAATTTGAGGGAAGGGTAGAGTGGAACCATTTGTAGTGCTAACAATGTTAAGGGTAATGCCAATAATGGTACATGCAGTTAGACAAACTACAGTAGTACCACAAATGACATTTCCATAGGAAAGATAGTCAAAGGATTAAAAGCAAGAGATACCATAGATGACATCAACACATGAAAGACAATCGAAGGAACAAAGCCAACGAGTTAAGAAGGAACATGACATAAGGTTTCTAAAAGGCAAGGAGCATCTGCACTTTGAAGGTGATGTATGTGAAGATTGGATGGAAACCACTGCAATTTTGAAACATTTTCAACATTTACAGCAACATTTGCAACAACAACAATAATAGACACATGAAGGTTTATAGGATGTTGAACTATGGACAAAGAAAGTGGTGACACAACATGCTTTTGAAAAGTTTAGACCAGCAAAACTACATGTACCACCTAATAGGCTAGAATCTGTAGAAGGATTCCCATTTGAATTTGAACTGGGGAGAAGAATGGTACATGAGTTGGGATCATCTATAGAAGGATCTAGAGATCCTACGACATAGACAAGTACACCAAAGTCTAAGGAGGAGGTAGCTGCAAAAATAATGAAAGCAAATAAATCAACTAAGTTATTTTAGACCATGGCAATTGTGAATCTGAATATGGGGAATTTGGAGGTGAACATTATGAAGAACATATTGGCTACAGGGGAGAAGGAGAAGGTAGTGTTAGAAGAGGAATTGGATAAGGAGAGATTCCAAAAAGGGTATAAGCATAATGTGGAAATCTAGAGGAAGAACAAGGTTGAAGGTGAGCAAAAAAAAAAAGTGTTCATTAAGAAACTACAAGATGAAAATGAAGAGTTCAAGGGTAGCACAACATGGATGAAGTTGCAGGATGAAGAAGTATAGAATTTAAGGCAAAAGGTTAAATTTGGGAAACCATAGAGAGGAAGTGGACAAAGGCACTATTTTTCAAAAGAAACAACATGAAGCTTTGGATAGTTAGGTGAAAGCACTAACTAAAGAAAAGAAAGAAAAGGAAAATGCTTTGATAGATTTGGAATTGATAAATATAAAAAATGTATTTTTGTTGCAATTTGAGGAGTTTAGAAGAAAGACAACAAAGGCAGAAAGAAAGCAATTAATGGAGGACAATAAGGAGTATCAGAAAACTCTACAACACCTACAAGTGTAGTTGGAGAGGGCACAAGAATAGAAGAAGAGTTTGGATCCAACTAGTATCAAGAAAATACTAGAGGATTATGAACATATGCTATAATATTATACCCTGATGAGGACGCAAAAAAAAATGAAACACTATGAAGCAAAATCTAAAGAATGGTGGGAAGTTACATAGGAATATTTTACAAAGGAGTTGGAGAAGAATTTGGCTTGGCATAGAGTTGGTGAAAGAATTCTGAGGTACAAGTTGGAAGCTTGTCAAAAGAATTTTCCAAATTCCATCTGTGGTAGTCCAATAAGTACAAAGGTATTAGGGTAGGATCAAGAGACATAAGCAGGGCCCAATCGAACAACTAAAGAGGAGGAAGTACAGAATGAAGAATTACAAGACCTTAGAAGAGGGGGTTAAAAGGAAAAAAAACCAGAGGGAATTCATGAACATGAAAAGGTGGAAGCTATTCTAGCATTAGAAAAAAGATATCCAAGATATAACATCTGGAAATATAACCACAAACTGAATTAGTGGGGGAGGAGATCGGAATTGTGTATGTATATATATATATTATTGGTCATTTTATAAGGATTTTGAGGACGAAATCCAAGGTACAAAAGGGGTAATGTTAAAGGGGTAAAATGAATATGTGATTTTGGATGAACAAGGCAATTAGGATAAGGACTCATCAGGGAACTTTGTTATTTTGAATTTTGAATTCTTGTTGTTTTGATCATGATGATGTGACTTGGGATAATTCAAAAGGTTAGAATTTGGAGAACATGAGAAAAAGGGGGAAGATGAGACATGAAGTTTAAAGAAAAGTAGGAGGAGCTGTAGGTTGCAATAGAAAACCACAAACTTTATTTTGATGCAGCACATATTTTAAGTGTTTTTTTAGATTTTTTTCAACAAAACATGGGATTATGTTGTAATTTGGATTCATGTTTTCAATAATACAAAGAAGCACAAACTTCTATAGTGAATTATATGTTCATCTTTTGTGTGAATTTTTTGTAGTATCAAATTATGATGAATTGAATTGTAATATTGTTTTTGGAGTTTTTTACAATGTATTTTGAAGTGCTGATTTTGGTTATATGCAATAACCATGAATATGATGTTGGAATGAATGGTAGTGTTAAGTTTGTTAAGACTTAAAACATGAATAGTGAACATATGCATGTGAAATGCAAATATGTTGTTACAGTAGTGTGAAATATTTTGTAGGAATTGAAATTTCACTTATACCACAACATTGTTTTAAGTTTTGTTTACCAAGTTTCAGATGTGAACCTAGAAGGATGGACTATCACCAATAACATGTATCAAATTGTCAATAAAAATGTGTTTAACAATTTTCAAGATATTGTTTTAACACTGAACACAATTGCATCAATGGCCAATATTGTTGTGGAAGGGTTTTGATGAAGGAAAAGCCCATTGCAATTTTTCACAACTTGAAGCTTTTTGTCCCAATTGTGGAATTATCGTTTATCAACCTTTGTGATTCTTCTAATGAAGATAACCCTTCCCTTCTTGATGTTGTTGTCCCTATTTTCATGAATTTTTGAGCTAATGAGGAACAACTTCTACAAATGGAAGTGTTGCAAGCGGCTGTTTTTTCCAACATTATTGATTCGTTAAAGGCAATGTCTCTAACTCGACACACTCGTTTTGAATTAAAGTCCATTGATTATGGGGCCATCACAATTTATTTTGTAAATTAACTTCCCACAAAATTCAATGGTGACATATTATTTAAATTTCCTCTTGTTCGTCATCCATGGGGACATTTCGGAAAATTATAAGGCATGGAAAGAAAGTATGATGGTCATGTTTGGTGCAAGTTGCACATTAGTAACATCAACAATTTGTTTGGATTGGACTTCAGAACAATGAAATGTCTTAGACATTTGTGTTGTCTAAATGATTTTTATCCTATGTTTCAACATTTTTTTGCATGCAATGATGTTGATTAAAGTGGTGATAGTTCACAACTTCTGATATTTGGGTAGTGTTTCATGAAATCCCTTATATGTACCATCAATTCTAAGTTCTATGATTCTTTGCCCACTTGTTTACAAACTTACAGTTGCAAGAATGTATTATGTTATTCACAAATTTCCAAATCTTTCAAGAACTGCGATCCACTTGGGCACCCATTCCCATCCAATTGCAGACAACAAATGTAGATAATCCTTTTAAAAGATGAAGATGGTTGCAAACGAGGTTTGTGACATGCTAATTGCTACAACTTTGGTTATTACTTTATCTTCAAATAAGACTTTTCTTTTTAGTCATTTGTTCAATGAGGATGGATAAGTTCATATGGAATTTTTCAAAGGTGAAAAACTAGATCAAATGGTATTAAATACATTTTTGGCATTAATTATTAGGTTTATTAATTAAGTAGGTAGGTAAGGTAATTTAATATTAATATGAATTAAAATAGTTAAAAACAATAATTTGAGTCATTGCTCATATTATATTATTGTCACAATGGTTCAATAAAAAAAACTAGTAAAAAAAATAAGTAAAAAAAACCAACAAACAAAACCTAGTCAAAATGGTTGGGTTCAAATCGACTTGTCCAAAAATGGCACTTTGGTCAAGTTGGACATGGGGGCCAAAAAACCATATGGAGGGTTTTTTTGACCGAAATTCCTAGTCAAAAAAATTGTGATTTCTTATAGTGTCCATACATTTCAACAAGTCAATTTTTTCATCCAAATAATTTGTCTACTTGTATTTATCATCTAAAAAGTTCATTGATGTTCAACTTTCATCCAAAATTTTCATCCATTTTCTGATTTTCATCCATGTACATGTGGAAAAAAAAAATCCACATCATTCTTACATGGCATATGGATATTTTAAGAATATTTTGTCCCCATCATCAGAATATTTTAGATATTTTCATTCCTATTCATAGGTTCATGTTCATAAGTTCATGTTCATGTGCTAGCTTTATCATTGTTGTATATTTACATCTACAATGGGTTAATGTGAGCACAATGGCGATTTTGTTGTTAAGGAATGGTAAAAGTGGGGATAGTTACCTATTAAAATGAAATCACTCTAGATATTTTGTTGTTTAGGAGTTTTAGTTTGTAATAGTTGAGGTTTTTAATGTTGAATAAGAAAATTGTGTTTGTTGGGAAAGAGAAAAAGAAAAAAGAAAAATTGTTTGTTATCATTTTTGCTAGTCTTATTGTAATAGTGTTAATGGAAGGCATCAACTTATGGGTGTTGAATAAGAAATCTTTTGGTGGACAAGGAGGAGGAAACAAACGTATGATGTTCTTTAAAAACTTAACTAGATCCAGAAGAGGGGAGGAGATCAACAACAAGGAAGCTCAAGTGGATAATACTAAATTTGTTGCCCACACATGACCAACTAATAGCCACCATCTTGTAAAAAATTCATGGGCAACAAAGTCATGAAGGAAATTGATGTGTGGCACATTGACTTCACTAAGCATCAATAAATTATCAACAACCTTTTCAAGGTCGTTGATAACAAGCAATTCCTATTGAAGTTTCACAATCAAATTGGTAGGTACAACGAGAAATCTTTCATTAAAAATTTAATAAAATCCTTGCAAAATCATTATTGTAAACCATCAAAATAATTTTGCAACAATTTCATATTTTTATACCTATCAATCCTTCTTACTTTTATCAAACATAATTTGATAATAAAGATCAATGAATTATGACACATCAAGAAATGTTGTAAGATTACTAAGAGAAAAAATTGAGTGGAATCTATTGAAAGGGTCATATAAATTGAATCAATAAGTTGTTAATTGATTGTTTTGTGAATTAACCTTTGGGAAGAATTTGCTCAATTATTTTTTAATAATTTCACTTTTCTCCACAAAAACCTTTAAATTGGAAATTAGAGGTTTAATTTGACAATCAACTTCTAAAAAGAAAAGTGAAATTACTAGAAAAAAAGTAAAAAAAATACCTTGTCCTTTTTAATGGGTAATCAAAATATGAAAAAAAAGAAAAACAACAATCCATGCCATTTAAAATAATATTTGAAAGGAAGCATTCACATGTTTGAAAACCTACCAAAAAAGTTTGGTAAGGCCAATGTCAACCAAAAGGATGTTTAAATACTTCGTGTTGGTCTTGTTGGTGGTTCTCTTGAAGTCATTGCCCTACAACTACTACAATGTCAAGGTTAACTTCTCTAGAAGTTTCCAATTCATTAGGTAAATGGCTATTAAAGGCCCAAATTTTCAAAATTTTAAAAGTTCATTTTGGTCTTTAACATCCTCCCTCCTATTTCAAATTACATCCCCATAATTCTCACACAAGGAACTAACTAACTAATCCATAGGTGGGAGATTTTACTATTACAAAAGCTTTATTTTCTACATATGTAACAACTTTGATAGTCAAAATGCGAGATATTGCAATTATTTTGATACCAATTGCTTGGGTGATGGCAACTACTTCGGTAGTTGGCTATTTGAGAAAGGTACGTAGATTAGGCCTTTAATCAAGGTCTCAATATACTTTTCGAGAAAAACTAATTAACTCAAGGTTTATTTTTGTTGTAGATTGCACTAAATCCTCATTGAAATGTCATTAGCTTTTTTGCTAAGGTGGTTGAAGTTTAATTCAAACAAATCAATCTTCAAATTGGGGAAAAATATTTTGTAACCAGTAATGTGAATTTGATAGAATTGTTCATCCTATCAATACATTTCAAAGGTTTGGTTAATGAATTGTTCTACCTTGATCTTCAAACTTGACCTGTGTTTTTGTACGTTTCACCTTTATTCTTCTTCCCCTTCATCACAAACTTATGACATTTCATAGATTCATGCAAATTTTGTGTGAAATTTGTTTTTCATAAGTTCATATAATAATTGCATGAATTGCATGATATGGTTAATGTGAATGATATTTGTAGATATTCAATATTTTAAATATTCAATTGAGACATTGTTTTGAATAACATACATGAATATTCATGTTTAATATACAAAAATTGCATGGATTTAATTAAAATGTAAATTGCACATACTTCACATCAAAACATCATAAGTATAAAAGACATATCATATATATATAATGTCATTTTTACACTTTGAAGTCATAAGTTACAGATTTCGCATGGACATATCATTTTACGATTTTTGCACAAATTTTATTGAAATTTCATGATATTGGAAAAAATTTGTGTTCTTCTTTACCAACATTAGTTTAGACTTTCAAAAAATGCTTTCCTCTCACAATCCATTATAAGAATGTAATCGACTTTGGTTAAAGTCACCCAATGTGACACAAGCTTCCTATAATTCAAACTATTAATGCAAGGTGTTTAATTCCTTAGGAGTGGGTATGCTTTCTTTTTCCATTCATAACTTCAAGCCTTCCAATTTGGTAATGACCCATTCAAAAGGTCATTATTGAATTTGTGAATGAATCCATCCAATTAATGATCCAATCAAGCTATTAATTCTTCAACTTTTTGGAGTTTACATGTTGGTCAATGATAATGGTTTCAACAACCATTTTGGCAAGATTGGTGCATTTGTGTGCATTGACCTCCTTGTTGAATTGTTATTCCATGGATTCAATAATTTCACTTGTGCCCTTGAATTCCCCTTGCTATTATAACATTTATTCTTTCAACTTTTTCTATGTATTGTTCATGGTGTTTTGATGCCTTATGATTTATAGTGTTCATTTTCACCTTTCAACAGCTCCATGTGCAATTAGATTATGTTGATTTTGCATTTTAGCCTCAACATGTAGGGCTTGCAAATGCACATAATTTAATTCCCTTTACAACTTGAGCACCTCCTTGTGTAATTCAATAGGTCATTGATGGACCTTGAAGTTACATATATAAAAATGTAAAATTCTTGATTGTGCAAAATA
>Ga0116226_10003606_pt1 | contig 13637 bp, 14 predicted proteins | sample S1TSphfallax_FD_89692 | JGI IMG/M metagenome (GOLD analysis project Ga0116226, IMG submission 89692) | Host-associated microbial communities from peat moss isolated from Minnesota, USA - S1T2_Fa - Sphagnum fallax MG | ecosystem: Host-associated > Plants > Peat moss > Unclassified | place: USA...
ACCGGCCTCAATTACATCTCGCGTCGTCCCGGGAATGGCGGTGACGATCGCTGCGTCCCGTCCCACCAAGGCATTAAACAAACTCGACTTACCCGCATTCGGCAGGCCGATCAGCGCCACCCGAAACCCATCACGCACCTGAAACCCGCGCCGATCCCCCAAGGCCGCGACCAAATCACGCCGCAGGGCCGCAAGCGGAATCGCCGCCTGCTCCACCAATCCACCAGGCAAAGACTCATCAGCAAAGTCGATCCCCGCCTCAAGCAGCGACAGCCCCTCTAGAAGTTGTCGACGCCACGCCTCCGCACGTCCGGATAAGGAGCCTGACATCAAGGATAGTGCCTGCCGCCGCTGAGCTTGCGTTTCAGCGTCCACAAGATCGGCCACGCCTTCAGCCTCCAGCAGATCGAGCTTGCCGGTCTCAAAGGCGCGGCGCGTGAATTCGCCCGGCGCGGCGGGGCGAAGACCAAGGCGCTTCAGGACATCGAAGACAGCCTCGATCACCGCCCATCCGCCATGGGTATGCAACTCAACCTGATCCTCGCCGGTGAAACTGTCCGGACCCGGAAACCATAGCACCAGAGCCTGATCCAAAATCTCCCCCGTCTCAGGCGATCGAAGGGCCCGCAAGCTCGCCCGCCTCGGCGGCGGCAGACGGCCAACCAGACCGCTGAGCGCGCCGCCGGCGCCAGGACCGGAGATGCGAATAATGGCGACCGCCGCCCGCCCCGCGCCCGAGGCCAAGGCGAAGATGGTATCTTTCATTCCTTAGCGCCGCCGCCGCGCATAGCGTTCGCCGCCGCCGTGGTAAATAATCTGAACATCTGCTCCTGGGTCTGGCCCCCCATAGTCATCCAGCTCTTCATCAATTCATCGGGCTTAAGCATGGCCATGTTTTCAGCAGCCCGCCGCTTCATCTCCGTGACCAGTTGATCATTGAAGCTGGAGACATCCGGCAACCCCAGAAAGGTGCGCGCCTCCTCCGGCGTGCATTCAGCTTCGATCTTGAATTTCATCGAGGGCTCCTCAGTAAGCGGCAGGAGGCTTGCAGCCCTTAGCTTGCAACCCCCATTTTAAGGCCATTGACTTAGGGTTTAAGCTACACTTGCTCGATGGGTAAGAGGAGAGGATCTGATACAATCAAACCATAACCGCTCAAGACGGCTGTGACATCGCAAGCGCTGAAGGCGCGTCTACGCAGCCCTACCCTAAACCTACCCCGGTAGGCCCCGGCTTAGCCCTACCGAGGCGCATCTCGACTCGACCCAAAGAAAATTTCAACTCAGTCAGAACGGCATAAAACCATGCGCGCTATCCGTATCGCCCAAACCGGCGGCCCCGATGTCCTCACCCTGACGGACCTGCCGACGCCCATTCCAGGGCCAGGTCAGATTCTCGTTCGGCACAAGGCCATCGGCCTCAACTTTATCGACACCTATCAACGCACAGGACTCTATCCCCTGCCCATGCCCCACACGCTCGGGCGGGAGGCCGCCGGGGTCGTCGAGGCCATCGGAGAAGGTGTAACTGGCTTCAACGTCGGCGACCGGGCGGCCTATGTCACCTTCGGCGGCGGCTATGCGGACGCCAATGTCCTACCAGCCAGTGATGCTGTCATCCTACCGGACGCGATCGATTTTCAGGTCGGCGCCGCGTGCATGCTAAAGGGTATGACGGCCGAATTCCTCAGTCATCGTATCTGGCCGCTCAAGGCCGGCGATGTCGTACTGGTCCATGCCGCCGCGGGCGGGGTCGGCGCTATTTTATGCCAGTGGCTGCATCACCTTGGTATGACGGTCATCGGCACGGCTGGCAGCGAAGCGAAGGCCGCCTTCGCCAAAGCCCACGGCTGCGAGCATGTTATCCTCTACCGTGACACGCCCGTCGAAGAAGCAGTTCGCCACATCACAAATGGTCAGGGCGTCAAGGTAGTCTATGACTCCATCGGCAAGGATACAGCCGAGGCCAGCTTCGCCAGCCTGGCCAAGCGCGGCTTGTTTGTCACCTATGGCAACGCATCGGGCCCAATGCCTCCGGTATCGCCGCTTGAGCTATCGCGCCGAGGATCACTCTATCTGACACGACCGACCCTGTTCGACTATATCGCCACACCCGAAGCGCTGCAGGCCAGCGCGACCGCCTTGTTTGAAGCGATCGCATCAGGCGCAGTGAAGATCGAGATCGGCCAGACCTTCCCATTGACGGAGGTCAAGGCGGCGCACATCGCTTTAGAATCGCGCAAAACCACAGGGGCGACAGTGCTTATCCCCTAGCCTTTATCCGCCTTAAGTATTCATAGACTGGAAGAAGTCGGCGTTGTTTTTCGTCTGACGCAGTTTGTCGAGCAGGAATTCGATAGCATCTTGAGCCCCCATGGGGTTCAGGATGCGGCGCAGCACATACGTTTTTTGCAGCACATCACGCGGCGTCAGCAATTCTTCCTTTCGGGTGCCCGACTTCAAAATGTCCATGGCCGGGAAAACCCGCTTATCCGCCACCTTCCGATCGAGTACGATTTCCGAATTGCCGGTGCCCTTGAACTCTTCAAAGATCACTTCGTCCATCCGCGATCCCGTATCGATAAGGGCCGTGGCGATAATGGTGAGAGAGCCGCCTTCCTCAATATTTCTCGCCGCGCCAAAAAAACGCTTGGGTCGCTGCAAGGCGTTAGCGTCCACACCGCCGGTTAAGACCTTGCCAGATGAGGGAACCACGGTGTTATAGGCCCGGCCGAGGCGCGTGACAGAGTCGAGCAGAATCACCACATCCCGCTTATGCTCCACCAGACGCTTGGCCTTTTCGATCACCATCTCCGCCACCTGAACGTGGCGTGACGCCGGTTCGTCGAAGGTTGAGGAGATCACCTCGCCTTTGACCGTGCGCTGCATATCCGTCACTTCTTCCGGCCGCTCATCGATCAAGAGAACGATGAGGTAGCACTCAGGATGATTGATGGAGATGGACTTGGCGATGTTTTGTAGCATCACCGTCTTACCGACACGGGGCGGGGCGACGACCAGGCAGCGTTGACCCTTGCCCAAGGGGGCGACGATATCAATCACACGTCCGGATCGATCCTTCAGCGTGGGGTCTTCGATCTCCATGGTTAGGCGCTGTTCGGGATAAAGCGGCGTCAGGTTGTCGAAATGGACCTTGTGACGAACATTGTCGGGATTCTCGAAATTGACCGTGTCCACCTTGGTGAGAGCGAAATAACGCTCCCCCTCCCGCGGCGCCCGGATCGGGCCGTCCACAGAATCGCCGGTGCGTAGACCCGCCTTCCGAATCTGGGACGGGGAGACATAAATATCATCTGGTCCCGGCAGATAATTGGCTTCCGGCGAGCGAAGGAAACCGAACCCATCCTGCAGCACTTCCAGCACGCCGCCGCCGAAGATTTCCACGCCATCTTCAGCCAGGGCCTTCAGGATCGTGAACAGCATGTCCTGCTTACGCATAGCGTTGGCGTTCTCGATCTCAAGGCTTTCGGCGAAGGCCACCAGATCGGCCGGCGACTTCTCCTTCAACTCCTGCAGCGACATGCGCTGCAGCCCACCGACAGGAGGGGTCAACAGGGTGTTTTCAGGCTCAGGAAAAGACTCGTCTGGCATGGATGGACTCGTAATTTCAGGCGCACCTCAAGCGTGAAGCTCGGGGGCGGACCAGCCGCGCGGATCAGGATGACCGCACAGATTTTAAACGATGACCGCGCCGGCGGACGCCGGGGGTTGAAGGGACGAACGCTGAAGAATTCGTCCACTACTGCCCAAACCACAACGGGCCTTAAGGGTCAAGGCCGTGATCCATGGGGGCGGCCGCATGAAGCAAGGCCCGCAGTGCGTTCAACCTCCGAAACGAACGTCTCCAAACTTCGTAACGGCGGCGACCACCATTATAATGGCCAGGACAAAGGGAATTTCATTGACCATGCGCCAGAACCGAGCGGAGCGCGTGTTCGCCCCAGCCACAAACCGCTTACGGGCGACGCTCAAAAAAAGATGAAAGGCCGTCAGGAGAATGACGCCGACAAACTTTGTCGACAGCCAGGCCGAGCCCAATAAGGGCATGCCCCAATAGTTTTTGGCGTCAAACCAGACCAGCGCGATCCCCAACAACCATACCGCCATCATCGAGGGGTTCATGATCAATCGATAGAGGTTGGATTCCATCTTCTGGAATGTCTTATCCAACTCCGACCCCGCCAGCGCATCAGCATGATAGACATAAAGCCGAGGCAGATAGAGAAGACCCGCCATCCAGGCGATCACCGCAAGGATGTGAATAGCGATCAAACTGTTGTGGATAAGATTTAGAGTCACCGGCGAATTCCCTGCTCCTGGCGAAAGGGACACTGAGCAAACTCGGCGGAACATGCACTTCCGCCCGGTTCGACGCCGGACGTCGGCAATGACCGCATCACTATCTTGGCCAGGCCCTCGATAAACTCATTCGCAATCCCAAGCGCCGGCGCACGCAGATAGATCGGGCAGCCTAACGCCTTGGCTAGGTCCGCATAGTCCCGATCCAGCTCGACCAGCGTCTCCACATGCTCCGAGACAAACGCCACCGGTACGACTAGAACGCCTAAACCACTCGCCGCCGCCGCCTGCAAGGCTTCCGGCGTCGACGGCCCGATCCATTTCAACGGCCCAACCCGACTCTGATAGCATACCTGCCAATCCCAATCCGGGCCGAGTTCGCCCATGATCGCCGCACAGGTTCGCTCCACCTGGGCTTGATACGGATCGCCTCTTTCAATCACCTTTTCCGGCAGACCGTGGGCTGAAAACAGCAGGCGAATGTCCTTCGGTTGACCTGCCGCCTCAAACGTCTCCCGAATCAGGCGCGCATGGGCGGCTACGAAACCAACCTCGTCATAATAACAGCAGGCGGCGTGAACGCGTCCCGGTCCCTCATAAGCCTTGCGCCAGGCCTTCAATGAGGAGCCGGTAGTGGTGGTCGAGAACTGCGGATAAAGCGGCAATAACACCACTTCGTCCGGTTTGAACGCGGCCACATCCTCTGCGGCCTGCTCCGTGAACGGCCGCCAATAGCGCATGGCGAGGAAGACACGGATCTCATAACCGGCCAAGTCATTTTCCAGCTTCTCAGCCAGGGCGGAGGCCTGGGCCTTGGTCTGGGGCAAGAGGGGCGAGCCGCCGCCCATATGGGCGTAGTTGGCGCTGGCCTCTTCCCTGCGCGTGGACGAGATCAATTTGGCCAACAGAAACCGAAACGGGTTAGGCAAACCGATAATCGCCCGATCATTAAAAAGATTGAACAGGAAAGGCTCGACCGCATCCAGAGTGTCGGGTCCGCCGAGATTGAACAGGACGACGGCCAGTCTTGGCTTGGCTGGCGATAACGTCATACAGCGACTCCGCGGGGCTGACGCCTATGCGCCAGAAACTTGGTTTCAGGCTTGGAAGATGATCGACTTAACGGTCGAGGCTGTACAGATAGGCGTTGAAACCGCAACCGTTAAGGTCTGGATTCAAGACAAGGCCCTCAGCTCGGCTGCGTATTGCGCTTTACACGAGCGAGCTTTCGGTTTGCCTCTCCGGCCACATGGTCCTGAGGCTATGCTCGACGGCGGCGGACCCATGCAGAGGTCCTTTTCATGTTTTATTAACCCTATCGGAAAGCAACTCAATGGCTGCTCTTTCTTAATTCTTTAATGAAAAATTAATATGAAAGTCAGAGGGGGAGGTAGGGCGTAGAATAAGGTTTCTAAATCGTAAAAAATTTCCCGATCTTCACAGTCTTCAAGCTGAAATCCACAATCTGACCCACATTCATATTATTCCATTCACATGCGGCCCAAAATCAATAAAATATTGATTATAAAAGATATTTTTTGAAGCCGCCTGTGAATTTTCACGCCGATTTCGGTTTATAGCCTTATCAGTTCCAGATTATGTCTAAGCGGTATTTGATCATTTCACACCTGGGTATAAAGCGCCTATTATCGCCGTGTTCGGCCACCATTGGCCCCAGGTAAGATATGGCGTTCGGCCTTCTCTTCGCGCATCGCGCCTTTGATCCTCGGCTGATCCGTCAGCTATCCCCAATTTTCTCCCCAGAATTGCGGTGCGGCGTCCTGATGCACCTCTTCGGCCGGATTTCATGAGGTCATGTCGATTTCCTCTCCCCTCCTGATGACGGCTTGTGCGAACTTCAGCCGATGACCTCGCCGAACCGCCTCGCCATCTATTTCCACGTCCATCTGATCTCGGATTCAACGGGGGACACCTTGAACGCCATGACCAAGGCCGTCAGCGCCCGGTTTGTCAGCGTCTTGCCGATCGAGCATACCTATCCCCTGATGCGGTCAGCTCGTCAGCTCCAGCGTGTGCTTAAGGAGATCGAGGCCGCCCCCGGTATCGTCATTCACACGATTGTCGACCGTGAGTTGCGCACGACTCTGGAGGAAGGTTGCCGCGACCTGGGCGCGCCTTGCATCGCCGCGCTTGATCCCTTGACAGCCGTATTCGGCCGCTATCTGGGCGCTTCTCTGACCACCAAGGTCGGGGTGCAGCACACGCTGGATCAGGACTATTTCGAACGCATTGAGGCGCTGAACTATGCGCTGGGCCATGATGACGGCCAGGGCGGCCAGAATCTCGATAACGCCGATGTCGTCCTCGTCGGGGTCAGCCGTACGTCCAAGACGCCGACCAGCATCTATCTGGCTCATCGCGGCGTTCGGGCGGCCAATGTGCCTCTGGTGCCCGGCGCGCCTCTTCCGCCCAAGCTGTTTGAGTTGACCCGCCCCCTGGTGGTCGGACTGTTGGTCTCGCCCGACCGTCTGATCCAGATCAGACGCAACCGGCTCTTGTCTCTGAATGAAAATCGCGAAAGCAGCTATGTCGATGTGGAAGCTGTGCGTCAGGAAACCCTGTTCGCCCGCCGACTGTTCGAAAAGCAGGGCTGGCCCATGATCGATGTTACGCGTCGCTCGGTCGAAGAAACCGCTGCGGCGGTGATCAACCTGATGAACGCCCGAAAGCATGAGGCTTTGTCTAAAGGGTCCGGCCCTCTATGACGCACCTGATCCTGGCGTCTCAAAGCCCTGCTAGACGGAGCTTGTTGACAAACGCCGGTCTGACCTACGAGGCCATGGCTTCCAGCGTCAACGAAGCGGCCCTGAAGCAGGATTTTCTCGACGCCGGCCGTTCCGCCGGCGATATCGCTATCGGCCTGGCCCAGGCCAAAGCCCTCGCAATCTCCCTCAGCCACCCTCGCGCCCTGGTGATCGGCGCGGATCAGACGCTTGAGCTGGACGGTCGATTGTTCGACAAGCCCGAGACCGAGACCGCGGCGGCTGCCCAGTTGCGCGCCTTGAATGGCCGCACGCATCTCCTGCACACCGCTGTCGCCGTCGCCCGATCAGACGGGATCGTGTGGACCCATCTCGCCACGCCCCGCCTTACTCTGCGAAAGTTTTCCGAGGCGGCTTTGGACAGATATGTCGCCGCTTGCGGCGCGCAGATCTTAGGCTGTATCGGGGGTTACCAGCTCGAAGGGCTTGGCGTTCAGCTTTTTGACGCCATTGAAGGAGACTATTTCGCCATTCTCGGCCTGCCGCTATTACCCCTATTGGCTTTTCTCCGCACGGCGGGTCTTGCGGACTTATGATGCACAGCGACCTGAGAGTTTACAGCGGAAATGCTCGCACAGCAGGTGTCGTAGGGGCGCCGATCCACCATTCCCTCAGCCCTCTGATCCATAACGCCTGGCTCGCCGACCTGAATTTGGATGGCCTCTACAGCCCCATCGAACTGCCGACGGACCGGTTCGAAGCCTTTATCGACAGTCTGCGCGGCGGCTCCTGGCGCGGCCTGAACATCACCGTCCCCTTTAAGGAACGGGCCCTGCGCCTAGCGGATCGCATGGATGAAGCGGCCGGGGCTGCGGGCGCCGCTAATCTTCTTCTCTTCACCGCCGATGGCGAGATCGAGGCTCGCAACACCGACGGTCTGGGCCTTCTCGCCGCCCTGAGGGAGCAGGCGCCGGACTTGAATCTCGCTGCACGATCCATTGTGATCCTGGGGGCCGGGGGCGCGGCGCGCGGCGCAATCCCGCCCCTGTTGGCCGCCGGCGCGCCGCAGGTGCGCCTCGTCAACCGCACCCTCGCCAAGGCTGAGACGCTCGCGGACAGGTTCGGACCCACGGTGCAAGCCTTCGCCCAGGGCGAGGAGGCTGCCGCGTTCGACGGCGCGGGACTGTTGATCAACGCCAGCTCCGCCAGTCTCAGCGACCCCACAGGGGATAATGTCCCACTCGATAGACTAGACTCCACGGCGGTTGTGATGGACATGGTCTATAAACCCCTTGAAACTGCTCTCTTGCGGCGTGCGCGGGAGTTGGGGCTAACGCCTGTGGATGGCTTGGCCATGCTGATCGGCCAGGCGCGACCTTCGTTCGAGGCCTTCTTCGGAAGGCCTGCGCCCCAGAATAATCGGGTTCGTACGCTGGCGCTCCAGATGCTGGGCGAAGCAGGAGCGGCTATGCCGTGATTATCCTCGGACTGACGGGCTCTATCGGCATGGGGAAGTCCACCACCGCCGATCTCTGTCGTCAGGCGGGCCTTCCGGTCTATGACGCCGATCAGGCGGTCCACGATCTTTACGCCCCCGGCGGCGCGGCGGTGAATGATGTGGAGGCGGCGTTTCCAGGCGTCGCGCCCCAGGGCGGCGTTGACCGCGGTCTATTGTCTCAACGCCTGATTGACGATCCTTCCGGGTTTTCGAGGCTGGAAGCCATTGTCTACCCGCTCTTGCGCGTCCAACGCGACGCCTTTGTCATCGCCCATGCCGCCGCCGATGTCGTTGTGTTCGATATCCCGCTCCTGTTCGAGACCGGCGGGGAAGCCCAAGTGGATGCGGTGATGGTCGTAACGGCCCCGCCGCAGGTTCAGATCGCGCGGGTCATGGCCAGACCGGGCATGGATGAGGCCAAACTCAAGGCGCTTCTGGCGCGTCAGATTTCCGATGCTGAAAAGCGGGCGCGCGCTGATTTCGTGGTTTACACAGATCAGGGATTGACCGCCGCCGCCCAGCAGCTCGCGCTTATTCTTCAAACCATTCGCGCGCCGGACTGGCGACCTGCTCCACCGCCCGGCGAGCGTCGCCGCGAAAATCCTCTCCGGCCGCATCTGGACGCTCGCGCCGAACCGCGCCAAGTCTAGGCCATGGCGCGCGAAATTGTTCTGGATACCGAAACTACGGGGCTCGATCCCAAGACCGGCCACCGGGTGATCGAAATCGCCTGCGTCGAGGTTCAGGACCTTCTTCCTACAGGCGCCCACTTTCACTGCTATATCAACCCGGATCGCGATATCGATCCGGAGGCGGAAAAGGTCCACGGCATTTCACGCGCCTCGCTTCGCGATAAGCCTCGCTTCGAAGACCCCGCCATTGTCGACGCCATGCTCGACTTCATAGGCGACGCGCCGCTGATCGCGCACAACGCCGCCTTTGATCGCGGTTTTCTCAATGCAGAGCTGGAGCGGGCGGGCAGAGCCATCTTGCCTGACGCACGCTGGACCTGCACCTATGAACTGGCCAAGCGACGATTTCCCGGCATGTATAATTCGCTCGACGCCTTGTGTAAGCGCTTCAAAATCTCTCTGGCGGAGCGGGAAAAGCACGGCGCCCTGGTCGATACCCGGCTCCTAGCCATGGTCTATCTGGAGTTGCAGGGCGGCAAGGCGCGCGGCCTTGACTTGTCGCCAATTCGGACGGCCGAGGCGACGCTGAAGACGGAGATCGCCGGCGCCTACGGCCCCCGGCCTCGCCCGCTGGAGCCCCGCTCCACCGAAGCCGAACGCGCCGCCCACGCCCAGTTCGTCACAGGCGTTTTGAAGGACGGCGCGCTCTGGCTAAAGCTGGGCTTGGTTTAGGCGTTGCCGACGGGCGCCGCCATGCCCTGGGTTCGGGCGGCGTAGACGCTGGCGAAGTCGATAGGGTCCAGGTTAAAGGGCGGGAAGCCGCCTTCCGACGTCATGTCCGAAATAATCCGCCGGGCGAAGGGGAAGAGAAAGCGCGGGCATTCGATCAACAGAATGAGCTCCAGTTGATCCTCGGGAAAGCCGCTCAGCTCGAACAAACCGCCGTAAAGCAGCTCGATCTGGAACACCACGTCGTTTTCCCTCGCCGCGCGACCCGTCAGTTTCAGGTCCACTTCAAACAGGCCGTCGGGACGCCCGCGCGCGTTCATCTCCACCCCCAGGTCGATGCTAGGCTGGCTGTCCGTCAGGCGCAGAGAATCCGGCGCCCGGGGGTTTTCGAACGACAGATCGCGAATAAATTGCGCCAAGATGCGGATCTGCGGCGCGCCGGCCGGGGCGCCTGGGCCGAAACCGCCTTCCGAGAGGGCGCCTGGGGTGTCTGTCATAATTTCGATCTCCGGGCCGGGGTGCACTAAGGCTCAAGCCTCAACATGACATCGTGCGGCCTTGCAAATAAGGCGCGGTGGCTAGCATGAGGGGCAAAAGGGCGCAACGCCGCACGCCCTTGTACGTTAGCCCTGTCTTAGGAGCTGTTATGTCCTATATTAGATCGTCGGCGATATGCCGGCTCCCTGGAAGCTGCGGTTAGAGACTTGCAACTCTTCGAACTCATCCTGTCCGCTGTGGCGGCTGCTGTCGTCCTGTTCAGCCTTTACACCCTCATGGGCCGCCGCATGGGTCGCCAGCCGGAGGATGCAGCGCCCGTGCGCGCAGACTCTGCCGCCAGCCCGCCCTCGGCCCGACCCGGCGCCGCCAAAGACGCCAAGCTGGAAAAGAGCGCGGCCGCGCCAACCGGCCTTGCGGCGCTCAAAGCCAAGGATTCCGGCTTTGACCCCGCCAAATTTCTGGACGGCGCCCGCACGGCCTATCGTCTGATCGTTCAGGCCTATGTGTCCGGCGACCGCGAAGAGCTGAAGCCGCTGACCACAGCCACCGTGTATCAGGCCTTTGACGCCGCCATGTCTAAGCGCGAGGCGGAAAGCCGCACCGAACAGGTGGAATTCCTGCAAGGCCCGCGCGCCGATCTGGATGATGTCAGCCTGTCCGGCGATGTCGCCCGGGTGCGGGTCCGCTTCCTGGCGGAATTGCGCACGCGAACCAAGGACGCAACGGGCGAGGCGGTGGATGATCGCCGCACGGCCGAACTCTGGACGTTTGAGCGCCCGGTCGCCAGCCGTGATCCCAACTGGGCCTTGGCCCGGGTGGAGGCGGCGGAGGCCTGATGCTTCGCCATCGGGCTGCGCAACCGGCGCAGGGCCGACCGCAGCATGCCGTCTCCCGCGTTTTACGTCTTTCCGGTCTGGGCCTCCTCTCGGGGCTCGCCCTCGCGGCCTGCGCTACAACGCCCAAGCCTCGCCCTGTTCCGCCTCGCCATCGCTATCCGCCGCGGACCGGGGCCCCGCCATCCCGCTACGCCCCCGCCGCGACGCCCGCGCCCACAGGTCAGCTCGTTCCGCTGGAAGACATGCGCGGTTGGGCGGAGGAGGACTATACGGCGGCGCTCGCGGCCTATCGCCTCGGCTGCGGCCTTGCGACCGATCCCGCCGCCCGCGCCGCCTGCGCCCGGGCCCGCGCGCTCGGTGTGGTCAACGCCGAGGTCGCCCGGCGGTTTTTCGAGACCAACTTCCGTGTCGAGCTGCGCCGGGAACAGGGGCTGCTCACCGCCTATTTCGCGCCGGAATACCCCGCCCGACATACGCCGGATGGGGAGTTCTCCGCCGCGGTCCGTCCCGTTCCAGACGACATGACGCTGATCGATCCGCCGGGCAAGACTGCCCAGGGCCGCAAGCTCGCCCGCCTCAACCTCGACGGGGCCCTCGCCCCTTATCCGGACCGCACGGCCATCGAACTTCTGCCCCCTGTCCGCGCCCTGGCCTGGATGCGGCCGGAGGATCTTTTCTTTATGCAGATTCAGGGCTCCGGCGGCCTGGTCTTCCCCGACGGCGAGCGGGTCAAGGCGCTCTACGCCGCTGACAACGGCCAGCCGTTTGTGGCGATTGCGCCGGAAATGGCGCGCCGGGGCCTTCTTCCGCCCAACCTTGTTTCCGGCGACCGCATCCGCCGCTGGCTGGGCGAGCATAGGGGACCGGAGGCCCAGGCCATTATGGATCTCGATCCCCGATATATCTTCTTCAAGCTGGCGCCCGATGACGACGCCGATCCCGTGGGCGGGGCGGGGCTGCCCCTGCCCGCCGGGCGCGCCATCGCCATCGACAATAGCGTGCATCCCTATGGCGAACTTTACTGGCTCGACGCCACGGCCCCAATTCTTACCGGCGCCATGAAACGTTACAGGCGTTTGGTCATGAGCCTGGATACGGGGTCCGCCATTCGCGGCGATGTGCGGGCGGACCTCTATATGGGTCGCGGTCCGGAGGCCGGATCGGAGGCGGGGCGCGTGCGACATCAGCTTTTGCTCATGAGGCTAGTCCCTCTGGCCCAACCGACCAATGCCTATCCAGCCCTGCGTCCACCCCTGTCCGGCGAGCAGGACCGCGATGAAACGCCCCCTTCGCCCTGACGAAGCCAGACTGTGGGCCCGGGTGGCCTCAACCGTGCGGCTCGCGCCGGGTCGGACCGCCCCGGAGGAGGAAACCGCCCCGCCGCCGCTAGAACCTGTGGCTCTAACAAAGCTGGATGGCCGGCCTTCATCTTCCTCACCGGGAAGGCCGCCGGCGTCCAAGCCGAAGCCCTACGCTCCACCTCAACCCATAGAACCTCAACGCAAACGGCGAATTGGGCGCGGGCGGGAGGATATCGCCGCCCGACTCGACCTGCATGGGCTGGATCAGGATCGCGCTCGGGCCGTGCTGCACGCCTTTCTTCTGCGCGCCTATGACGATGGCGCCAGGGCGGTGCTGGTCATCACGGGCAAGGGACGGATGGGAGAGGGAGTCCTGCGTCGCCGCGCGCCGGACTGGCTGGCCGATCCCGCCATCCGCCCCATCATCGCCGGACTTTCCCCGGCCGAGCGTCATCACGGCGGGGAGGGCGCCTTTTATATCGCCCTGAAGCGTAAGCCGCGCTAAGCGCGCGTCATCCTCTGAGACGCCCATCGCCCGACGCGGCCGTCTATGGCCAGGAGGCTGAGGCCGATTAGCGCCATGCCAAAATAGGCGGAGGGGGCCACGGTTTCATGCAAGGCGACGGCGCCGAGCGCCAGCGCGCTGATCGGGATCACGAAGGTCACCAGATTCACATTGCCCGCGCCCGCCCGCTTCAGGATCATGAAGAAGACGAGATAGGCTGCGGCCGTGCTGATCAGCGAAATGCCGAGCAGCGCCGCCCAGACCGGCGGTGTCGGCAGGGGCAGGGTCCAGACGTGATCGAAGATGAGCACCAGCGGCGCCAGAATCACGCTTGCCGCTGTGCACTGGGCCGTCGCGATCTTTAGCGGAGAGAGGGCTGAAAACCGACGGCTATAGAAGCTGACCCAGGCATAGGAGGCTGCGGCGCCGAGGCAGGCCAGTTGGCTGACGATCTGGCCCCAACCCTGACCGCCTGCAAATACGCCCGGCCCCACCAGCACGACGACGCCGAAAAATCCCAACAGAACGGCGAGCGCACGCGCCGGCGTCATCCGCTCTCCGGTCTTCATCAGGCTGGCGACCAAAACGCTGAAGAC
>Ga0116226_10003607_pt1 | contig 13635 bp, 11 predicted proteins | sample S1TSphfallax_FD_89692 | JGI IMG/M metagenome (GOLD analysis project Ga0116226, IMG submission 89692) | Host-associated microbial communities from peat moss isolated from Minnesota, USA - S1T2_Fa - Sphagnum fallax MG | ecosystem: Host-associated > Plants > Peat moss > Unclassified | place: USA...
CCGCCTGCTGATCATCGGCGCCGGCCCGGCCGGCTACACGGCCGCGATCTACGCCGCCCGCGCCGCCATGTCGCCGATGCTGGTGGCCGGCCTGCAACCGGGCGGGCAGTTGATGATCACCACTGACGTGGAAAATTACCCAGGCTTCGCCGAGGCCGTGCAGGGCCCATGGCTGATGGAGCAGATGGAGGCGCAGGCGCGCCATGTCGGCACCGACATCCGCTACGACCTGATCACCGAAGTCGATTTCTCGCGGCGCCCGTTCCGCTGCCACGCCGACTCCGGCGACCTCTACCTGGCCGATTCCGTGATCATCGCCACCGGCGCGCAGGCCCGCTGGCTCGGCCTGGCGAGCGAGAAGCAGTTGCAGGGCTTCGGCGTCTCCGCCTGCGCGACCTGTGACGGGTTCTTCTTTCGCGGCAAGCGAGTCGCCGTGGTCGGCGGCGGCAACACCGCGGTCGAGGAAGCGTTGTACCTGACCCACCACGCCGAGAGCGTCACCCTGATCCATCGCCGGGATTCGCTGCGCGCCGAGAAGATCCTGCAACGCCGTTTGTTCGAGAATCCGAAAGTGCGAGTCGTCTGGGACAGCGCCGTCGAGGAGATCACATCCTCGGGGCAGCCTCCGGCCGTCGATGGCGTGCGCCTGCGCAACGTTCGCACCGGCGCGGAGAGCCGCATTGCCGTCGACGGCGTGTTCGTCGCCATCGGCCACACCCCCAACACCGCGCCGTTCCGGGGCGCGGTGGCGCTCGACGCCGAGGGCTACGTGCTGACGGCGCCCGGGACAACCCGCACCTCCGTCGCCGGCGTGTTCGCGGCGGGGGATGTGCAGGACAAAATTTGGCGCCAGGCGGTTACGGCTGCTGGAACAGGTTGCATGGCGGCGCTGGAAGCCGAAAAGTGGCTGGCGGAGCAGGAGTCGGAGTCGGCGCTCGCCGCCGACTGAATCGGTTTGCTTGAGGAGACCCGCGGCGGCGCGTCGCGGCAAAAATCATAGGGACCGTTTGGCCGTGCGCCGGGCGGAGGAATGGCCGAACGATGGACTGGGACAAGTTACGCGTGTTCCACGCGGTGGCCGAGGCTGGCAGTTTCACCCATGCCGGCGACACGCTGAATCTCAGCCAATCGGCCGTCTCGCGGCAGATCTCGGCGCTCGAGGAGGCGTTGCAGGTGCCGCTGTTCCACCGGCACGCGCGCGGCCTGATCCTGACCGAGCAGGGCGAGAGCCTCAACCGCACGGTGCGCGAGGTGTTCGCCAAGCTGGCGATGACCGAGGCGCTGCTGACCGAGAGCAAGGAAAAGCCCGTCGGCCGCCTGAAGGTGACGACCACCGTCGGCTTCGGCGCGTCCTGGCTGGCGCCCCGCATCCACGCCTTCCTCGACGCTTATCCCGACGTGACCATGTCGCTGATCCTCGACGACGCCGACCTCGATCTGGCGATGCGGGAAGCCGACGTCGCGATCCGGATGCACCCGCCCAAGCAGCCTGACCTGGTGCAGCGCCACCTGATGGCGATCGACTGGCATGTCTGCGCCAGCCCCGACTACATCAAGAAGCACGGCCTGCCGCAGCGGGCCGAGGATCTCGACAACCACAAGCTGGTGCTGTTCGGCGACTACCGCGCGCCGGTCGCCGACATCAACTGGCTCGCCGAGATCGGCCGCCGCCCCGGCGCGCCCCGCCGCGCGCTGCTGGAGGTCAACAGCCTGGCCGCCATGGTGATGGCGGTGCGCTCGGGCGTAGGCCTAGCCGCGCTGCCGGATTACGTGGCCAACGAGGAGGAGGCGCACGGCATGGTGCGCGTGCTCGCGGACGTGAAGGCGCCGAGGGTGGACGTGTATTTCGTCTACCCGGAGGAACTGCGCACATCCAAGCGTGTCGCCGTGTTCCGCGACTTCCTGCTCGCGCGCCTCGCGCAGCGGAGCTGAGCCGGCTCGAACCGGCTCGTCGTTTCCCGGGGCTTACGCGGGATATGTCACTCGGTTGGGTCCGGGTTGCGTGGTTGTAAACCGGACCCAAATCCCAGCGAATTGGCTGTTTTCCGCCGGTCAGTCGGTGCGCGCGCCGTTTATCGTGAACGCCGGGGAACGATAGCGTAAGGTTGAAAGATGCCGCTGGTGGGGAAACCTACGACACGGGTGGGGTGCTCGGGCAATAGCGCGGCGGCCCGAACGGGAAGGTGGAATGATGCCCCAGCAACGGCTGATGCGTGAAAAGCCGGACGACCATTCGGAGGCACCGGAGACCGACCGACGCTCCAACCGTCCGCCGCCTCCGGCCGAGGACAGCAAGCAGAGCCAGCCGGGCAACGCCGCCAAGCCTGTGCCGGCCGAGAAGCGCAGCAAGCTGCCGCTGATCATCCTCGGCATCGTGCTGGTGCTGGCCGCGATCGGCGGCGGCGCCGAATGGTGGCTGACCCGCAACGAGGTCAGCACCGACGACGCCTACACCGACGGCCACGCCATCACGATCTCACCCCAGGTCTCCGGCGTCGCTGTCAAGCTCGCGGTCGCGGACAACCAGGTCGTCCATGCCGGGGACCTTCTGGTGCAGATCGACCCGCGCGACTACCAGGCCGCCCGCGACCAGGCGGCCGGCGCGCTGGCGGTGGCCCAGGCCCAACTGACGAACGCGCAGGAAGCCTACTCGAAGGCGCAGGTGCAATATCCCGCCCAGTTGCAGTCGGCCGAGGCGGACGTGCAGTCCGCGCAGGCCAACCTGACGAACGCGCAGGCCGACTACCGCCGCCAGCAATCCATCAACCGCGCCGCGACCACCCAGCAGAACGTCGATCAGGCCACCGCCAAGCAGCGCCAGGCGGAGGCGCAACTGGAGCAGAGCAAGGCGGCACTCGTGCAGGCGCAACTGGTTTCCCAGAACATCGCGCAGGCGGCGGCCCTGGTGAAGCAGTGGCAGGGGCAGGTGCAGCAGGCACAGGGCGCGCTCGACCGGGCCGAGCTTGACCTCTCCCACACCCGGGTTGTGGCGCCGCAGGATGGCTGGGTCACCGAGCGCCGGGTCGAACAGGGTGACTATGTGCAGGTCGGCAGCGCGCTGCTGATCATCGTCTCGCCGCAGGTCTGGATCACCGCGAATTTCAAGGAAACCCAGCTCACCCGCCTGCGGCCGGGCCAGACCGTCAGCATCGGCATCGACGCCTACCCGGCGTTGAAGCTGACCGGCCATGTCGACAGCGTGCAGATGGGCTCGGGCTCCCGCTTCACCGCCTTTCCGGCCGAAAACGCCACCGGGAACTACGTGAAGATCGTCCAGCGCGTTCCGGTGAAGATCGACATCGACAGCGGCCTCGACGCGAACACCCGCCTGCCGCTGGGCCTGTCGGCCTCGCCGACCGTCACGGTGCAATGAGCGGCGCGCAGGCGAGCTCGGACGCGGGGTGGAAGCCGCGCTCCAATCCCTGGCTGATCGCGGTCGTCGTCACCCTCGCGGCGTTCATGGAGGTGCTGGACACCACCATCGTCAATGTCAGCCTGCCGCACATCGCCGGCAGCCTCTCGGCCAGCTATGACGACGCGACCTGGACGCTGACCTCCTACCTGGTCGCCAACGGCATCGTGCTGCCGATCTCCGGCTGGCTCGGCCGGCTGCTCGGCCGCAAGCGCTATTTCCTGATCTGCATTGCAATGTTCACTTTCTGTTCGTTTCTGTGCGGCATCGCCGGCAGCCTCGGGCAGATGGTGGTGTTCCGCCTGCTGCAAGGGTTTTTCGGTGGCGGGCTGCAACCCAACCAGCAATCCATCATCCTCGACACGTTCCCGCCGGCGCAGCGCGGGCGCGCCTTCGCGGTGGTGGCGCTGGCGACGATCGTGGCGCCGGTGGTCGGCCCGACCCTCGGCGGCTGGATCACCGACACCTATAGCTGGCGCTGGGTGTTCTTGATCAACATCCCGGTCGGTCTCCTGGCCTTCTTTGCGGTCACCGCGTTGGTGGAAGATCCGCCCTGGGTGGTTCGCGCCAGCCAGGGCCGGCAGCATACCGATTATATCGGGCTTGGCCTGATCGCGGTGGGCCTGGGGGCGATGCAGATCATGCTCGATCGCGGGGAGGACGATGACTGGTTCGGCTCCCGGTTCGTTCTGGTCTGCGGCATCCTCGCCGTCGTCGGTCTTTCCACCGCCATTGCCTGGCTTCTCTACGCGCGCGAGCCGGTGGTCAATCTGCGGGTGTTCAAGGACCGCAACTTCGCCATCGGCACGCTGATGATTTTCGGCGTCGGCGCGGTGCTGTATTCCAGCGCGGTGCTGATCCCGCAACTGGCGCAGCAGACGCTCGGCTACACCGCGCTGCTGGCGGGGCTGCTGCTGTCGCCGGGCGCGCTGATGATCATTTTCCTGATCCCGCTGGTGGGCAAATTCCTGATGCCCAACGTGCAGACGCGGCTGATCATCGGGTTCGGCTTCATGTCGCTCGGCATCTCGCTCGCCATCGCCTCCCGGACACTGACGCCGGATGTCGATTTCACCACGCTGGCGCTGCTGCGCGCCGGCCAGACCTTCGGGCTCGCCTTCCTGTTCGTGCCGATCAGCACGATCGCCTACTCGACATTGCCCCGGGAGCTGAACGGCGACGCCAGCGCGCTGTTCGTGATGGCCCGCAATGTCGGAGGCGCGATCGGCATTTCGCTGGCCGCCGCGATGGTCACCCAGCGGACCCAGATCCGCCGCGCCTACCTGGCCGAGCACCTGACGCCACTGAGCCAGCCATACGACACGACGCTCGCGCAGGTCACTCAGTCGCTGCGGGGCATGGGCGTGTCGGCCGCCGACCTGAGTGCGCGGGCGACCGGCCTGCTGAACACGACCTTGACGCACCAGGCGACGATGCAGGCGTATCTCGACGTATTCGGCATTTGCGCGATCGGTGCGTTCTGCGTCGTGCCGCTGGCGTTCCTGCTGCGGGGCAGCAAGGCGGGCGGCGGCGGCCCCGGCGCCGCGCATTAGCAGTTTGTTAGGTCCGGTGACTGACGTTGGCGCTTTGCGGCCAGTGGCGAGGCATCATGGCACCCGCGCTCTCCCAGGCGGACGTTGACCGTCTGCTCACCGACTCATCGCCCCAGACGCGGGCCGAAGTGGCAGAGAAACTCGGCCAGTCGATCGACAGCGCAACGCTGACCGAGGCCGAACTGCGCACCGCCCAGGACGTGGTGCGAATCATGGCCAAGGACGTCGAGGTCACGGTCCGCGCCGCCCTGTCCCGCAGCCTGCGGCACGCGGCGAATCTGCCGCACGACGTTGCCGTGCAGATGATAAACGACCTCGACGTGGTGGCGGTGCCGATCCTGTCGCATTCGCTGGTGCTGACTGACGATGATTTGATCTCGGTGGTCCGTTCCGGCCCCGGCCTGAAGCAGATGGCCATCGCCGGCCGCCCGGAGGTGTCGGAACCGGTGTCGGACGCCGTGGTCGCCCACGGGGACGAGACGACGGTCGGCGTTCTGATGTGGAACCGCGGCGCGCAGGTGAGCGAGCAGAGCCTGACCCGCGCCATCGACCGCTTCGCCGACAGCGACGCGGTCAAGGAGAGCATCGTCAACCGCGAATCGCTGCCGATCACCGTCACCGAACGGCTGGTCGTGATGGTCTCCGACCGGCTGCGCGAGCACATGGTCGCGCATCACAAGCTGTCGCCGGCGCTCGCGACCGACATCGTGCTGCAAATCCGTGAACATGCGACGCTCGACCTCAGCAACGGCATCGCCGCTCCGCATCTGGAGGAACTGGTCAGGCAGATGCACAAAAGCGGCCGCCTGACGCCGACGCTGGTGCTGCGTGCGCTGTGCATCGGCGACATGGCGTTCTTCGAATCCGCCTTGTCGGCAATGGCCGGCGTGCCGGTCGAGAACGTGCGCATCCTGATCCACGATCACGGCCGCAAGGGCTTCGCCGCCCTCTACCAGAAATCGGGGCTGACGCAGGAGCTGTTCCCGGCCTTCCGCGCCGCCACCGACGTGATCGACAGTATGCAGTTCGATGGCGAGCCGCGCGACATGGAGCGGTTCCGCGCCCGCGTGATCACCCGGATGCTGACCCAGTTCGACGAATTCGACCAGGAAAACCTGGACTATCTGGTCAACAAGCTCGGCGAAGTGCTGACGGCGCCGACGCCGGAGCAGCGGCTGCACTGACGCCGGCGGCTTGCGTCGTCGCCAAGGCCAGCGCCGCCTGGCCGGAACCCGGGACGAGCGCGTGTGCGCCCTCGTGCATGGCGCCGCCCCCCAGCCGCCCCACCACCCGGAACGCGACGATCACCGCCGCCAATCCGAACACCACGGAGCCGGCGGCCTGGCCGATCAGCACGCCTTTCGGCCCGTAGCCGGCACCGAGTGTCACGAACGGGATCGTCCCCAGCGTCGCCCGCCCCCAGTTGAACAGCGTGGACAGCAGCGGGAAGCCGAGATTGTTGAACGCCGCGTTCGCCACGAACAGCGCCCCGGTGAACAGGAACGACGCCGCCAGCCACGAGCAGAACAGCCGGATCAGCACCGCCGTCTCGCCCTGCGCCGAGAACGCGATCACGACATACGACTGCGTCACCGCCAGGATCGCCCAGGCGCACAGCACGGCCGCGGTGGAAAAGATCAGGCTGTCGCGCAGCGTCGCGGTGACCCGCTCGGTCCGGCCGGCGCCCATGTTCTGCGCCAGGATCGGCCCGACCGCGCCCGAGAGCGCGTAGACCAGCCCGAACGCGACGGGCGACATCCGGTCGATGGTGGCCTGCCCGGCGATTGCGGCGGTCCCGAACATCGCCATGCTGTGGGTGACGTAGGAGGCGCCGACCGGCGTCGCCAGGTTGGTCAACACCGCCGGGCCCGAGACCGAAAACACCTTTCGCAGATCGCCCGCCAGCGTCATCGGCTCGAACTGTCCGAGCAGCCGATGCACGTGCATTGCGCCGTACCAGCCCATGCCCAGCAGCACGCAACGCGACACGACGGTGCTGATCGCGGCACCCGTCAGGCCGAGATGCAGCCCGAAAATCAGGATCGGATCGACGCCGGCGGTCACGAACGCCGCCACCAGCGTGACGTTCATCGCCCGCCGCGCATCGCCAACGCAGCGCAACAGCCCCGACAGGCACATCCCCGTCGCCACCAGCGGAAGCGACGGCGAGGTGATGCGCAGGAAATCGGCCGCGAGTGCCCGCGTTTCGCCGACCGCGCCGAGCAGGTCGAGCAACGGATCGAGCAACGCGACGGTCAGCAGCCCGAGCAGCAGCATCACCCCGAACAGCACGATCAGGCTGCCGGTGGCGATGCGCCGCGCCTCGTCCATTCGCCCGGCGCCGACGGTGCGCGAATACACCGCGCTGATGCCGATCATCAGTCCGATCGCGATGGAGGTTTGCAGAAACCCGACGACGCCGGAAAACCCGACGGCGGCGGCGATCGGCCTCTGACCGAGCAGGGAGATGTAGAAGAGGTTGAGCAGGTCGACAGCGAACACCGCCACCAGCCCGATCGCGCCGGTGCTCGCCATCACCAGCACATGCCGCATGATCGAGCCGGTGACGAAGCGCGGCAGCACCGGTTCGGCCAGCGTCAACTCAGTAGACCACGACAGTCCGGATCGATTCACCCGAGGTCATGAGATCGAAACCCTCGTTGATCCGCTCCAGCGGCAGCGTGTGGGTGATCATGTCGTCGATGTTGATCTTGCCCTCCATGTACCAGTCGACGATGCGCGGCACGTCGGTGCGCCCGCGCGCGCCGCCGAACGCGGTGCCGATCCATCGCCGGCCGGTCACCAACTGGAATGGCCGTGTCGAGATCTCCTGTCCGGCGCCGGCCACGCCGATGATCGTCGATACGCCCCAGCCGCGATGCGCGCATTCCAGCGCCTGCCGCATCAGCTTGACGTTGCCGACGCATTCGAAACTGTAGTCGGCACCGCCCTTGGTCAGCTCGACAAGATAGGGCACCAGATCGCCGGCGACGTCGCTCGGGTTGACGAAATGCGTCATGCCGAACTTTTCCGCCATCGCCTTGCGCTTGGGATTGAGATCGACGCCGACGATCATGTCCGCGCCCACCATGCGGGCACCCTGCACGACATTCAGCCCGATGCCGCCAAGGCCGAAAACCACCACTTTCGCCCCGGCCTCGACCTTTGCGGTAAACAGCACCGCGCCGATGCCCGTGGTGACGCCGCAGCCGATGTAGCAGACCTTGTCGAACGGCGCGTCCGGCCGGATTTTCGCGAGCGCGATCTCCGGCACCACGGTGAAATTCGCGAACGTGCTGCACCCCATGTAGTGCATCACCGGCTTGCCGTGCAGCGAGAAGCGGGAGGAGCCGTCGGGCATCACGCCGCGCCCCTGCGTCGCGCGGATCTTCACGCACAGATTGGTCTTGCGGCTCAGGCAGTATTCGCACTCGCGGCATTCCGGCGTGTAGAGCGGAATGACGTGGTCGCCCTTGCGCAGCGACGTGACGCCCGGCCCGACATCGACGACGATGCCCGCGCCCTCGTGCCCGAGGATCGACGGGAAAATCCCCTCCGAATCCTGGCCGGACAGCGTGTACTTGTCGGTGTGGCAGATGCCGGTGGCCTTGATCTCCACCAGCACCTCGCCCGCGCGCGGGCCATCGAGCTGCACGGTCTCGATCGACAACGGCTTGCCGGCCTCAAGCGCCACGGCGGCGCGGACATCCATGTGTGCCTCTCCCTTCGCTTCTCGTTTCTACGGATTAGCCAACCCGCGTCGCCTTCTCCGCCGGATACAGTGCCCGAAAGCGCGCCAGCCTCGGGGTATAGGCGGCGGACGCGGCCGGGTTTGGCCGGAAAATGTCGCGCACCGGCGGAGCGACGCAGACCTGGGCCTCGTCGCCGGCCTGGGCCGCCAGCATCGCCAGCCGCGCGGCGCCCAGCGCGGCGCCGGTCTCTGCACCTTCCGGCAGGTGCAGCCGGATGCCGAGCACATCGGCCAGCATCTGGCACCAGAACCCGCTGCGCGCGCCGCCGCCGACCAACATGCAACTCTCCAGCGGCGCGCCGGCTTTGGTCAGAACGTCGAGCCCGTCCGCCAGCGCGAACGCCACGCCCTCCAGCACGGCATAGACCAGCGCCTCCGGCCCGTGCTCCGCGCGCAGGCCGGCGAACAGGCCGGTCGCCCGCGGGTCGTTGTATGGCGTCCGCTCGCCGCTGAGATACGGCAGGAAGATCGGTGCATCGGTGCGGTGGTCGCCGTCCGCCGCCCAGGTCTCCACCCGCCCCAGCAACGCGCCGATGTCGCTCGCGCCGACGATGGCCGCGATCCAGTTCAGCGCGGCGGTGGCGGACAGAACCACGGACATGCCATGCCAGCGCCCCGGCAACGCATGGCAGAATGCGTGCAGCGTCCGCTCGGGCGCCGAGACGTAGCGATCCGTGACCGCGAACACCACGCCCGACGTGCCGAGCGACAGGAATCCCTGGCCTGCCCGCACCGCGCCGATGCCGACCGCCGAGGCCGCGTTGTCGCCGCCGCCGCCCGCCACCGGCACGCGCGACAGGCCCAACTCGGCCGCGATCTCCTTGGTCAGCGCCGCCGACACGGCGGAGCCTTCGACGAGGTCCGGCATCTGCGTGCGATTGAGGCCGGTCGCCTCCAGCAGCGCATGATCCCAGTTGCGTGCGGCCACGTTCAGCCAGAGCGTGCCGGCGGCGTCCGACATGTCCGAGACGCGGGCACCGGTCAGGCGGAAGCGGATGTAGTCCTTCGGCAGCAGCACGGTGCGGATCGCCCCGAAGACGTCCGGCTCATGGTGCCTCACCCACAGTACTTTCGGGGCGGTGAAGCCGGGCATGGCGATGTTGCCGGCGCGCGCTGCCAGATCCGGCAGCAGGCGATGCAACTCGGCGCACTCCGCCCCGCTGCGGCCGTCGTTCCACAGCATCGCCGGGCGCAGCACGCGGCCGGCCCCGTCGATCAGCGTCGCGCCGTGCATCTGGCCGGACAGCCCGATGCCGGCCACCGCCTTCCACGCATCCGCCGGCGCCACCGCCCGCACCTCGGCAATCGCCGCCAGCGTCGCCCGCCACCAATCCTCGGGGTCCTGTTCGGACCACAGCGGGTGCGGCCGTGACACTTCCAGCGCCGCATTGCCGACGCCGACCACGCGCTGCGTGCCGTCGATCAGCAGTGCCTTGACCGACGACGTGCCGACATCCAACCCCAGATAGGTCGCCATGCATGTTTCCCCGCGTGCGTGGGGCGGGAGTGTAGGCGGGGCGAGCGCTTGGGCCAACCGGGGGCTGCCGGTAAGCAGGGCGCCGAGGACGTTATTGCCGCAGGGAGGCGTCCAAACCCTCCGTGTCGAATTGCCACATCCAAAACCGCGAGAGAAAGATGACATGCGCAGGCACGTTGGCCGCCGTCGCCTGGGGCCGGGACGGGTGATCGGCCTGATCGTCGGCGTTGCCGTGCTCGGCTGGGCCGTGGCGGCGCTGGGCCTGTACCTGGCGCAGCGGAGAATGATCTTCCACCCGGACCCCAGCCGTGTGTCGGTCGAGGCGGTCGGGCTCGGCATGACGGAGATCGCCCTCCGCCTGTCCGATGGCCGGGACATGCTCGCCTGGTACCTGCCGCCGAGCCTCCCCGACCGGCCCGTGGTGGCCTATTTCCACGGCAACGCCGGCAACCTCTCGGACCGGGTCGCGCGGGCGCGGACGTTCGCGGGCGTCGGGTGGGGCGTGCTGATGCCGGAATACCCCGGCTACGGAGGCAATCCGGGCGATCCGTCGGAAGCATCGTTCGAGGCTGTCGGCCGGGCGGCGCTGGACCGGCTCGACACGCTCGGGATTCCGGGCCGGCTGGTCGCCGTCTACGGCGAATCGATCGGCACGGCGGTCGCGACGATCGCCTCCGCCGGCCGTCCGTGCGCCGCGCTGCTGCTGGAGGCGCCGTTCACCAGCATCACCGATATCGCTCGCCGCCGCTTCCCGTGGCTGCCCGTGGCACTGATGCTGCGTGACCCGTTCGACCAGGCGGCGCGAATCGGCGCGGTGCGCTGCCCCGTGCTGGTGATGCAGGGCGACCGCGACGACATCGTCCCGCCCGACCTCGGGCGCGCCCTGTTCGCGCTCGCGCCGGAGCCGAAGCAGCTATGGATCGCCAAGGGCGGCGGCCATGCCGACCTCGCCGCCTACGGTGCGCTCGACGTCGCGATCGGCTTCGTCGAGCAGGCGGTCAGCCACGCCATCGGTGCGCAGGGCATCGCCCGGTAACGGTCATGATCCGGGCCAGCCCTCGAACAGCCGTCCCCAGCCGCTCAGAATGTCGGGCGAGACCTTGGCCGCCCGCAGCGCGCCCCAGACGGCGAGGGCGACTGAGTCAAGGATCGGGATGCCGAGCGTCCGCTCAAGCTCGGCGACGACCGGCGCGCCGCGCAGATTGGTGCAGAGCACCACCACGGCGTCCGGCGCGGCGGGTGCCACCTCGTTGATCATGTCGGCGATGACGGCGGTTTCGACGTTGCCCATGGCAATGTTGTCGGAGATGCGGAGATGCCGTTCGGCCACCACGGTCACGCCATCGGCGGCGAGGCTCGTGACGATGCGAGCCTGCACGTCGTCCTGATACGGCGTGACCAGCCCGATGCGCGTCGTCCCCGACTGGTGCAGCGCATCGCACATCGCGAGCACGGAGGTGGTTGCCGGGATGCCGGTGCGGCGCGTCATCTCCGCGCACAGGGCGCGGTCCCGCGCGACACCGAGCCACCCGCCCGACGTGCCGTTCCAGCACAGCGAGTCCACGCGGGCATCCGCCAGCAGGCCGGCCGCGTCGAGCATGGGCGTGTCGGCGAACTGCCGCAGCCCGGCCTCGTCGAGGGTGATCTGGGTGACGCGAACCCGTGCGAAATGCACCGAGACGTGCGGCGATCCCGCCAGCATCGCGGCGCAGACCGGTTCCAGCACCGTGTTCGACGACGGGGTCAACATGCCGAGTTTGACGGCCGCCGTGTCCGTTGTCGGGATGAGACGGGTGATCATTGCTCTTTGCCTTCGTTAACGTCGGGTCGCCAGGTGGGGCACGGTCAGGAATTGCCGAACAGTGCGGCAAGCTTCGCGTCGATGCCGCGCATCGGTTTGGCGGCGGGGGCGCGGAACGAGCCGGCGATCGGCTTGCGCGGCCGCAACGCAACCAGCGTCTCCGCCTGCTTGACCGAAGCCGCCGCGCCATCGACCACGGGCACCGGAATGCGGTCGCGCACCCGCGCCGCCAGCCCCGCGAGCGGCGCGCCCGCGAACACGACAACGTCCGCGCCGAGATCCGCGACGGCACGCTCCGCCAGTTCGATCATCAGTTGCTCCTTCTCGTCCTGCACCCGGTCGATCGCGGTGAAGCCGCTGCCTTCTGTGCAACAGCCCGCAAACCGATCAGCCAGGCCGTTGTAGGCGACGCAATCCTCGAACCACGGCACCAGCACCGGCGAGAACGTCACGATCGCGAAGCGGCGGCCGAGCATACAGGCGGTCAGCATCGCCGCCTCCGCCATGCCCACCACCGGTATCGGCAGCAACTCGCGCGCCGCCGGCAGGCCGGGGTCGCCGAACGCGGCAATGATGACGCCGTCCATCCCCGCCGCGTGTTCCGCCAGCATCTCCAGCACGATGCCGCCCGCGAGCGTCACCTCCGCCCGCGTGGCGATATAGGGCAGGCCGCGCGGCGCGGTGGCGGGCACGATCTCCGTGCCAGGTGCCGCGACCGCGCGCGCCGCCGCGACCATGTACGCGGTCAGCGCGTCACTGGTGTTCGGATTGAGCAGCAGCAGTCGCATCGCGGACACCTTCGGTCATTCGTCCCGGTGGCATGGCAATCGCCGTGCCGCTACGATGGCCGTCGGTTCGCGACACGGTGTTGCGCGAAAGGCATCAGGCCATGGCGGAAACTCCGGCGAACAAAGCCATCCTGCTGATCGGCGCGTCGCGCGGCCTCGGCCACGCGATGGCCGCCGAATTCGTGGCGCGCGGCTGGAACGTCGTCGCCACGGTGCGAGGAACCGCGAGGACCAGGCTGCATGATCTCGCGGACACGCCAGAAAGCCGGGTCGAGATCGAGAGCCTCGACATCTGCGAACCGGACCAGATCGCGGCGCTGCGTGCCCGGCTGTCGGGACGGGTCTTCGATATCCTGTTCGTGAACGCGGGCGTCACCAACGATCCGAACGAGACGATCGCCGACGTCACGACGGCTGAGTTCGTCCGCGTGATGGTGACGAACGCGCTGAGCCCGATGCGGGTCGTCGAAGCCCTGCACGATCTTGTCGCGCCCGCGGGAACGATCGGGGTGATGTCGTCTGGCCAAGGCAGCGTCAGCAACAACACGAACGGGATGCGGGAGGTGTACCGGGGCAGCAAGGCGGCCCTGAACACGCTCATGCGCAGCTTCGCCGCCCGCCATGCCAAGGACTCTCGCGCGATGGTGCTGATGGCGCCCGGCTGGGTGCGCACCGACATGGGCGGCCCCGACGGCAGACTGAGCATCGAGGAGAGTATTCCGAACGTCGTGAGGGTCCTCCTGTCGGTGCAGGGCACGCCCGGCCTGCGGTATCTCGACTATCTGGGGAACACCGTTCCGTGGTGAGCGGATTTGGCTTCTGGAACCCGGCGCATCACTCCCACTCGATCGTC
>Ga0116226_10003608_pt1 | contig 13630 bp, 13 predicted proteins | sample S1TSphfallax_FD_89692 | JGI IMG/M metagenome (GOLD analysis project Ga0116226, IMG submission 89692) | Host-associated microbial communities from peat moss isolated from Minnesota, USA - S1T2_Fa - Sphagnum fallax MG | ecosystem: Host-associated > Plants > Peat moss > Unclassified | place: USA...
CGGATACAGGGCGGCCGCGACCATGCATGAGCGACAAGAGGTCAAGTCACTGAAGAAAGCGCTTCGCGCGCTGACCTTCCTGAACGCCAACGGCGAGTCGACCGTCACCGAAGTGGCTTGCGCGATCGGCGTGCCTCGCACGACGTCCCATCGTCTTCTCGAGACGCTCGCCTCCGAGGGCTATGTGGAGAAGCAGCCCCATAGCCACATCTATCGTCTCACCAGCCTGGTGCAGAAGCTCTCATCGGGTTTCGGCAATGCCGATCTGGTGGTGGAGGTGGCCAAGCCGCGCGTGATCCGCGCCGGTCACGAGGTTCGCTGGCCCCTGGCCCTGGCGACGCCCTCAGGCTCCGACATGGTCGTGCGTATCGCCACGGATCACGACACGCCTCTGGCTATCGACCGTTATTATATCGGCTTTCGTACGCCCATGACCCATGCGCCGGCCGGGCTCTGTTATCTCGCCTTTTGTGAGGATGATCAGCGCGCCTCGATCCTCGAAGCGGCCCCACGGCCCCGCAACGCGGATGATCCCGCTCCGGACCTGGATCTCGACTACACCCTGGAGCAGATTCGCCAGCAGGGTTTCTGCCATCGACGGTTCGCCCAGTATCGGGAGGGGGGCCTCGCGGTTCCCGTCTTCGCCGATGGCCGCGTGGTCGGCGGGATCGTCATGCGCTACACCAAGTCGGCCATGAAGGCCGCGGCTCTGGAAGAGCTCTATGTTCCGATCCTCCGCGATCTCGCGGCGAACATCTCGGCGGCCTATGACCGCCGGATCGCCAAGAATCTTCCGAACCTCGATAACGATGATCTCGATCCGCCCATCACGACCCGGGATCTGGACATGAGCCGCATGCCCTTCGCCATCTCGGCGGCGGCTCCTAACGTCATGCGCCAACCCCCGTTCATGGGGCTACAGCGTGCTACAAGATAGGCTTCTCTAGCCTTACCTGGCCCACTTCTTCTCGAAGTCCCAGACGTCCTGAAAGCCGATCAGGCCGCAGAATTCCTTGAAGTCGAAAAGCGCCTTCGCGTCATAGGCCCCCGTCTCCTTCAGGGCTGTCAGGCCACGCTCCATGGCGGCCGCGGCCATGAGGCTCGTCATCGACGGAAAGATCGCGAAGGCGTAGCCAATCTCTTCCAGCTGTTTCGCGGGTAAGATGGGGGTCAGCCCACCGTCAGCCATGTTGGCCATGCAAGGCTTCTCGAGGGTTTCGCAGGCTGTCCGCATCTCCTCTGGCGAGGTGAGCGCTTCAGGAAAAAGGATATCCGCTCCAGCCGCCGAATAGGCCTCTAGCCGCCGCAACGTTCCTTCCAGCCCCTCGCTCTGGCGCGCGTCGGTGCGGGCGATGATCAGGAAGTTTCCCTTGTCGCGCCGCGCGTCGGCCGCGACCTTGATCTTTTCCACCATGTCTTCCAGGGGGATCAGCCGCTTGAAGGGCGTGTGTCCGCACTTCTTCGGGAACTCCTGATCCTCCAACTGGATGACCGTGACGCCCGCCGCCTCATAGCCTTGGACGGTGTGGTGGACGTTGAGCAGGCCCCCGTAACCGGTATCCGCATCCGCGATCACCGCGGCGTTGGACGTCCGCACGAGGGTCGTCATGCGATCCAGCATCTGCGTGTAGGTGGCGATGCCGGCGTCCGGCAGACCGGAAGCTGACGCGGTCAGCCAGTAGCCCGTGCCATAGACGATATCGAAGCCGACCTTATTGGCGATCGCCGTCGCGACCATGTCCTGCAGGCCGGGCGCCACAAAGAACTCTTTGCGCGCCAGCTTCTGACGAACAATCGGATTGGCCACGGGCGGTTCTCCTGGAAAGTGGCGTCAAAGCAAGCGCTCAAGATCATCGCGCGGGCTTTCGCGCAAGGCCGCGCCAATGCAAGCTTGGCTTGCCCTCGCCCGACCCGTAAAAGATATAGGATTATACCATATATCCGGTCCTCGGCCATGCGCGCGCCGCGCGCGACCCTTATCTTTAGGAGTGCGCTCGCCTATGCAAGCCGATCCCAATCTCTATGACTATTGGCCCTATCTTGATCGCCCAAAGGTCGTCTGGCCTGGCGGTAAGAGGCTGGCGTTCTGGATCGCGCCCAACATCGAGTTCTACGAGTTCGCGCCTCCCGTGAACCCTTTTCGTCCCGGCTGGCCCAAGCCCTCACCGGACGTGGTCGGCTATTCCCAGAGGGACTGGGGCAACCGCGTGGGCCATTGGCGCCTGATGGATCTCATGGACAAATATTCCATGCGCGGATCGGTGTCGCTGTCCATCGGGCTCATCGATCACCACCCGGAAATCATCGAGGCCTGCAACGCTCGGCGCTGGGAGTTCTTCAGCCACGGCGTCTACAATACCCGCTATTCCTACGGCATGACCGAGGCCCAGGAGCGGGCGCTCATCGAAGACTCCATCAAATCTGTCCAGGACGCCACCGGCCACCGCATTCGCGGCTATCTGGCTCCCGCCCTTACCCACACGGAGCGAACCTTCGATCTCCTGGGGGAATATGATTTCTGGTACACCTGCGACCTCTTCCAGGACGACCAGCCCCAGCCGATCAAGACCCGCTCAGGTCGACTCATGTCCATGCCCTATTCCCTGGAGGTGAACGACGTCATCACCTATGGCGCCATGGGCATGAATCCCTGGCGGTACGCCGACATTCTGAAACGTCATTTTGACCAGCTGCTCGCCGAGGGCGAACGCTCGGGCACGGTGATGTGCATTCCGCTCCACGCCTATCTGGTCAGCCAGAGCCACCGTATTCGCCCCTTCGAGGAGGCCCTCAAGCACATCGCCGCCCATGCCGATGATGTCTGGATCACCACCGCCTCGGAGATCGCCGACTATTACCGACAAAACTATTGGCAGGGCGCCCTCGACGATGTGGCGCGTCGCGGCTTGGCGGTCGGGGGAACGGGGTTCGGCCATGTCACTGCCTGAAGATTATCTCACCTATCCCCACCGCGCCTATGGGATGGATCAGACGCTCTATGACTGGCGCCCGTCATCACGCCGCGCGCCTGTCTCCTGGCCGAACGGGGCGGCCGTGGCGGCGATGATCGTTATCCCCATCGAGCACCATGCCCTCAATCCCGCCGGCAAGCCCTTCAAGCACCCCGGCGCCATGGTCACGCCCTATCCGGACCTTCGGCACTACACGACGCGGGACTACGGCAATCGGGTCGGCGTATTCCGGATCCTGCATGAGCTCGCCCTAGCCGGGGTGCGCGCCACCTTCGCCATCAACGCCAATCATCTCGTGAGATTCTCGCCGCTGGTGGCGGCCATTCGCGATGGCGGGCATGAGATCGCCGCCTATGGCCTTTCGCCCGAGCAAATTCACTGGTCCGGTCTTGAGGCGGGCGTGGAGGCGGCCTGGGTCGCCGAGGCGCGAAGCAAATTCGACGCCGCCGGCTTGACGCCGCGCGCCTGGCTCAGCCCCGCGCGCCAGCAATCCTACGCCACCCTGGATCTGATCGCGGCGGCGGGATTCGACATCTGCCTTGACTGGGAGCAGGACGATATTCCCACGGCGATGACCACGCCGTCGGGGGTCGTGACCGCGGTTCCCCTCTCCAACGAACTTGACGACCGCACGCTCCTGATTGATCGGCGCCAAAGCGAAGACGACTGGGCGGGCCAAATTCTGGAATCGCGGAATTATCTGGCGGGCGAGTCAGCCTCCCAGGGCGGTGGCCGCGTTCTTGGCTTCACCCTGACGCCCTATGTCATCGGCCAGCCATTCCGTATCTCGGCCCTGCGCCATGTCGTGGCGGGCCTCGCCTTGGACGGCAGGGTCTGGCCGGCCACCGCCAGCGAGATCGCCGACGCGGCCGGGTGAGTTCGTTCAGCTTTTCGTGAACCAATCCGCGACGTCGGACACAGGCACAACATCCGCATATTTGATTAGGAGGTCTGTGAGATTGGCGAAGTGATAGCTTTCATGCTTATCGGCCACGCACTCCTCGGGAACGATGGTCCGATAACCATGGGAGAGGCTGTCCACCGCCGTGGCGCGCACGCAGCCGGAGGTTGATCCCCCGGTGATCACCACGGTGTCGATCTTGTGCCAGATCAGATAGCTGGCGAGAGGCGTTTCGAAAAAGGCGCTGGGCATGCGCTTGGTGAAGACAAGGTCCACGCTCTCATCGATCTCCACCCGGGGATCGAAGGCATGCCGCGCTGAATCGTATTTGATGTTCTGAAGGCTGTCAGGCGTGTTGGTCCGCGTGCCCCAGACCCCCGCGTCGCCCGCGTCCGCCTTATAGGCCACGTGGGTCCAGATCACCGGCATGCCCTTGGATCTGGCGAGAGCGGAGATACGGTTCGTATGGGCGATCTGATCCGGGTCGGTGACATAGGCGCTCGCCGGAAAGAGATCGGGGCGCGTATAGGCCTGCTGAAAGTCGATATTGACGATGGCCAGGCGCTCGCCAAAGCCGAACTTCGCCCGGGCGGGATTGGCTCTGATCGCTTCAAAAATCTCCTTCGCCGTGCGGCCATCGCTGACCATGGTGGGGGCAAAATGAAGCGGTTCGGTCATGGGGAGTCCTGTGAGATAACGCGGGCGCAGAAGGTCTAGTTCTATATCATTTCGGCGGGGTGAGAGGCGAGATGGCGCTCATCAGCCGTTATAGGTCCAGTCGCCGCTACCCCGCGCATTCCTATGAGTGCGGAAGTGATAGTGGAACCTGTCCGGGCGATAGTGGGCCTCAATGAACTGGACGGGCTTGCGACGCGGGCCCCGCATAACCCGGTCTATTCGCAAAAGGGGGGCGCCCGGCGCCACGTCCAGGGCCGCGGCTATCGCCGACCCCGCGGCCACGGCGCTGATCCACTGCTCGGCCTCCTGAGCGGGGGACCCGGCGCGTTCCAGGAGGGTGAGCATCGAGGTCGAGGCCAGATCTTCCAGGCTGTAGCGGCGTGCAATGGCCGCCGGGATATAGTTCACGAGATAGGAGAAGGGCTCGCCATTCAGCTTCCGCAGTCGCACCGCGCGCTGCACCAGGGCGTCGGGCTTGATCTCCAGGCGCTCGGCGATGGCGAGGCCGGCGGCCTCTTCTCTGACGTCGAGAAGCTCCACGTCGGTCTGAAGTCCCATGCGCTGAAGGCTTTCCAGCAGGGTGTCGAAGCCACCGGCGACCAGAGGGATCACCCCGCTGCCGGCGACGGTCGTTCCCCGTCCGCGTTGGCGGTGTACGAGCCCCCGGGCGGCCAGTTCGTTCAGGGCCCGCTTCACCGTGATCCGGGATACTCCCAGACGCCGGGCCATCTCCTGCTCGCCCTCCAGCATCTCGCCGGCGGGTAACTCACCCGAGACAATGCGCTCGCGCAGCAGAAGATAGATCTGGTGATAGAGCGGGGTCGGCAGGTTCTCATCAACAAGGTGCGGTCCAAGGAAGCTTGGCATGGCGACAGTCATGCGCGCGCCGCCACGGTGTCCTGGCGCATCGCCCTGGGCCACATCAGGAGGGTGTAAAGCGCGAAAGCGAAGCCCACGCCTATGAACCAGGCATAGTCGTAGAGGCCGGTCCAGAAAGGGCTGAGGAACCCGAAAGCGGCTGGCGCGGCGCTGTGAAGAAAGCCCGGCAGATTGACCAGGATGGGCGCTATGAAGGCGATGAGAGCCGCGGGATTCCACCCGCCCTGATAGGCATAGTCGCCCTGCGGCCTGTAGAGATCGTCCACGATCAGCCGTGTGCGTCTCACCACCCAGTAATCGGCGATCATGATTCCGGCGATAGGGCCCAAAAGGGCGCCATAGCCCGTGAGCCAGACGAAGATGTAGCCTTGGGTCGTCTCCAACAGCTTCCAGGGCATGATCAGCGCGCCCACAGCTGCGGTGATATAGCCGCCGGTGCGATAGGAGATGCGGCGTGGCCAGAGGGCCGAGAAGTCATAGGCCGGGCCCACCAGATTGGCGGCGATGTTCACCGACACCGTATCGATAGTGATAATGACGAGCCCGATCATCACACCGACCCCGCCAATGTTTCCCGATAGGGCGACGGGGTCCCAGATCGCCTTTCCATAGATGATTACAGTGGCTGAGGTGACGATGACGCTCACCAGGGCCAACAGCGCCATGGGGCCGGGAAGACCCACCGCTTGGCCTATGGCCTGATCCGCCTGGCTTCGCGAAAAACGCGTGAAGTCCGGAATATTCAGCGCCAGGGCGCCCCAGTACCCGGCCATGGCCGTGAAGATCGGCCAGAAGACCTTCCAGAAAAGACCCTGCTTTGCGCCCCCCGCCGCGAAGGCCGATGGCGTCGCCATGATCGGCCCCAGGCCACCGGCCGTCTGAAGCGCCCACCAGACGAGCGCGATACAGACCAGAATCTTCAGGGGCGCGGTCCAGGTCTCGAACCGGCGAATGGCGCCCAGGCCCTTGGCCACGAAGAACAGTTGGGCGAGCCAGAAGATCGCGAAGGCGATCAATTGGCCAAGACCAATGCCCAGAAGCGGAACCGGCGGCCCCTTGAGGTCATGGCCGACCACGATGCCGGTGAGAGCCAACATGGCGCCCCCGCCGATCCAAGTCTGGATGCCGTACCAGCCGCAGGCGACAAGGGCGCGGGCCAGAGCGGGAAGCTTCGCGCCCTCCACCCCGAATGAGGACCGCACAAGCACAGCAAAGGGCACGCCATAGCGCGAACCTGCGTGGCCAATGAGGAGGATTGGGACGAGCACCACCATATTGCCAAGGAGCACGATCCCCACGGCCTGCAGGGCGGACATGCCCTGCTCCAGCATGCTCGCCGGCAGCATATAGGCGGGCACCGCGATGACCATGCCGAGCCACAGGGCCGCGAAGTGCCACCACCGCCAGGTGCGCTGTTCAGGCCCTACGGGCGCGAGGTCGGCATTGGTCAGACCAGATTCCGGAGTGGTCATAAGCGCGTCAGCCCCCGCCGATCATGACAATCAGACCGCGCGAAAAGAGTTCAAACCGGAGCGTCCGCCGCCAATTCCACTGCCACGTCCTCGGAATAGAGATCCCCGCGCGTCCCGGCCGTGATTGCCTCGCCTTCCTGCTGAACGATCCGGAGGACCCGCGCGATATATTCCTGCATCCAGAGACCCCGCTCCGCCGCCTGCTCCGGCGTCGGCGCGAAGGCGTCGATCTCGCCAGCGGCTAGCACGCCCTTGGCCTGAAGCAAGCGCTCCAGGGTGTCGATCCGCTCACGCGCCACGGCGAGTTCCTGGACCGCCGCCATGGCGATGGCGAGCACGCGCTCAACCTCCTGATCCAGGAAATAGGGGCGTTTGCCCGCCGGCTTGGCGCCCGCCTTGGCGAGGGCGAGGGCGATGCTCACTTTTCAGCCCCGACCAGTCGCCACGCCGCCTTGCGCCCGAAATCCTCCACGGTGTCATCGGCCGCGGCGGGGAATATATCGCGGGCGTCGGCGCTGACCTTATCATGGATCAGCTTATTGGCGGCGAAGCCCGCCTCGATGAACCGGGCGTCGAGGTCGATTTCGTGCAGAGTGCTCCAGAACGGCTCGTTATTATAAAACGCGTCCCAGTCCCGCATGGCCTGCTCATAGAGTGACATGTCGGTGGTGTATTGCGGCTGCTCCACATGCAGCACCACCCCGCCCGGCGCCAACAGTCGATGAGACTCGCTGAAGATCGCCCGCATGGAGGTTAAGGACAGCTCATGCAGGAACATTGTGGTCTGGATCCAATCAAAGGCGCCGTCCTCAAACATCGGAAGGCTTGAGGCGTCTGCCTGGATGAAGCGGACATTCGTGAGGCCCAGCGCCTTGGCCCGCGCCATCCCATAGCGAAGCATGGGAGCGCCCACATCGACGCCGATCACCTCGGCATCAGGAAATGCCGCCGCGATGGGCAGAAGATTGTGACCCAGGGTCGCGCCGATATCGAGGATACGCCGCGGTTTGAAGTCGGGCCTTTCCCGCTTCACCCATTCGACGATGGCCCGCCCGCCGCCGTCCGACCAACGACCCAAAAGGCCGCCGGTGGTGATGAACATGCCCACGTCATAATTGGCGCCGGCCGAGACATCCCCGGGGATCAGTTCGGTATGATAGCTGCCCGCCATGCAGTGGTGATCCACCGCCGAAACATAGCGGGGGATGGGCAAGGTCGGATCGAGGTTCAGGCCGGGATCACCCTCGGTCAGACTCTTCGCCCGCGCCGCCAGGGTCTCGGCTTCCCGCAGCGCGATCCAGCGGCCGGTCTGCTGACGTTGCTCCATGGTCATACGCCGCAGCGCCGACCAGGTGGCGAACATGGGATCGCCGAGCAGCGCCTTGCGGACTTCGTGGCGGTCCTTGGGCGCGCGGCCCTCGGCGGCCCGAACCCGGGGCTCCGCGCGGGTTTCCCAGGCGGTCTTCACGAAGGGCGCGACCTGGGTTGCGAGGTGCCGGTTCAATTGTGCCAGGAAGTTGATCCGGGCGACATCGTCATGCGTGGTGTGAGGAAACATGCCGTGACGGCCCACCACACGAGAGTCCGGAAGCCCGTCATAGGCGGGGGCGGCCGCGGTGATCGGCGTATCGCCTGATCCGTCCATGCCCTGCTCCTCTCGAAAGGCGCTCCACGCCGAACACGATTGCGCCCAAATGATATAGAGCTATACCATCCTCGACACAGGCGCGGAAGCGTCGCGGAGGGCTCAATGGCGATCACCCGGATTATTGCCCTCTTTAATCTCAAACCCGGCGTGAAGGTTGCCGATTATGAGGCCTGGGCCCGCGCGGTAGATCTGCCCACGGTCAATGGCTTGGCTTCCATCAAAAAGTTCGAGGTATTCAAATCCAAGGAGGTGATGGGCTCGGCCGCCGCCCCGCCCTACCGATATATCGAGATCATTGATGTGCGCGACATGGGCCAATTCGGCGCGGACGTGGCGACACCCGTCATGCAGGCCGTAGCCCAGAGCTTCACGGGCATGGCCGACGTGACCTTCGTGGTCATGAAAAAGATCGGCTGGAAGCGTAAGTCTTAAGCATGGGTCGCTTTTCCGGGAAGACCGCGGTCGTCACCGGCTCGGGGCGCCGCGGCGGGCTTGGCGAGGCCATCGTGCGGCGCCTGGCGGCAGAGGGCGCGGCGGTGGTGCTCTCCGACATTGGCGCCTCCCGCGATGCGGCGACGCCCGACTCCATGATTGGCGCCAACGCGGAAATGGAGGCTCTGGCCAGCGAGCTGCGGGCCGAGACAGGCTCGCCGATTTCCACCGGCGTCTGTGATGTGCGCGATTTTGGTCAGGTGAAGGCCCTGGCCGACCACGCCGTCGCGACCCACGGCGGCCTCGACATCTGGGTGAACAACGCCGGCATTGGCTACATTATGAAGCCCCTGCTGGAGGTGGCTCCCGCCGATTGGAACGCGGTGATCGGCGTCAATCTCACCGGCGCTTTCTATGGCCTCAGGGTCGCGGCCGAGATCATGGTCGCTCAGGGCCGGGGCGGGCGGATCATTAATATTGCCAGCCAGGCGGCCAAGTCTGGGTTCCCTCACGCCCAGGCCTACACGGCCTCCAAACACGGCCTGGTGGGTCTGGCGCGCTCGGCGGCCATCGAGCTGGGGCCGGATGGGATAACCGTGAACAATGTCTGTCCGAACCACGTCACCACGGGCCTCGGCGCCTGGCAGAACGAATATTTTTCCAAGGTCGTGGGGGCCGCCTCCGTTGAGGACTATCTGGCCCAGATGCGAAACCGCATTCCCATGCGTCGCGCGGGGCTCGCCGAAGACACCGCCAACGCCGTAGCCTTCCTGTGTTCGGACGAGGCAGCCTATATTACCGCCGAGAGCATGAACGTCTCGGGCGGCGAGGAGCCGCATTGACGGCGATCGTGGGGGCGGAAGGCGCGGCGGGACGCCTCGTCGATCACGCGCTCGGACTGGCGTGGCGGGACATCCCCGAGGCCGCCCGGACACGGACGAAACTGCTCCTGCATGACACACTCTGCGTAGGCGTGGCCGGCGCCGTGGCCCCCAACGCCGCCGCGATCCGAAGCGTGGCCGCCGTTTGGGGCGAGGGAGGGCAGTGTTCCGTTCTGGGCCAGCCGGGCCTCCTTCTGCCCGCGCCGTCGGCAGCCTTCGTCAACGCCTTTCAAATTCACTGCCAGGAATATGACTGCGTCCACGAACCGGCGGTTCTGCACCCCATGGCCACCATCGTGGCGGCGCTCCTGGCTGAGACCGACCGCGGGCCGTGGCGCACCGGCGAAGACTTTCTGACCGCCCTGATTGTGGGGGTGGATGTCGCCGTCGCTCTTGGCCTGGCGGCAATTACGCCCCTGCGGTTCTTCCGGCCGGCCACGGCGGGGGTGTTCGGCTCGGTGGCGGCTTTGGCGCGTCTGCGCGGTCTGGACCGGGCCACGGCCCTCGACGCCATGGGTTACGGTCTCGCCCTGGCGTCAGGAACCATGCAGGCGCACCTGGAGGGCAAGCCCGCGCTTCCGGTACAGGTCGCCAACGCCGCGCGTTCGGCTCTGGTCGCCGTGGATCTGGCGGTCGCCGGGCTCAAGGGCCCCCAGGCCTCTATCGATGGCCCTTTCGGCTATCTCACTCTGTTCGAGGAGCGTTTTGATCTAGCTCCCGTGCTGCGGGATCTGGCCTCCGTCCGGCGCGTCACCGAGGTGAGCTGGAAGGCCTTTCCCACCGGTCGCGCCGCCCAGGGGGGGCTTGTCGCGGTCGGTGATCTGATGAGCGCGCACGGGGTCGTCGGGGATGGCTTGAAAACCCTGTCATTCCGCGCGCCGCCCCTCATCAAGCGCTTGGTGGGGCGCGCCGCCAAAGAGAACATGGACGTCGCCTATGCCAGGCTTTGCCTTCCCTGGCTGGCGGCGGTCGCCCTGACATTTGGCGAGGTGCGCTTGGGAGACTTCACGCCTGAGCGTCTGGGCGATCCCGCTATCCTCAGCCTCGCGCGCCGAATTTCGGTGGAGGCGGACGGCAGTACGGACCCCGCCGCCTTTACGCCCCTGGTTGCGCGGGCGACCATGCCCTCCGGCGAGGTATCCGAGGTGGTGATCACCGCCATGCTGGGGGCGCCCTCAAATCCCCTGACCCTGGAACAGCATATGGAAAAGGCGCGCCGTTGCCTGGCCCATGCCGGTCTCGAAGCCGCCCACGCGGCGTTCGCCGAGCGGGTGCTTGCCCTCGAATCCGCGCCAGACACTCGCGTCGCCCTGGCTATCACGCCGTCCGAAGCGCGGATGGCCGACGTTCGCTGACAGCGCGGCGACCATGATTGGGCGAGGTTGCGCCCGAAATTCAAAAAGGTGCTATCCATGAAAGCCTATCAACTCGGCGACCAGCAAGGTCTGGCCTCCCTCACCCTGGCGGACAAACCCCGTCCGCCCTGCGCCCCGGGCGAAGCGCGCCTGAAGGTGAAGGCCGTCTGCCTAAATCATCGCGACCTGAAGATCCTGGCCGGGGAATATGGGCCACGCCGCCCCCCTGAACGCACACCAGGGTCCGATGGCGTCGGCGAGGTCATCGAGGTTGGCCCCGGCGTGACCCAGGTTCAGGTGGGGGATCTGGTCACCTGCGGCCACTTCGTCACCTGGCTGGACGGCGCCTTTTCGCCCGCCGTGTTCGCGGTCGATCTCGGCGTCTCCGTGGACGGATGGCTGGCCGAGGAAATCCTGGTTCCAGCCGCGGCTCTGGTGAAGGCGCCGGCCGGCCTCACCGACGCTCAGATCGCCCCCTTGCCGGCGGCGGGGTTGACCGCCTGGCATGCCATTGTGGACGTGGGACGGGTCAAGGCCGGCGATCTAGTGCTGGCCTTGGGCACTGGCGGCGTCTCGATATTTGCCCTACAGATCGCCAAGATGAATGGCGCTCAAGTGGCCATCACCTCATCCAGCGACGCCAAGCTGGAAAAGACCCGGGCCCTGGGCGCGGATTTCACCATCAATTATGCGAAGCGCCCCGATTGGGCCGGGGCCCTTCTGGAGGCCACTATAGGCCGGGGCGCCGATATCATTCTCGAGACCGGCGGCGGCGCCACCCTGACCCACTCCCTTACCGCCGCCGCGCCTAACGCCCGGATCTCCCTGATCGGCTCGCTTTCCGGCGGCTTTGTCGGCGAGATCCCCAACTTCGCCAGCATGATCGGCAAGAACCTCACCATGAAGGGCATCGCCGCCGGCAACCGCCGCATGCTTGGCGAGCTGGCGACGGCCATCGCCGCGAACGGCGTGACCCCCCTCATCGACCGGGTGTTCGACTTCGCCGACGCCCCAGCGGCCTATAGCTATCTCAAGGCCGGGGAGCACATGGGCAAGGTGATGATCCAGCTGCCTGGCTGAGCTTAGATCTTCGGCGGTGAGTCGTCGGTCCAGCCGCGCCAATCTGAGGTGATGAAAACCTCATCGATCAGGGTGCGTTGGAAGCATTTGTCGTCGCGGAACCACTGCCAGGTGCGGGCCCGATTGCGCCGGTCCGCGGAGACCTGGATCATCTCATAGAGATAGAGGCCGGGCTCGCCGTGGCGCGTCCAGTTCAGGCAGGTGGAGCGATTAAAGTCGTCGGGCTGCATGGCGGCGGCCCAGCCCTTGATGAGATCATTGTCCCACCAGATGCGGCCGTTCTCATACCACGCGGGGAATTCGCGGATTTCCTTGCGGCCATCCGCCCAGAAATAATGATTGGTCTGGTGGTAGGGCATCTTCTCGTCGTCGATGATCCGGCAGAAGAGGCGGGACTTGTGCTCGTCGATGAGCGCGCCGGTGGTCGCGTCATAATAGCGATACCAGCCCTCCCAGACGCCCTCATTGCTGGCCAGAAGCGGCATGGCTTCGCGAAGAAGTGTGCTTTGTGATGTCACGTGAGACTCCCGATAGGTCAGTGAGATTGAGGTTCAGGGCCGAGCGCTAAGGCGCGAGGTTAACGATGACCTTGCCCATGGATTGTCCAGAAAGGAGGTGCTCGACAGCGTCATAGACGTGGGCCAGACCCTCGAAGGCCTGTTCGTCGAAAGCGACTTTCAGTCGTCCCTGGCGGTAGAGATCAAACAGGGTCTCCCGCGCCGCCGGCCATCGTTCAGTGAGGAGCCCGTTCATGAAGCCGCGCAACGAGGCGCCTTTATAATAGAGCTTGTGGACGATGCGGGGGGCGGTAACGATCTCGGGTTTGCCCTCCAGATCCTGGGCCGCGCCGGCGGCGACCAGGCGGCCATGGACGGCGAGATTGGCGACGAAGGCGTCGAATATATCGCCGCTCACCGTGTCGATGGCCACGTCCAACTGGTCGCGAAATTCGTCGGCCAAGACCTCCGCCACGTTCTCGGTCTTGTAGTCAATCACCCGGTCCGCCCCGAGCCCGCGCAGGAAGTCGCCCTTTCGGGGGCCGCCGCAGACGGCGACGACCCTGCAGCCGCGAATCTTGGCGAGCTGCACCAGGAAATGGCCGAGCCCCCCGGCGGCGGCGGAGATCGCCACGGTCTCGCCGGCCTTGGCCTCGCCCATATCGAGCGCCAGGAGCGCCGAGACCCCCGTGGAGGCGAGGGCCAGCCATTCCCGCTCCGGCCCCGGCACCTTGGCGAACTGGGAGGCGGCGCCGGTATTGGCCTCGCGATAGCCGCCGCCAAAGCGCACCGTGGCCACCGCGTCGCCGACGCTGAGCCCCGCCACATCCGGACC
>Ga0116226_10003609_pt1 | contig 13630 bp, 10 predicted proteins | sample S1TSphfallax_FD_89692 | JGI IMG/M metagenome (GOLD analysis project Ga0116226, IMG submission 89692) | Host-associated microbial communities from peat moss isolated from Minnesota, USA - S1T2_Fa - Sphagnum fallax MG | ecosystem: Host-associated > Plants > Peat moss > Unclassified | place: USA...
CTGGCGAATTCGCGCGGATTGACCTCGAGCAGCTTGTCGTTGCCGCTGGGGATGACGCGCTCATAATCCGGGAAGGTGCCGTCGATCAGCTTAGACGTCAGGACGACCTCATCGAACTTGAAGCGCAGCTTGGTGTCGGACAGCGAGATCGAAATCTGGCTGGTCACGTCATCCAAAAGCTTGCGCACCTCGCCCACGGTTTTGCGCGGCACGATCACGCCCGGCATATCCGCAGCGCCTTCCGGCAGCGGCATCTCGACCCGCGCCAGACGGTGCCCGTCGGTGGCGACGGCGCGCAGCACCGGCACCTCGTCCGACTTTGCAGCGTGAAGATAGATGCCGTTCAGGTAATAGCGCGTTTCCTCGGTCGATATGGCGAAGCGCGCGCGGTCGATCAACGTGCGCAGGTCCGCAGCGCCCAGAGAGAATGTGACCGGCATCGCCGATCCCGCCATCTGCGGGAAATCTTCTATCGGCAGGCAGCCCAGGCGGAAATTCGACCGGCCAGCGCGTACCGACAGAATGCCGGATTCTGGGTTGGTCTCGAATTCGACATGGCTGCCGTCCTGCAATTTGCGCACGATATCGTACAGCGTATGGGCTGGCGCGGTGGTCGATCCCGCCGCCACGATCTCGGCGGCGACGGATTCGACGATCTCCAAATCCATGTCCGTGGCCGATAGCGACAGCATCCCCGCCTCCGCGCGCAACAGCACATTGGACAGGATGGGGATGGTGTTTCGCCGTTCGACGACGCTTTGTATATGGGCGAGCGACGGGAGAAGTTTTGCGCGTTCAATGATGAATTTCATGACCGGTATAACGCTGTGCAGGGCCGATATTTGTACGCGACGGTTGCGCGCTAAGCAATCTTTCCCTGCTTAAAATAACGGCCTTCGCGCCGTTGAAGGCCCTATTGCAGGAACCGGCGGGCTGACCGGCCCAAATAATGCCTTATGACGGCCCCCGGACGCCGGTAGACGCTGGTCCATAAGACGCCGATATGTTGCGTGCGCCGAGTCGTCCAAGCCTGCTTATAGGCATCGTCGCCCCGTCCGAAATCCAGTGTAGCGATTGGGTTCTTTTCCATCAGGCTGCGAATCGCAAACGCGGTCAGCACGGTGCCGGGCGATAAGCCGTCGAACGCCTTGTCGTGCGCCAGCTTCAGCACGCTTGCCCTGCCTGCCGTCAAGGACCAAATCTGCGCCGCGACCGGCCTGTCGCCGATGCGACAGATTGCAAGCCGCAGCCATCCGGCCTTTGCCAGGGCGCGCATTAACCTAGGCTGAAAATCGGGAAAGGGCTCCGCCTCCTTCCAGCTTTCGGCATAGATCGTCTGGTAATCGGCGATGCCGGTTTCGAGATCGTCCCCCCCTTCGATTATATGAAAAGATGCGCCGTCGCGGGTGAGCCGCGCGCCCTTGCGCCGGATCGTCTCGCGCAACGCGCCGTCGCGGGCCGCCAGATAATCGCCATAGGCCAAGCCCGTTACATCCTGCGACCACCGACCGAAATGCGCATAGCGCAGCAAAGCCCTGCCGGGTACGGACAGGCCGGCGAGGAAAGGCGTCAGCATGGGCGCAGTCGAGTCGAGCGAATCGAACCGCGCCTGCGCCTCGCCGGCCAAATGGGCGGCGACGGCGCGGCCTAAAGCGAATGCGGTCTTTTCCCCGTCCGCGCCCTGCGCGATCAAGGGGCGAAAATCGCAACTGTAGAAGCTGGTCAAGCTGGCGACCACCGGGTTGCCGCTTGCTTGGCGCTGACAGGATAAAAGGGCAAGCGCATCGCCGCTTTTACCGGTCAGCAGAAAGAAAAGCGGTTGCGACCCTGCGGCCATGCCCGATTCGATAAAGTTTTCGAACCAAAGGCGGCTGGTGAACAGATTGTCCGCCCCGGCGCGATCCAGCAACGCCTGCGCCGACGGGGGCAGCGCCCCCAGGCCTGAAAAAACTGTCAGCGCGGCGCCGGTCACGGATCGGCGGGATCGGCATTGGACAGGTCCGCCAAGGCGCAGACCCCCGTGCGGTAGGCGGCAAGTCCGACCCATTCATGGATCGCATAAAAACTGCGCATCCAGGCATGGGCATGGGGCAGAAAATCCGAAATCCCTCTGACCTTATGCTGGTCGCCGTAAAGCGGCGCGGCGATAACGGGATATCCGGCGCGCCGAAAGGACAGCATGGCGCGCGGCATATGCCAAGCGTGGGTGACGACGAAGGCCGATTTTATCCCCGCCTTGCGTAAGATGGCGGCGCTGAACTGGGCATTCTCGCAGGTGTTTTCAGCCACGGTTTCCCGCCAGGCGACGGGCAATCCGAACGCATCGCCGAACATGTCCGCCATCAGATCGGCAACCGGCGGTTCACCCTCGCCCAAAGGCCCCCCGGTAATGAGGACCGGCAAGCCTGTGCGCCGCGTCAACACCGCCGCGCCCGCCAGGCGTTCCATGGATAAGGACCCTGCCTCGGCCTTAACCAGCAGGTCCGAAGTCCGGTCGGCGTCCCCCCCCAGCACGATAATCGCCCCCGGTTCGGGAACATCTTGTGTACTTACCTGTTTTTTTTCCAGACCGGCGATCAGCAGTCCGCTGACGATAGGCATCGAAAGAATAAACAATGCGCCAACGCCAAGCCCGGCCATTATCTTGCCGGCGCGCTGACGCCATGGCGCGATCGCCATCCCAATGACCGTCAGCCATAGGAAGCCCGCAGGCGGCAGCAAGAACGCCTGTGCAGCCATTCGCAGAATATAAATCAGGCTATGCATTCAATAGGGCGCATTTAATAGGGTCATCCAAAACCTCCGCCAGGAGACGGGCAGGTTCCTTTGAACTTGCCGGGGAATCGAATAATGTTAGATTCTATAGAAAATCTGCGATTTCGATAGTGTGCCTTTCATTATTGTCCGCGGGTCGGTGTAGGTCTGTGCCGGAGAGAAACGGCAGGGGAATAAGTCGATGTTAAGACTTTTCGGGCACTTCATTCCGATCAAGATGCTGGGTCTGTTGATCCTCGAAATGGCCGTTCTGGGCGCAAGCGTCTATTATTTGCTGACCACTGGCATTCATTCCCCCCAGATACTCAGCGATCTTCGCGGCCAGCTCGGACGGTTTTCCTTTTTATTCGCCGGCGTCGTCGGCATCGCGATGATATCGATGGGGCTGTACGATAGCTCGGCTATGGGCGATTACCGCAACATGGCGATTAAAGTGCTGATCGCATTGGCCTTAGTGGTTCCCGCCAATATGGTCTGTACCCATCTTTTCCATGACGAGCTGTATGAAAGCGCGAATGCCAGCACCTTCTGGTCGATCAAGGCGCCGGTCGTCTGGCTGATCGTCATATTGCTGACGCGCGTTACTTTCAGTTTCGCCAATCGCCAAGAGTTCTTTAAGCGCCGGGTCTTTATATTGGGCGGCGGCACCCGCGCGGCGGCGATTAGACAGATGGCGGTTCACGGCAAAAACGAGGCTTTCATTGTAGCAGGAACCTTCGATCCCGGCATGTCCAGCCGGGCCGATATGCGCGATTCCTATCAAGCCGTGGCCAATGGCCAGTCTGCGCAAGAAGCGGGCGGCGCGGATTGGGTCGATGTGGTGCGCCGCGCCCATGCCTCCGAAATCGTCGTCGCGCTCGAAGACAGGCGCGGATTGCCGGTCAGCCAATTGTTGCGCTGCAAGATCGACGGCATTCATGTGATCGATTATCAGACATTTTGCGAACGCGAGACCTGCCGCCTCGATCTCGAAGAATTGAAACCGAGCTGGCTGATTTTCGGCGAAGGCTTTACCCGCGGTTTCTTCACCGACCTTTTAAAGCGCAGCTTCGACATAGCCGTATCGGGGGCCGTTCTTCTGGTGACGCTGCCTTTTACGATATTCGCTGCGATTGCGGTCCGGCTGGAAAGCGCCGGACCGGTGCTTTACCGCCAGGAAAGGGTCGGGCTGCACGGTAAATCCTTTATGGTGCTGAAATTCCGCAGTATGCGCCAGGATGCGGAGGTTGCAGGGTCCCCCAAGTGGGCCGCGCTTCACGATCCGCGCGTAACGCGGATCGGCGCGTTTCTACGCAAGACCCGCATCGACGAACTGCCTCAGCTTATCAATGTTCTGCGCGGGGATATGAGCTTTGTCGGGCCGCGCCCCGAACGGCCTTTTTTCGTCAAGCAATTAAGCGAAGCGATCCCATTTTATAACGAACGGCACTGCGTCAAACCTGGCATAACCGGTTGGGCGCAGGTGAATTACCCTTACGGCGCCTCGCTTGAGGATGCGCGGCAAAAATTGTCTTACGATCTCTATTACGTAAAGAATCACAGCCTGTTTCTCGAATTTATCATCATGCTTTCGACCGTTCGGGTGATCTTGCTTCAGCAAGGGTCCCGTTAACGATGTTTGGGGTTTATAAGCTCGTATGACCTACGCCTCCACATCGTCGATTCTGCACGGGATTTGCGCCTTTATATTCTTGGGCCTGACATTGCTTGTCACGATACGCGGGCGCATCGGCCGAACCGGTCTTTTCCTCGCAGCCGCATCTTTTATGACCGCCATTTGGGCGGGGTCCATTGCATACGAGGGCGGTTTCGACCGGCTCGACTCCCTGCTGGAGACGGTTCGCATCGGCGCATGGTCTCTGTTCATCGGACATATGCTGCGCGGCGTGCTGAAAGAAGGCCGCAATCTGCCCCGCTGGATTCTCGCAGCCCCGATCGTCTTTCTGGTGCTGACCACATTTGCGCTCGAATTGCCCGTGCTGCCCAATCTGGGCGACGCCTGGTTGACCCAGGCCGACCGGCTGGTGAAGATTTTGTTGGCCGTCTGCGGGCTTTTGCTGCTTGAAAACCTGTATCGCAATGCGGTCAAGGAATCGCGCTGGCATATCAATCTTTTGACGATCGGCATCGGCGCGATTTTTATCTATGACATCGTTCTTTATGCCGACGCCTCGCTGTTCCGGGGTTTTTCGCCCGCCTTGTTTATGGCGCGCGCGCCGGTCGATATGCTGGCCGCCCCGCTGATTGCGGTTGCCGTATCGCGTAACCGGCGCTGGCTGGTCGATATCCACCTGTCCAGAAATATCGTCTTCCACAGTTCGACCCTTTTTATCAGTGGCATCTTCTTGCTCGCGATCGGCGCCGCCGGGGAAATTCTGCGCAATATCGGCGTCACCTGGGGACCGGTGCTTGAGATCACGCTGGTTTTCGGCGGCATTCTCTTCGTCGCCGTTATCTTTACATCGGGGCGCGCCCGTTCGCTGTTGCGCGTCTATATCGCCCAGAACTTCTTCACTTACCGTTACGATTACCGGAAAATGTGGCTCGGTTTTATCGACACAGTATCGAACCCGTCTTTCCGGGGTGAGCAATTGCGCGTGCGCGTCATTCGCGCCGTCGCCGATACGGTAGACAGCCCCGCCGGCAGCCTTTGGTTAAGCGACGGGGAGGGCGCGGCGTTTTCGCAGGTCGCCGTGTGGAATCTGCCCAGGGGCGGCGCGCCCGTGTTGCCGGAATTCGCTGATGCTTTTCGCGGCGGGCAATGGACATTGGTCTTTTCCGACCCCGATACGCGCGCCGCCTTGCCCGATGTTCTTCTGCAAACGCCCCGCGCATGGCTTGCCGTCCCGCTGAGCCATCTTGGTCGATTGCTGGGCTTTATCCTTCTGACCGAACCCAGGGCGCCGATCCGCCTGAACTGGGAGAACTACGCGATTTTGCGCATCGTAGGATTACAGGTTGCGAGTTATCTGAGGGAAGAACAAGCGGCCCGCGCCTTGATCGAATCGCGCCAAATGCAGGCCTACAGCCAGCGTTTTGCCTTCGTGGTTCACGATATTAAAAATCTGGTCAGCCAATTGTCGATGGTTCTGTCCAACGGCGAGCGTCATGCCGACGACCCGGAATTTCAGCGCGATGTTTTGGAGACGGTGCGTCATTCGGTGGGCAGCATGAATAAATTATTGGCTCAATTGCGCGCCAACCGCGAGGCCGAGGCCGAGGAATCGGTCGCGCCCGCGATAGTTGTCGAGGAGCTGGTGCAAGCATGGCGTCCCAAGAAGCCCGTCGAAATCCGCTTTAGCCAGGACGGAGGCTCGGGGTATGTGCGCATTGCCCGCGACCAACTGGATTCGGCGCTCGGCCACCTGCTCGATAATGCCGTCGAGGTTTCCGATGCCGGGGCGGAAATTGCGATCGATGTGCGCCATGGCGACGGCAAGGTCACGATCGATGTGCGCGATACGGGGGCCGGAATGCAGGCCGACTTCATCGCCAGCCAGCTATTCAAACCTTTTCGATCGACCAAATCCGATGGGTATGGGATCGGCGCCTATCAAACGCGCGAGCTTATCCGCGCCGCCCGGGGCGATCTTCTGGTTCTGAGCGAACCGGGGAAGGGAACGACGATGCGCATCGTTCTTCCTATCGAGGCGAGCATCGATGAATCCGGTGGCGAATCCGGTTCGCTGCATTTAACGCCGGATGAAAAAATGCTAAGAGCGGCGTTGTGAGCGAAGATAAACCAAAGCTTTTGATCCTGGAGGACGATGACGGCCTGCGCCGGCAATATCGCTGGGCATTGTCCGACTATTCCTTGTTTCTCGCAGGCACGCGGGAACAGGCCATGGATCTTATGCGCATCGAGCGGCCGCCCTTGGCCATCGTCGATCTGGGCCTTCCGCCCGATCCGGACGGCGCAAGCGAAGGCTTGGCCGCGCTGGAAACGATACTCGCCATGGCGCCCGAGACGAAAGTCATCGTCGCCAGCGGCAATGAAAGCCGTATCCATGCGATGAAAGCGATATCGCTCGGCGCTTACGATTTTTATCAAAAGCCGATCGAGATCGAAGTTTTGCGCACAATTCTCGACAGGGCGCTTCGCCTGTACCGGCTTGAGGAAGAAAACCGTCAGCTTACGCAGCTTAGTTATACAGGCTCGCCCATCGACGGCATCATTACCGCCAATCCCGAGATGCTGAAGCTATGCCGGACGATCGAGAAAATTGCGCCGACCAATGTCGCCGTTCTGGCGCTGGGTGAAAGCGGCACGGGCAAGGAACTGGTGGCGCAGGCCGTTCATATGCTTTCGCCCCGCCGCAACCGGCCTTTTATTGCAATCAATTGCGGCGCCATTCCTGAGAATCTTTTGGAAAGCGAGCTGTTCGGTCACGAAAAAGGGGCCTTTACAGGGGCCATCAAGCAGACGATCGGAAAGATAGAAAGCGCCCATACGGGCACATTGTTTCTCGATGAGATCGGCGATCTGCCGCAACCCTTGCAGGTTAAGCTGCTGCGGTTCCTGTCGACCCGCTTGATCGAGCGGATCGGCGGCCGTCAGCAAATTCCCGTCGATGTGCGGATCGTTTGCGCCACCAACCAGGATCTGGAGACGCGGATGGCGGACGGACGTTTCCGCGAGGATCTTTATTACAGGCTGAACGAGGTTATCATCCGCATTCCTCCTTTGCGGGATCGTGGGGAAGATTCGGTGCTTTTGGCCAGTTACTTTCTGAAACGTTTCAACGATCAATTCGACCGGAAATTACGGGGCTTTACGACTGAGGCGATTGCCGCGATCGTAGCCAACCCCTGGCGCGGCAATGTCCGCGAGTTGGAGAATCGGGTGAAGAGGGCGGTCATAATGGCCGATGGCGCACAAATCACAGGCGCCGATCTCGAACTGGCCGAATCGGCGCCGGGCGCCGACGAACTCGATTTGCGAACCGCGCGCAACCGCGCCGAACGCACCGTAATTCAACGCGCCTTGGCGCAAAGCAATGGGAATTTAAGTATCGCCGCGAAACTTTTGGGCATCAGCAGACCTACCCTATACAGCTTGCTCGAAAATTTGGGGATCGCCGATGGGCCAATGGTAGCGTCGGATACTTAATAAATATTTAAAATCTTTAAATCGAGTATATTTAATCTAATGCTCGCGAGTTGCTTGAGAGGATTTCGATGACCGTGTTTGGACACATCCGCATTATGCCGATGGCTTCCGCCACCATGATTGCGTTTCCCCTCCTCTTCGCGCCCCCCCTCCATGCGGCGGCGCCCGATCCTGCCGCCGCGAAAAAATACGAGGCAGAGGCCGACCAGCTTATCGCGAAGGACGATTTGAGGAGCGCGGAGATCGAGCTTAAGAACGCCATCAAGGCGTCGCCTGAAAATGGCGCCTTACGCTTGAAACTCGCCGATCTCGAAATCCAGATGGGCGATATCGACGGCGCGCAGATCGAGCTTAAAGCCGCGCGTAGCAATGGCGGCGACGAGGCGAAAATAATTCCCTTGCTCGGCCGCACCTATATCGTTCAAGGCAAGTTCGACCAGTTGCTTCAAGACTTTCCTGTCCGCAACGATATGTCCGCCGATGTCCGCGTTGCGACATTGGTCCTGCGCGCCGAGGCGCAGATACAACTTAAGCGCATCGAGGATGCGCGCTCGTCACTGACGGCGGCAGAGCTAATCCAGCCTTTGGCTTTGGCGCCGAAACTGGGGCTTGCGCGTATCGACTATACCGAAGGTCAGTTCGACGAGGCCCAAAAAAAGGCCGAGGAATTGATGAAAATAAAACCCTCGGCGGATATTTATACTCTTATGGGCGAAATATTGCTGCGCAAAGGCGACCGTGATGGCGCAATTGCGCAGTTCAGCGACGCGATCAAGGCAGAACCTAATAATATCGTCGGCTATATCGAGCGCGGGCAGCTTTATATCGCCCAAAATCAGGACGATAAGGCGCAGGCCGATATAAAGGCGGCTGTCGCGCTCTCCCCCCGATCCGTTCCGGCGCAGTATTTTCAGGCATTGCTTTTGGCGCGCGCCAAGGATTATGCGGGCGCGGATACGATCCTGACCAAATACGCCACCGCCTACGTCAATTTTCCGCGCGGTTATTATTTGCAGGCGGTCGTAAAATCTTCATTGAAGCAATACGAACAGGCCCAGGCTGCGATCAACTCCTATTTGGCCGCCGTGCCCGACGACATCTCCGGCGAAAAAGTTCAAGCCGATATTCTGCTAAAAAAAGGCGAAGCCGGGCCCGCCGCCGATACGCTGGAAAAAGTAACGGCCGATGCGCCCGACGATGCGCAGTCCATGGCTATGCTTGGTCAGGCCTATATGATGCTGAACAAGCCGCAGCAGGCGGTGGACGTCTTTGAAAAGGCGTCCAAGCTTGCCCCCGACAATGCGTCGGTTCTTCGCGGTCTGGCGCTCAATCATCTGGCCGAAGGCCAAAGCGCCCAAGGCACGTCGGAACTCGAAAAGGCGCTTCAGATGGCGCCTGACGATCCTGCCTCAGCCGAGGCGCTGGTTCTGGTTTATATGCAGCAAAAAAATTACGACAAAGCCAAGGCCCTTATCGACGACATGCGCAAGCGTCTCCCGGCCGACCCCATACCAGCCAATATGGCCGGTATGCTGGAATTGGCGCAGGGCCACATTGCCGAGGCGGAGGCGGAATATACGGCCATAGTCAAACAATTCCCCGACTTTACGCCGGCCAAATTGCGCTTGGCCTATATTTATTCCGCCGAGGGCAATCAGGATAAGGCGCATGACGCCTATGTGGCGATCCTCGCCAATGACCCGGTCAATCTGGCGGCGCTGCAAAATCTGAGTGTGGTGCTTGTCTCCCAAAAGCTTCCGGATCAGGTTGTCGATATCTGGAAGAAAGCCCATACCGCCGATGTCGATAATATCCCGGTCGCAATCGGGCTGATCCAGGCGTTTATCGTTAAAAAAGATTACGACGCCGGCATGAGCATCGTGCGCGATATGCAGGTGCGCCAGCCCAACGAACCCCGTCTTTACGCCATGCGGGCTGAGCTGGAACTTCAGAGGAATACGCCCAAAGATGCCGTCGTCAGCCTGTCGCGATTGACCGAATTGCAGCCCCAGGACCCTGCGGCGCGGCGCGACCTTGCGCTGGCTGAGGAAAGATCGGGCGATTTGACCGCAGCGATCGTGACCATCGGCGAGGCGCGAAAGCTCGATCCCAATAATATCGGTTTCGCAGCGGAGGAGGTCAGGCTGCTGGGCCTTCGCAATGCGGACGATGGGATTGCCGCCGCGCAAAGACTGGCGGCGCAAATGCCGGATCAACCGGGCGCACAGGCATTGGAAGGCGATTATCTGGCGTCTTTAAAGCGGCCTGCCGATGCCGCTGCCGCTTACCGGCGCGCCTATCAGGCGCATCCCTCGGTCGTTCTGGCGGAGCGCATAGCCAATTCGGACTTGCGCGATGGCAAAACTGCGGATGCCGCCAAGGCCTTGAACGATTGGGCCGCCGCCCATCCCGACGATCTGGCGGGCAAGTTTGCGCTGGCGAATTTCGCGCTGGGGCAGAAAAATTGGGCCGATGCGAAAACCCGTTACGAGGCTATTTTTAAGGCCCGCCCGGACGATGCGCTGGTGATGAATAATCTGGCTATCATCTATCAACACGACAATGATCCCCGCGCCCTGGATTACGCACAGAAAGCCTATGCGGCGGCGCCGCAGAACGCGGCCATCGCCGATACTTTAGGCTGGATCATGGTCAATAAGGACGATCCCGCAAAGGGACTGAAATTCATACAGCAGGCCTATAACGACACGCCCGCCGATCTGAATATTCAGTACCACATGGCCTTTGCCCTGGATCGGACAGGCAAAAAAGCCGACGCCATCGCCCTGTTGACCAAGGCCATTGCCGCCGGGCAGGATTTCGACAGCAAGAAAGACGCCCAAACCTTGCTGGATAAATTATCGAAAGGCTGACGGGCGGACGCTTATAATCTAAGGCGCAGCGTTCAATCCCGGCCTTGCGGCGGCGCGCGCCAGGACGATCACCGTCGCGATGGCGGCAAGATGTATCCCCAAATCGATAAAAGTGACATCGAAGGGGTGAAAGAACTGCAACAGAAAAGCCGCGAGGGAGGCCACGCCCAATCCCGCCATCGCAGCCACCGGTCCGGGATCGATAGGGTGGGATTTGCGCAACGCCATAAAGAGGCTGACCCCTAAAGGCGCCCCGAAACCGACAATCCATAAAAAGCAATCCGCGCTTTCGCCCAACTGCCAGCCGTCAGGCCCATGCGCCACCCACTGCCGCCAGCAGCTATAGCCGCTGCTTCCTATCCACAACGCAAGGCTGGGTATCGGTAATAACGCCCATTTGAGCGGCCTGTCGGGCAGCGACAGCTCGAAAGCCGCCACGGTCGCCAATATGCCGGTTATCAGCGTGCCGGTCAGTTCCAGCGCCAGTTTCGGATCGCCGGCGCGGCGGGTGAATACGCCCAGATGCGAAAAACCGAGGATGAAAGAGCCTGCCAGTAAAGCGATGACGCCCAGCCAAAGACTTGCGCGCAAGACGGGCGGGCGCAGCCGTTTTACCGGCTGCAACCCTTGCGCCAATCGTTCGATCAAATCTTCCGTTATGTCCATTATTCGTCTGCCTTGCTTCGTATCGTCTTCTGTAAAGCGTGAATGGCGCGATGCAGATTGACTTTAAGGGAGCCGATCGATTTGCCCGATTCCGCCGAAGCCTCCGCCAATGACAACTCCTTCAATCTCAATAGCTCCACTGCCTGCCGCTGCCCTGCAGGTAAAGTTGCGATCGCGCTTGTCAGTACGGCGCTGTCTTCATGCGCCGCAACTCCCTTATTCGCTGCAGGGTCGGCATAGGTTTCATAGGCAATGGGAGAAAATTTCTCGACTGCGTCGATTCTGACCTTGCGTCTGATCGCATCGACCGATCTGCGATGGGCGATTGCGCCGAGCCAGGCCGTGAAAGGACGGGAGGGATCGTAAGTATTGCGAACCCGGTGGATGGTCAGAAGGACATCCTGCAAAACATCTTCCAGCCGGTCGGGCGCTGCATGATGGCGGCGAACGATGGCGCGGACATAAGGCAAAATCTCGCGCAACAGGCGCGCATAGGCTGCGCTGTCGCCCGATTGCGCCGCCGCCATCAGCCTGCCCCAATCCTCGCCACCATTCGCGGTCATATCTTTAATTCCGCATCCATCTTGAATGATTGGTAACTTTATAGGCTGGCCGCCGAACGGCAAAACAGAGAATCACTACTATTGGCGGAGAATGAAAATGAAACGATTTATTATTGCCACATTACCCTTCGTAATGTCCTGTCTTGCCGGCATTTCCGGGGCGGGCGCTGAGACAAGGCCGGTCGTGGTTGAGCTTTTTACGTCGCAGGGCTGCTCCTCTTGCCCGCCTGCCGATGCCGTACTGGCCGAGCTCGCGCAACGCAAAGACGTGATCGCTCTCGGTTTCCATATCGATTATTGGGACAATCTGGGTTGGAAGGACCCGCTTTCGGCGCCTGGATCGACTGCGCGGCAACGCGCCTATGCCGCCCAATTCGGCAAAAAAGAAATTTACACACCGCAGGCCGTTATCGATGGCCGGCAGCAGCTTATAGGGTCTCATCGCGACGCCGTTCTGCAAGCCATCGCAAAGGCCGAGCCCCAAACCGTAGCGCCCGTTACATTCGCATCGGGCGGAGGATCTGTCTCGATCGGGGCCGGTACGGGTCAAGGGAAAGTCATCTTCGTTCGTTTCATCCGTAGCCGTTCGACACCGGTCCGGCGCGGTGAAAATGCGGGCAGCATGGCGGTGGACTCCAACGGCGTCGAAACCTTCAAGACGATCGCGGATTGGACGGGACAAAAGCTCGACCTTGCTGTCGAGCCGCCAGAACCGGGCTACGGCTTGGCCGTTCTGGTACAGGCCGGCGATGGCCGTATATTGGGTGCGGGGTCGTATCTGACCGATGGCTGAGATGAATTCGCCCTGCCGCCGCATGACGCGACCGGCAGGGCGAATTGACGAAAGCGATTACTGATCCTTCTTCATCGCATCCTTGGACATGCTGTCCTTGGACATCGTGTCTTTGGCCATCGTGTCTTTCTTCATGGAATCCTTCGACATCGTGTCTTTGGACATGCTGTCCTTAGCCATCGTATCCTTTGCCATGGTGTCTTTCTTCATGGAGTCCTTGGACATGCTGTCGGTTGCAGTGTCCTTGCCCATCGTATCCTGAGCGAAGGCGGCGGGGGCGAAGGCCAGACCGAAAGAGATGGCGGCGGCGGAGACGGCGAGCGCGAAGCGGTTACAGTTTGTCATAATATATTTCCTATCCTGTTGGAGCGAACATACGGCGATGTGCCGTAAATACCCGTTCGCCACAGAAGCTTAGAAAGTTACGTCTTTTAAGACCCGCTGAACCAATTATATCCCTGATCTTCCCAGTAACCGCCGGGAAAATCGTTAGTCACATAGATCGCTGCGATCAGCTTGGGGTTTTTGAACCCGAGCTTGGTCGGCACGCGCAGCTTCATCGGATAGCCGTATTTCGGCGGCAAGGCGGCGTCGCCGTAATCCAGCGCCAGCAGCGTTTGCGGGTGAAGCGCGGTGGCCATGTCGATGCTGGTGTAATAATCGTCGGCGCACTTAAATCCGACATATTTAGCCCGCATATCGGCGCCGATCCGTTCCAGAAACGTGCGGAACGGCGCGCCGCCCCATTTGCCGATAGCGCTCCACCCCTCGACGCAGATATGGCGCGTTACCTGGCTGGTTTGCGGCAGTGCGCGCAGCCTTTCCAGCGTCCAGGGCGTTTTATCCTGAA
>Ga0116226_10003611_pt1 | contig 13626 bp, 7 predicted proteins | sample S1TSphfallax_FD_89692 | JGI IMG/M metagenome (GOLD analysis project Ga0116226, IMG submission 89692) | Host-associated microbial communities from peat moss isolated from Minnesota, USA - S1T2_Fa - Sphagnum fallax MG | ecosystem: Host-associated > Plants > Peat moss > Unclassified | place: USA...
CCAAGGCCGACTTCATGGCGCTCAATGACTCGCAGGAGCGCAAATTCGCAAACCCCCGCAACGCCGCCGCCGGCTCTCTCCGCCAGCTGGACGTTTCAATCACCGCCAAACGCAAACTCTCCCTTTTCGCCTACGCCCAAGGCGAATCTTCCTCTCCCGTCGCCAGAACCCATTGGGATTACCTGCAAACCCTAAAAACTTGGGGTTTTGACGTAAACCCGCTATCGCAACAACTCACCGAAGCAGACGCAGGAGAATTTCAGCAAAAAATTGCCCTTACCCGCGCCACCCTCGCCTACGACATTGACGGAGTCGTCTACAAAATCGACGATCTGGGCCTCCAATCCCGCCTGGGCTTCGCCGGCCGCGCGCCGCGCTGGGCGATTGCTTGGAAATTTCCCGCCGAACGCGCCATCACCGTGCTGGAAGCTATCGAAATCCAGGTCGGCCGCACCGGCGCCCTCACCCCGCGCGCCAAACTAACACCAGTCAATGTCGGTGGCGTGCTGGTTCAGCACGCCACGCTGCACAACGAAGACGAAATCGCCCGCAAGGACATCCGCATAGGCGACACAGTGGAACTGCAGCGCGCCGGCGACGTCATTCCGCAAATCCTCGGCGTGGTGAAACACGCGGAATATTCCGTGCCGTTTAATTTCCCAACGCATTGCCCGGTCTGCGGCAGCCTGGCGGTGCGTGATGGCGAGGACGTGGTGCGGCGCTGTACCGGCGGACTGATATGTGACGCGCAGGTGACCGAGCGACTGATCCATTTCTGTTCGCGCGGCGCGTTTGACATTGAAGGCATGGGCGACAAGACCGTGATCGAATTCCACGAGGCCAAGCTGCTGAAATCCCCGCCGGACATCTTTAAACTCCCGGAACACGAGGCCGAAATCGCCTCCCGCGAAGGCTGGGGCAAGACTTCTGCCGCCAAACTTACCGCCGCCATCGAAGCGCGCCGCACCATCAGCCTTCCCCGCTTCATCTTCGCCCTCGGCATCCGCCGCATCGGCGAAAACAATGCAAAGCTTCTCGCCCGCCATTACACCTCTTACAACAACTTCCGCGAGAATATGGTCGCCGCGACGGAAACAGGCTCGGATGCCCGCCTCGAACTCGGCTCTATTTCCGGCATCGGTTCCACCATTGCCACCGACCTTGCCGCCTTCTTTGCCGAGCAGCACAATCTCGAAACCCTCAACGCATTGTCAGCGTTCCTCACCATCAAGGATGCGCAATCCGCCGCTTCCTCATCCCCGCTCTCCGGCAAAACCATCGTCTTCACCGGCACACTTTCCATGGCCCGGCCGGAAGCCAAGGCCCGCGCGGAATCGCTCGGCGCAAAAGTGACCGAATCTGTTTCAAAGAAAACTGATTACGTGGTCATCGGCGCGGATGCGGGATCAAAAGCTACAAAAGCGAAAGAACTCGGCCTGACCACACTAACCGAGGAAGAATTCCGCGCCCTCGCCGGGCTATAGCAGCCGCACATGCGCCGGTGTCGCCGGCACTTCAGCGGCTGGCAGCGCAAACAAACCATCCGCCGCCGCCGCAAAGCCGGCGCGTAGAAAAACATCCCGGCATGGTGAATTGTCAGCCGTTTCCAGCAAATCCGCCAACACAATGCCGGGCCTTTTTGCCCGCAGCAGCGTCACTGCGTGGCTCACCGCAAAAAGCTCGATATCCATGCCGAGCACCCGGCAGCTCATCACAAACTGCACAATACGCCCGCCCGCGCAAAACAGCACGCCCACCAATCCGTAATCGGTAAACCGGTCCGTGACGCGGAAGGCCAGAATGTCACCCATTGCGGCGAATTGCATAATTTCCTGCGCTGTCCAGCGTTTTCCAGTGGTGTTGAACTGGTTGGTTTTGTTCGCCAGCTCCACCACGCGGTTGAATTCCGGCTGCGCATTGCCCGTAACGGTGACAAAACTGATCGCGCAATTCAGCGACTGCAAAAATTCGTCGCGTGACAGGGTCTTTCGCTCCTCCTCGCGTACAATCTGCCCGCGTACCATCTCCTCCCGCGCCGCGGATTCGCTGGTCAAGTGCATAATCTGCGTCTCCGGTGCCCACAGCAAAATCCGCCGCGTCAGGTAAGGGTTGGCGCCGATCACCCGTATCTCGGGGATCGCCGCCCGCACCGCCGCCCGCTCCACCGGGTTATCGTCCACAAACACCACGCTTTTAGGCTTAATGTTCAGCTCACCGCAAATCTCCAGAATATTCTCCGCCTTCGTCTTCCAGTTGATCTTTACGGAGACAAAATCATCAAGAGCGACAAATTCCGGCCGCACCACATTATCCCAGTCGCGCCGCACCATCTCTTCGTCGTTCTTTGAGCAAATCGAAACCAGAATGCCGCGTGCCCGCAAATGGTGGATCGCCTCCCAAATCCCCATCGGCCAGCCCCCCGTCTCCGGCCAATCCTCGCCCTCCCGGTAATGCTCCGCCATCTGTCCGCGCCATAGGGTATGGTCCAAATCGAATATCACCGCTTTCACCTGGTCCATTTGCCGCCAGATGCGGTAGGTCGCGATAATCTGCCGGTACACCGCAGCGGAAAATTCCGCCCGCTTCGATGTATAAAATTCCGCCATCGGCGGAATCGCCTCAATACGGTCCGGCCGCTCATAACCGACCCATTCACTGAAGAACGCGCCGTTATGAGCATAAAAATTGATCATGTCATCAAGCACATATTGCTTGCCTATGCTCTCGGCGATACCGTTCACATCCGCCAGAAAAACATTTCGGTATTTCAGCAGCGCGTTCGCCAGGTAATCGTTCAGCTGCCGGACGATATGCGCGATATCCAGCTTCGAATAGCGCGCCGTAAGGTTCGTCACCACGGACATTTGCGGAACAATGAAGTTTGAAACAAACGTCAGCAAACCGTCCGAGGCGTTGAAGGCAAGTGCCGAATCCAGCATGGCGTCTATCACGTCGCGTCCCGTGTTCAATAAGTCTTCGGAAAAACCTGGATCATTGAACCTCGTCGCCCAGACAACATGGTCCGTCAGAACCGAACGCAGCGGCAATTGCACATATTGCAGATCATAGTTTGGCAGCGGCTCCGGTGGAGTCGGCAGCGCGCCCGCATAGTTGAAAACAATATAGTCGAACGCGGTCTCCGGCGCGATGCGTTGAAACTCCTGATGATACAGGGCCGTCATGCAAGACCCGATTAGCAGCACGCGGGAAAGCTTTGCCGGCGTTACTTCCAAATCCTTAGGAAACAGAAAATCCGCAGGCGCCAGCGCGCCTGTCTTCACCGGCGGGACGGGTGCCGGAACAGCCGCCATGCGCGGCCGAAACTCTTTCAGCACAAAAGCCGCACTGGCATCGCGCGGCGTCTTCAGCGAAATGCAGAACACGTTATTTTCCACATAGCGCCCTGCGCCAAACCACATCAGCGCGCCGGCTTCATCAAAAATCTCCAGCCGTCCACCATTCACCGCCCAAGAACGCTCATTTGGATGGCTGTAATTCTCAATCCGGCCATCGGCGCCGAACGCCAGCTCGTTGGTTTTCGCCTCGCCCCAATGCGGCCCAAAAACCCAATACGTGCCAATCAGTTTCTGCCGGAAAATATCCAGCACAGGTGTGGCTGCGTCCATGCCCGTCTCCTAATCCACAGGCTGATCCAAGCGGAATTCAATCCGCCGGTTCTGCGCGTAATCCTGCGGTGTATTGCCCGCGGCAATCGGGTTGGCGCTGCCAAAAGCGCTCGCTGCCAGCCGGCTTTCCGGCACCCCATCCTTTACCAGCAAATTCAACACGGCCAGAGACCGCGCGGAGGAGAGATCAAAATTCGAGGTATACGGCCCGCCGGTGATCGGTTGCGAATCCGCGTAGCCATCCACGCTCAACACCCAGTTGATGCTTGGCGGAATTTTCGCGGCAATCGCAATAATCGCCTTCGCCACATCGGCAATCTCCGCCTGTCCCGCCGGCGTCAAAGTCGCCTGGTCTACCGGAAAAAGCACATCGCTCTCAAACACAAAGCGGTCGCCGACAATCTTTATGTTCGGCTCATTGGCCAAAATCTGCCGCAGCGTGCCAAAAAATTCGCTGCGATATTGCTGCAATTCTTCCACCTTGCGCGCCAGCGCCTCGTTCAGCTGCTTGCCAAGGTCGGTTATCTGGACGTTATCCTTGGCGTCAGCCGCCTGCGCCGCATCCAGTGCCTGCGCCAGCATCGCCATTTGCAGGCGCAAGGCCGCAACCTGCTGGTTCAGCAAATCCACTTCATTCAACGCACCTTGTGAAATTTTTTGCTCCGCCTGCAGCTTCTGCCGCGTATCGGCCAGTTGGTCCTGCACACCCGGTCCCGCATTTGCCTGTGCCTGTGCCTCCGCCGCCATCTGGCTTTGCAAGGCCGAAATCCGCGCCGCGGCCGATTCTGCCTGCGCCCTCTCATCCGAAAGCTGGCTGGACAGCGAATTTATCGTTCCGGTATCAGCAGTTTGCGCCGCCCCCGCCGCCGCCAGCTGCTGCGTCAGCGTTGCGTTTGCTCCCTGCGCCGTGGCCAGTTGGCTGCTAAGCGCCGCCAGTTCCTGCTGAAGCGATGCGCTATTCGACTTCTCCAGGGACAGCGCGGAAGATAATTGCGAAATCTGGTTGCGCAGCTCATCGATGGTGTTATTGCTGCCGGTCAGCGCGGAGGAAAGAAAAGCCTCCGCCAGCACGAACACCAGAAGCACGAAAATAATCACCATCAACAGTGTGGAAAGCGCATCCACATAGCCCGGCCACGCATCCAGCCCGTTACTGCCGCCGCGGCGCCGGCTCACGTCCTGCTTTCTTCGGAAATCGCGGCAATGGTGCGCGTCAGCACCTTCAGGTCGCTGCGCAATTCCGCGGTGCTCTGCATCCGCCCCTGTTCGGTTTCCGCCAGCATCCGGTTCAGCAGCAATTCGATATTGCGCAGATGCGCGTTGGCGACTTCGTCACGGTTATCATCGCTGGTCGAGGCCAGCCGGTTCAGCGCCGGGCCTAGTGCGACCTGCGCCTCCGCCAGTTTCAGCATCAGCTGCTGGTTGGTCCGCAGCGTGTCGGACAAATTTCCCATCCGCTCGGTCAGCGCCTGCAATGTGGCGTTGCTTTGGCCGCGCGCATCTTCCGCCCGGTTCAGCACGCGCTGCAACGCCTCCATATTCTCCGCCGTCTGCTCCAGTAGCGCCTGCACGTAAACGGGGACGGAGGATTCACCATCCCCGCCCAGCACGCCGGTGGAAAGGCGCGTCAAGCCGGCCAGCCATTCCTCAAGCTCGTTGTAAAACCGGTTCATCGCCTGCCCGGCGGTCAGATCCAGAAACCCCAGAATCAGCGCCCCGGAAAGGCCGAACAGGGACGAAGAAAACGCCGTTCCCATACCGGCCAACGGGCCGGCGAGGCCGGATTTCAGCTGGGCAAACATGCTGTTCACATCGCCGCCGGCAAGGCTCATGCCGTTGATCACCGCGGCGACCGAGGAGACCGTATGCAACAAACCCCAGAACGTGCCGAGCAGGCCCAAAAAGATCATCACGCCCGTCACGTAGCGGGAAAGCTCCCGGCTCTCATCCAGACGGCTGGCGATCCCGTCGAGCAAAGTCCGCATGGCCTGGCCGGAAAGCGTGAACCGCCGCTCGCCATCGGCGCGGCCGGCCAGCATCCGCGCCATGGGGGCCAGCAACGCCGGAGGCTTGGCCTGTTCCAGCGGTTGCCGGGCGCGGCGGAAATGCTCCACCCAGTCCACCTCCGGGTTCAGCCTTTGCACCTGCCGCAAATTCCAGAACACGCCGAAAATCTCGACCACGACGATCACGGAATTGACCACCGGATTGGCCATGTAGAACCGCGACAAGTCTGGCGAGATCAACGCCGCGACACCGTACACAACCACCAGAAACACCAGCATGCGAAGCAGATAAGCGGTCGGCTTGGTCATGGGGCCGGTCCGCTGATGAACACCCGCGCGCTTTGCACGTTCGGCCCGGTGGCGCCGTCGGCGCGCGGAATGATGGCACCACCCGGCACGCCGCAGGCGGCCAAGGCGTCACGCAGGGCGAAAGCTCGGCTCAATGAAAGCCGCATCGCGGCGGATGGGTCGGATGGGTCGCCCGGCGCGTAGGCGTCAATGATCAGCGTTTGCCCTTGCGCGGCGCAGAACGGTTTCAGCGCGTCCACGGCGCTCGCGGGCAGCGCCGCGCTGCCGGCGGAAAAGCCGATAACTAAGGGCTGCGGCAAAATCGGTTTCGGCGGGGGCGCGGGGATCACTGGTTTCGCCACCACCGGCACCGGCACCGGTGCAACGGGCTTTGCGGGAGCCGCCAATTTCGGCGCTGGTGCCAGCATCGCAAGCGCCGGCCGCGGCACAACCCGATGCGTCAGCCGATGCGCCACCCGCCGAACCGCCGGTCGCGGCGCTGGCGTCATCTGCGGCGCCGGCACGGCAAACCCGGCAAGCTGCACCAGGGCCGCCTGGTTCACAAATACCTGGGCCCGCGCAACCGCAGGCAACAGACAAGCCGCAACAATCAGGGAAACCCACTTCACGCCCTAACCTTATCGTTAAGCTTGCCCCGCCGCCAGACCATCCGCCACCACTTCCAGCAGCTTCGCATGCAAATGCGGGTTACCGGCCACAATGGTTCGGGAAATCACATCTTTGCCCTGATCATCCGTCGCATAGCCGCCGGCTTCGCGCACAATCAGCATGCCCGCCGCAATGTCCCAGGGGTGAATCCCGCTTTCCCAATAGCCATCATACCGCCCCGCCGCCGTCCAGGCCAAGTCCAGCGCCGCCGAGCCAAACCGCCGCACCCCAGCCGTTTGCGGCATCAGCGTCCCCAAAGTGCGGGCGAAGGCCAGACGGTTCGCCGCGCTGGTAATCGCAAACGGTATTCCCGTTGCAAACAGCGCATCCTTCAATTCCCGCCTGGCGGAAACCCGCAGCCGCTTGTCATTTACGTAAGCACCGGCGCCCTTCTCGGCCCAGAACATCTCATTATTCACCGGCGAATAGACCAGTCCGGCCGCAACCTCGCTGCCGCCATCCGGAAGCCGCCGTTCCAACGCGATGGAAATCCCCCAATGCGGAATCCCGTGCAAAAAATTCGTCGTCCCATCCAGCGGGTCCACTACCCAGCGCCAGGCCCATTTTTCGCTCCCGCTGGCGCCACTTTCCTCCATCAGAAAGCCATAGCCAGGCCGAGCTTTTTCAAGCTCCTCGCGGAGTGTTGCCTCGGCGCGCAGGTCTGCCTGAGAAACGAAATCGCCTGGACCTTTGACACTGACTTGCAGGTTTTCCACCTCGTTGAAGTCACGCAGGAGCCGCTTGGCGGCCTTTTGGGCGGCGGCCTGCATGACGGTCATGTGGGCAGAGAGACGTGGCATCATGCCAGTTGCCTGCAGTATTCAGTGGCCAGCGGCCAGTGGCCAGAAAGAAGATGCCCGCTTGCGCGGGCATGACGAAGGCGGTCAGAGACCACTGATGACTGACCACTGACCACTTCCCAATTACCCTTTCGCACGTTCTACATAACTCCCGTCTTCGGTGCGGACGACGACGCGTTCGCCGGCTTCGATGAAGGGGGGAACAAGGGTTTTCACACCGTTGGAGAGTTTGGCGGGTTTGTAGGAGGATGAGGCAGTCTGGCCTTTCACCACCGGGTCGGCCTCGATGATTTCCAGGGTGACGTGAGGCGGCAGGGTGATGGAGACCGGGTCGCCTTCGACGAGGCCGACCGAGACCGGCATGTTGTCCTGCAGGAAGGGCGCCGAATCGCCCAGTATGCTGGCGGGGACCATGAATTGCTCAAAGGTTTCGCCGTCCATCAGCACCAGGTTCTCGCCATCCGTGTACGAGTAGGTGAAATCTTTGTCCTCGGTGGTCAGCCTTTCCACGGTATCCGCGGTTCGCCAGCGTTCATTGGTTTTATTGCCGGTTTTTAGGTTGCGCATTTCCACCTGGATGAACGCGCCGCCCTTGCCGGGTGTGATGATCTGTTGTTTCAAAACCGTCCAGCGGCTGCCGTCATGTTCGATCACCTGACCGGCGCGGATAAGGTTTGCCTGCTGTTTCATGGAGCACTCTGTCTTCTAGGGGTAAGAAGTCGCGAGAGCGCGGCTTACGCCGCCGCCGCCATTTGGGCAAGCGATGACGAACATTAGCGATTTTTGGTATTTTGACACAAAAATACTGGCGGTGGCCCGGTTTTCCCGGCAAATCGCCCATGAAGCCCATATATTGTTTCAACACCTCATCTAGTTCTTAACAAAGCTCCCAAGTCTGGATAAGACGAACTAACAGGATACAAAACTAGGTCCTGTTCTTAACAGGGGCTACACGGATGCAGAATGACTCGGGGTTGCCGCGGTCTGAGATATTGGCCGAACCGGCTGCTTATTTGCCCTTGCCGGTGCCGCGGCGGCGGGCCTTGCTGAATGCGGGCGTGGCGGGCCGGGCGATGATCGCACTGCCCGCGGCGATGTCCATCGGCATCGTGCTCACCAGCCCCGCGCACGCCCAGTTGACCCACAGCACCGGTTCCGGCGGCGGAAAGCTGAGCGCCGTCAACTTTGCCGGCTACAAAGCCGTTGTCATCACCTCCAGCTCCACAATCGCCAGCCCGACGGCGAATTTTCCTTCGGCAAGCGCGGTGTATGGCAGCGTGGCGTCCATTTCGAATGCCGCGTCGGCTGGCAGCGGAATCACCCTGGCCAGCTCCACGCCTGCCAGTGGCGCCGATGTTGCGGCGCCGGGCTACGGCGTGACAATTGGCAACCTCGCCAGCGTGACCGCCGGGTACCGGCCGACCAGTTCCGCCATCGCGCCGCCGCCAGCCGGCGTGGCGGTTCCAAGCGGGCTGAGCTTGGCGGAAGGCCACAACCTCAGCGTCCCGGAACCTGGTCCCGGGGGCTACTCCGGTGCGGCCGGCCTGGGCGCGGCCGGCGCGATTATCAACCGGGGCACAGTCGCTGAAATCACCGTCCAGGTTTCGCCAAGCCTGAGTTCCGGGGGTTTTGCGATGGCTGATGGCAGCTTCAACCGCGATTCCGGCGGCATCGTGATCGGCAATGGGTGGGACGCCGGGCGGGCGCCAGAGACACCTTTCAAATCCTCCGCCATGCAATCTGACATTATTCAGGGGCGCGCGTTGCATTACGCGGGCGACATGCCCAGCGGCCTCGCGATTACCAACAGCTCCGGCGGCATCATCAGCGGAAATGCCGGCGACATTCTGACCGGTGGCGCGGTCGCCGCCAATGGCGGCCCGGCGGCTGACGGTCCGGTTGCGATGCCTGGTGGCGGTTTCGGTTTTCACGCTTCCGAGGAGATCACAAGGACTGACAGTTTTGCCCCGCATATGGGCGGCGGCGTGAATGTCAACGCGGTCTATGGCGGCACTCTCACGCCGCACCTTGCAGAACCGGCGCAGGCCGTGAACGCTGGCATGGCAGCCGCCCATGAAGCCGTCATAATCGCAGGTTATGGGAAGATTTCAGGCCATGAATGCATTTCCCTTGAAGCTGCCGGCCGGATCACCAATGCGTCAGCGGTGCTGGCAACCGGCCTTCTGGACGCGCGTTATTCTGGCAGCGCGCGGGAGGCTGTTGCGATCACCCCCCCGATGAATGTTTCGGCCGGGCATCGCGGTGATCTACTGGCTGATGCCGCGCGGTTAGAAGTCGTGGCCGGCGGATCGGCCGCCGGCGCCGGATTGCCACGCGTCTCCGCGAATAGCGGACGCGCTCAGGATACCGCCGAGTTCGCAGCCATGCGCCTTGGCGGTAGCGAGATTGCGAGCGCCGTTTCCAGCCCCTCATTGCTAACCGCCGATGATATTGCCGCATCCGTTGGCACAATAAACGCCGGCGGAATTTCGACAGCCGCAGGTCGCGGCGCCGTTGGCATCGCCAGCCAAGCTGGCATTATCGCCAACCTGGGGCCAGGCATCGCCATTGGCGGCGATATTACGATCAATACCGGTCCCGGCGCGGGGGCCGGCGAGCAAGTCCCGGCGCTGGCTGGAAATCCCATGGTCGCTGAAACCGGGTTTATCCCTGGCGCCGGCATGGCGACGCCGGCACGCGCGCCGATCGATTCCGCAGTTAGCGCCATAGCCGCCGGCAAGCTGGTTTATCAGCAAATCTCGGCAAATGCGGCGGCTTTCGCGCCGGCCGATGGCGGCACGTCGTTTACGGCAAGCGGCGGCCAAAGCGTCAGCCGCCCAAACGCCCGGCCCGGACCGGCCGCCGCCGGGATTGGTCCAGCGGACGCGAGCGGCGCCATGCCAATCAGCAACACGGCGCGCGGCATCGGGGCCAGCGGCGTGGTCGCCGATGCCGGTTTTACCACCGCCGTCATAGCCCAAACGATACGCGAGATCGGCGGCGTCAGCCCATCTTCAACGGCGCAAAACGTGGCGCCGATCACCTCGGGCGCCCTGAAAATGAACCTCGCCGCTTCCGGCCCGGCTGCGAACGCCGCCGGTTCCAGCACCGGGATCAGCACCGCAGCGCCCAGCGCGCCGCCCGCCATCGCCAGTTCCCGCCTGATTGCCGCTACCGTCCCCGCTATCCCGGCCGAACTGCCTGCCGATCCGGGGAATCTCACCGGCCTGGCCGTCACCGGATTGCAACTTGCCGTGAATGCGGGCAGCGCACCGGGGAGCGCTTTGATTTTTGGATATATCCGCACCGGTTCCGCCGTGCCCGGCAGCGGCCCCGCCGACAGGGTTCCCGAGAGCGCGCCGCCCGCGCCAGTCTCAACCGCTGCTATTATTGGCGTGGACGTTCATCAGATCCCAAATCATTCAGAAATACCGGCCAGAACGGCGCAGGCCGCCATCAATAGCACAAGCCTCCCCGCCATTGCCCCGACTGCCCGCGCCACCTTCATTCGCGCGGCAGGCAGCGCGCCGGCCACCGCCAGCGCGGGCGCCACCTTGGTCATTCAAACCGCGCTGGACACTGCGTCCTTTGCCCAGGCCAGTCCCGCGGGCATTATCACGTCCAAATTCATTACCGCGGAGACCGCGCCGCCGATCCTTCCAGGCGGCGGCATAGCTGAAATTCAAAGCCCCGCGCTTGCCCCCATCCCGTTCAACCCGGTCTTCCGGACAAATTCAGTCGCCTTGGCTGATACGGTCATTGCCGATACCCCGGCGACCTCTGGCACGCTCTTCGGCAGCAACGTGACGGCGTCTGGCCAAGCCATCATCGCTGACGCCAGCCTGAACAGTTCAGGCGCTGGCGTCATCAATGCCGGGCGTATTATCACTGCCTCCGGCACCGGCCTCGCGCTAAACGGCGGCATTCTTTTCAACGCACCCACCGGCGTCATCCAGGGCGATCCGGTTGGCATGATTGTCACCGGTGGCGCGGCTGTCACCAATGCCGGCCTGATCCTGGATGCCGGCACGGCCGGGCTGGAACTTGGAAATTTTTCTCACGTCACTAACGTGCCTACCGGCACGATTGCGGGAACCACCGGCCTTGCATTCACCGGCACCGGTTCGACGATGCTGAACGAAGGCACGATTGCCAGCACCAGCGGCGGCGACGCCGTCTCCTTCAGCAGCGGCGGCGTCAATTTTCTTACCCTCACCACCGGCCAGGCTTTATTCGGCGCCATTGATGGCGGCGGCTCGAACAGCACGATCGCGCTGGACGGCATCGGCGCGCTCACCAGCACGATCACCGATTTTGGCCCGGCGAGCAGCCTGGATTTGGCGCCCGGCGCGTCCTGGACGGCCTATGGCAGTTGGCAGATTCACACCGCCACAAATGACGGGACGTTCCAGCCGGGCATTATCGGCACACCGCTCAACCTGTCCGGCAATTTCGTGCAGAACGCGGGCGGCACGTTACAGATCATCGTCACCCCGGCCGCCACCAACCAGCTACTTGCCACCGGCACGGCAAGGCTTGACGGCGCGCTGAGCTATGCCTTCGCGCCCGGTACCTATGTCGCGAAATCCTATCCGTTCCTGATCACCGGAGGCGCCACCACGGGCACGTTCGCCTCCATCACCTATAATGGAGCGCCCGCCAACCTGCTGCACACAACCACTTATGAGACCAACGATACCAGCTTGGTGCTGTACAACCCCGGCAGCCCGGCGCCTGCCTCGAATCCGGTGCCGAACCCGCCGCTGGTGGTGGCGCCGATCGATACCAGCATCTTCTCGGACGAAAACCAGCAGAATGCGCTCAACGCCCAGGCGGCGAGCATGAGCCTGCTGCAAAAAGCCGCTGAGGGCGATCAGGAAGAGGCAGAGTCAGCGGTTTGCGCCTCCGAGGCCGGCACCACTCCGGCTGATGTGGAGCCGGACAAGGCAACCGGCACCGAGCAACTTGCCAACGCCGTTGGCAACGCATTCTGTGGCGCCGGCGGCTGGATTCAGGGCACCGGAACAGTCTTCAACGCCGATGGCAACGCCAATGTGGACGGCTACCAGGCCAACACGGCGGGGTTTCTCGCCGGGATCGGCAAGGTGCTCAACAACCAGGGCACGCGGCTTGGTGTTGCGGTCGGCTATGACGAAAGTAGCGTGAAAACCAGCATCGGCAGCAAGGGAAATGTCGACACGTTGCGAGTCGGCCTTTACGGCTCGCAGCCGGTCGGCGTCTTCACGATCGCCGCGGATTTCATGTACGGCCATTTCGACACGACAACCTCCCGAGTCACCGGCATCGGCGATGCCGGCTCCAAGGAGAGCGGCGATATCTTCTCCGGCGGGATCGAGGCGGAAACCTTGCTGCCGATCGACGGGTTCGACATTATTCCCGCCGCTGGTATCCGCATCGCCGCCGTCAACACCGGCCGCTTCACGGAGAGCGCGCCCGGCGCCGAGGAGGCGTTTGCCCTTGACGGCGCGAAAAGCGGCTATGACAGCGTGCAGCCTTTCGTTAACGTCGATCTGAGCCGGAAATTCATGACGCCGAACGAGATCTCCATTATGCCGGATATACTGGCTGGGTATGTGTATGAAGCTGGCACGCGCGGCCGCGCGGTGACGGTGGACGCACAGGACGGAACGAGCTTCGAGACCGACCATCTCGGCCTCGCCGGCAGTGCGGCCGAGCTGCAAGCGGGCCTGTCCGCCGGCGAAGGGAATTGGGCTTTTTACGTCCGCTACACAGCGGACCTCGCCGGCAACTGGACCTCTCAAACGGGTGAAGCGGGGCTGCGGATCAGGTTCTAAGCCGCAGGCCTGGCGGTGCGCCGGATGCTATAGCGGAACCTTCCCCAACCCGCCCGGCTGATCGTAAATATAAAGCGGTAATCCCGTGCCGCTGATCGTGCCGCGGAGGTTGCGTATGATCTCGCGGCCACGGACGACCGGCACATGAAACCGCGCGGTCCCCGGCGCTGGGTCCAGCTGGTGCAGGTAATAGGGTTTGATCCGCATGCGCAGCATGGCGCGGAACAAATCAGCCAGCGACGCCTCACTGTCATTGACCCCGGCGAGCAGAACGGTTTGGCCGAGAATGGGAATGCCCCGCCGTTGCAGCTTTTGCAAAGCCGCGCCAACCGCCGGGGTCAATTCGCGGGCGTGATTCACATGCAGCGCGATGAACAGTGGGGCGGCAATGTCCAGCGCGTCCGCCAGGGCGTCCGTTACC
>Ga0116226_10003612_pt1 | contig 13623 bp, 12 predicted proteins | sample S1TSphfallax_FD_89692 | JGI IMG/M metagenome (GOLD analysis project Ga0116226, IMG submission 89692) | Host-associated microbial communities from peat moss isolated from Minnesota, USA - S1T2_Fa - Sphagnum fallax MG | ecosystem: Host-associated > Plants > Peat moss > Unclassified | place: USA...
GAGGATGGATGTGGAGCCGACCAAGGCGCGCTTCACCCGCACCATGTCCAGCACCGGGATGCCTTCGGTGATGGTCACGATCAGGGGCATGCCGGCGTCGATGGCTTCCAGGATGGCGTCCGCCGCGAAGGGGGGCGGCACGTAGATGGCGGTGGCGGTGGCGCCGGTTTTTTCGCGGGCTTCGGCCACCGTGTCGAACACCGGCAGATCGAGATGGGTGGTGCCGCCTTTGCCGGGGGTGACGCCGCCGACCACTTTGGTGCCGTAAGCGATGGCCTGTTCGGAGTGGAAGGTGCCCTGGGCGCCGGTAAAGCCCTGGGTAATGACGGTGGTGGATTTATCGACCAGGACCGACATGTCAGTTGGCCTCCTTGACGGCGCGGACAATTTTCTGGGCCGCGTCCGCCAGATTGTCGGCGGAGATGATGGGCAGGCCGGATTTGGCCAGGATGTCCTTGCCCAGGGCGACGTTGGTGCCTTCCAGACGCACCACCAGAGGCACTTTTAGCGACGCCTCGCGCGCCGCAGCGACCACGCCTTCCGCGATCACGTCGCAGCGCATGATGCCGCCAAAGATGTTCACCAGGATGCCTTCGACATTGGGGTCCGACAGGATGATCTTAAACGCCGCCGTGACTTTTTCGCGCGTGGCGCCGCCGCCGACATCCAAAAAGTTCGCCGGAGATGAGCCATAGAGTTTTATTATGTCCATGGTGGCCATGGCGAGGCCGGCGCCGTTCACCATGCAACCGATCACGCCATCCAGCGCCACGTAGTTCAGGTCGAAGCGGGCAGCTTCGAGTTCTTTCGGATCTTCCTCCGCCTCGTCGCGCAGGGCGGCGAGTTCGGGATGACGGTAGAGCGCGTTGTCGTCGAAACTGACCTTCGCATCCAGGGCGATGACCTCGCCGGAGCCAGTGACGACGAGCGGGTTGATTTCTACGATGCTGCAATCGAGCGCGATGAAAGCTTTATACATCGCTTCGACGAATTTGCCGAAGGCGCCGATCTGCTTGCCGGTGAGGCCGAGGCCGAAAGCCAGTTTGCGGGCGTGGAAGGCGGAGATGCCGGCGGCGGGATCGACTGCGACTTTCAGGATTTTTTCGGGGTGGTTGGCCGCGACCTCTTCAACCTCCATGCCGCCTTCGGTGCTGGCCATGACGAGCACGCGGGAGGTGCCGCGATCGACCAGCAAAGAGAGGTAAAGCTCGCGGGCGATGTCGCAGCCGGCTTCGACATACACGCGGCGTACGTCGCGGCCGTTCGGGCCGGTTTGCTTGGTGATCAGCGTGTTGCCGATCATGGCTTCGGCGGCAGCCTTCACCTCCTCCACCGAGCGGGCCAGGCGCACGCCACCTTTGCCGCCAGAATCGTTCTTGAAGTGGCCGGCGCCGCGGCCGCCGGCATGGATCTGCGATTTCACCACATAGACCGGGCCAGGCAGCTTGCCCGCGGCCTCCGCGGCTTCCTCAGGCGTCCATGCCGCAAAACCTTGCAGGACAGAGACGCCGTAGCCGCGCAGAAGCTCCTTGGCCTGGTATTCGTGGATATTCATCGCTTAGCGCCTATTCAGGTGTTTTAAGAAAGGCAAGGCCTTCTTTTCTGAAGAAAAGAAGCAAAAGACTTTTATGCCTTGCGCCAGCGGCACGTTGCCGGCCATGGCCTCAATCGTGGGAGCGGCGGAGGAATAAAAGTCTTTTGGTTCTTTTCTTCAGAAAAGAACATGCTTACCTCCTTAAACTTCCAGTTTCTTGAAATCTTCAATGAGTTTCTTCACGGCATCGCAGGACTTGTCGAAGGCGGCCTGTTCCGCCTCGTTCAGCTTGATTTCGACGATGCGTTCCACGCCGGCGGCGCCGATCACTACGGGCACACCGATATAGAGGCCGGAGAGGCCATACTGGCCATCCATTTTCGCAGCACAGGGAAGAACGCGCTTCTTGTCGAGCAGGAAACTTTCGGCCATGGCGATGGCGGAGGCGGCAGGGGCGTAGAAGGCGCTGCCGCGTTCCAGAAGCTTTACGATTTCGCCGCCGCCGTTGGCGGTGCGGGCGCAGATGGCGTCGATCTTTTCCTGCGTTGTCCAGCCCATCTCGATCAGATCGGGGATGGGGATGCCGGCGACGGTGGAGTAGCGGGTGAGCGGCACCATGGTGTCGCCATGGCCGCCGAGCACGAAGGCGGTGACGTCTTCCACCGACACGTTGAATTCGCGGGCGAGGAACAGCTTGAAACGGGCGCTGTCCAGCACGCCGGCCATGCCCACCACCTTGGCCGCGGGCAGGCCGGAGCGCTGCTGCAGTTGCCACACCATGACATCGAGCGGGTTGGTGATCACGATCACGAAGGCGTCGGGGCAGTGTGCCTTGATGCCGTCGGCTACCTGGTTGATCACCCCGGCGTTCTTGGCGAGCAGGTCGTCGCGCGACATGCCGGGCATGCGGGGGAAGCCGGCGGTGACGATCACCACGTCGGCGCCGGCGATGGCGGCGTAGTCGGAGCCGCCGCTGATGGCGGCGTCGAACAGGTCCACGGCGCCGGACTGTTCGAGATCGAGCGCCTTGCCGGCGGCCACGCCGCCGAAGACGTCGAACAGGACGACGTCGCCGAGTTGCTTGAGGCCCACCAGGTGGGCGAGCGTTCCACCGATGTTACCGGCGCCGATGAGCGCGATCTTGTTGCGGGCCATGGGCTTCCTTGTGCAGTGCAGTGTAGGACCTTTGTGCTAGACCCAAAGCCGGGGGGGTTCAAGATTGGCTGGCGCGGGGGCTGCTGCTGCGCGGCAGTGGCGCCAGGGTGCGGGGCGCACAAGGGTGGGCTGCTCCGCAGCCCACCCTTGTGACCAGGCGGATTTTGGCCGGTTGGCGGGCTCGTTCAAGCATGCAAAGTCCCGTTCGCCGGGGTGGTGGGCTGCAAAGCAGCCCACGAGCTGGCGCGTGTTGCCCAGGTCGGCCCTGCTGAGATAGTATCGTAATCGTAACTTCTTGCGGGCATCGATGAGCGACTCTCGGGAATGGCCGTTCAACAGTCCGGACTTGCTGAAAATCCCGTTCATTTTTGTGCCGGACGGTGATCCGGTGCCAACGGAGTGGCTTGCCAGCCATCCCGACGCGATCAGGATACGGGCGCGCTTTGTGCCTGCAGGTGCCGCCGGCACGCGCGGGGGTGGCGCGATCCAGACCGATCTGAATGAAGCCATGATGCAATGGCTTGGCCGGGCGGCTGAAGCTGGCGGTGCGCCAGTTGCGCAGACGGACCATGGGGGTGGGCGGGTTTCACCGGAAGCCCGCCTTACGGACGTGTCCGCCGCAAGCGGGACAGGCGCTGGGAGCCTGTCTGAAATGAACTTGGCCCCCGCCGTGAAGAGTTCTTTGTATCGCAACGGTGACGATGGTGCCGCGCCCGGTTCGCAGCTGGGTCTGGAGGCCCGACTTGCGGTGTGGCTCGCGGCAAACGCTCCCGGCAGGGGCGAGGAAAGCCCGACCGGAGCAACGTTGGATCCCGCACTCATGAAATTCATACTCGGCACTTATGCAGACCCCGCCGCACCGGGCCCACAGGTGGATCGGGAACCCGGCGAGAGATCGCCAATTACGTGGCTGGCGGATTGGCGCTCATCGCAAGATTCGCCGGCGGCGCCCTTTGCCGACCCACCGCGACGCCAGGCCGGGCCAGAGGCATCCACTTCGGACACACCTACACATCCGGCGGCGAAAAAATCTGGGATGGAACATGCGAGCGACGAATAGCAGCGCTATGCACAGAAACTACAGCCCACCTCTTTATCCAAGTATGCAGTTTGGGCCATTTCAGAACTCAATTGGACCGAAAACATGGATAGACATTTATGGAACCCCAGCCAAATGAGAGAAAAATGTTGCTTAATCGCCGCACTTTATTTTTGCCTGGGATCGCAGGATTTTCTCGTGCAAAATTTTGAGAGTTTCTATCGAGGCCAGTTGTCCGAGTATGTCAAAAAGGGGCGATCTTTTTTCGTATCCAAATGTAGTGTAGATGGCAGCATTGCTGTCATGTTCCTTCCACAGGGAAAAATGAGTGGAATTTATGGAGAATTCTCCAAGAATGGCATTGAGGAAAATGGCGCAGATATCGTCTTTTCAGGTGGGAAGGCTCTACTGGGCGATTTAATGATTGGCGGAATTGCGACTCAAATAACGCAACAGAAAATAATCAATTCGCTGGTCAAGAGACAATTTGATTTCATATCTTCTTCTCGCGCAAAATCCTACCTGAGTGAGTTACCAATGGAGGCGTGCAAACCTGAGCAGCCTTGAACTTCAAACGTCGAACTTGAACGGACGGGTCGGTCGTAGGGTGGAGGTATCGGCGATTGGTTGTGGAACTAAAGCTGGAGAGAAAAAACGGATTGAAAGTGACACCGTTCATGCTACGACCTGGATTGACGATAGCAAGTAGGATGGGCTTCAGCCCTCCGACGCATGTTGCAACGGCGCGCCAGCGCAGCGAAGGAGGGCCCCCTCCACGGGGATCGGTTCGCCCGGATTGCGTTGGTGGGCTGAAGCCCACCCTACGGACTCTTCAAGCCGCAGCCGTGGTCTTCTTCGCGTCGCCCAGCATGCCGTGCACCCGCAGGTGGTGGCGGAACTGGTAGTAGCTCAAGCCAAGCTGCCGGGCGGCCTCGGCCTGGTTGAAGCGGCAGGAGTCGAGCGCCGCCTGAAGCAGTTTTGCTTCGTAGGCGCGGGTAGCGGCTTCAAACCCCCCGCCGGCGGAAGGCTCCGGCAGCGGCAGAGCCTTCTGCGGCGCCGCCTGCGCTTGCGGCGCGTAGCTGGAGGCGAACGGGTCCAGAATCACATGGTGCAGCTTCTTCTCGGTATCGGCCATGCGATACACACTGCGCTCCACCACATTGCGCAACTCGCGCACGTTGCCCGGCCAGTCGTGGCGGTTCAGCGTCTCCATCGCCTTGTCGGTAAAACCCGGGAAGAACGGGCGGCCGAGTTCGCTGGTCATGCGCGTCGCGAAATGGTCGGAGAGGCGGGCGATATCCTCCCGCCGGCCGCGCAAAGGCGGCACGGTGATCACGTCGAACGCCAAACGGTCCAGCAAATCGGCGCGGAATTTGCCCGCGGCCGCAAGGTCGGGCAGGTGCACGTTGGTGGCGGCGACGACCCGCACGTCCACATGGAGGGTTTCGCCGCCGCCCACGCGTTCGAAGCTGCCATACTCGATGATGCGCAGCAGTTTTTCCTGCACCTGGGCGGAGGCGGTGGCGATTTCGTCGAGGAAGATCGTGCCCTTATCGGCGAGCTCGAAGCGGCCCGGGCGGCGGCGCTGGGCACCGGTGAAACTGCCGGCCTCGTGGCCGAACAGTTCGGAGTCGAGCAGCGTGTCCGGCAGGGCGGCGCAGTTCAGCTTGATGAACGGGGCGGACCAGCGGGGGGAGAGCAGCGCCAGGCGGCCGGCCACCAGCTCCTTGCCGGTGCCGCGCTCACCGATCACCAGAACCGGCCGGTTGAGCGGGGCCGCCTGGGAGACGTGGGCCAGCATGTCCAGAAAGGCAGGCGCCTGACCGATCGGGGTGGGAAGCTCGGCAGGATTTGCGAGACGCGCCATGAGATGGTTCACCGTGCCATAAAATGGCTGGATTATCCTAGCTGGCTGACGCCGGATGCTGCAAGGCCGAACAAATGTCCTGCGTTTTCAAAAAGCTAGCCTGTTGGCACGAAGGGTGCAGTAGGCAGCCCAAGCCTAAGCCTGGTCTTCCTGCGTGACGATCGGGCTTTGCATCGCTAACATTGCTTTTAGCCAAGGAAGTTTGGGCCATGGGAATCTTCTCTCGCCTCGCCGACATCGTGAACTCCAACCTGAATTCGCTGCTGGCCAGCGCCGAGGACCCGGAAAAGATCATCCGTCTCATCATCCAGGAGATGGAGGATACGCTGGTGGAGGTGCGGTCGTCCGCCGTGCGCACCATTGCCGAGCGGCGTGAACTGGAACGCCGGGCCGAGTCGCTCCGCCGCGAGGAACAGGATTGGGAGCAGAAAGCCGAGCTGGCCCTGACCCGCGGGCGCGAGGATCTGGCACGCGGCGCCCTGCTGGCGCGCACCCACCGCGCCCAGGCGCGGGCGAGCGTGGAGCAGCAGGTGGCCCAGCTGGTGGCGGCGCTCTCGCAGCAGAACGAGGACATCTCGAAGCTGCAGACCAAGCTGGCGGACGCCAAGGCGCGCGAGCAAAGCCTGGCGACCCGCCGCGCCACCGCGGGCAGCCGCCTGAAAGTGCGCGAAAAGCTGCATGACGACCGGATCAACGACGCATTCTTCCGCTTCGAGGCGGCCGAGCGCCAACTGGACCAGATGGAGGGCAAGGTCGAATCCTATGATCTGGGCCGCACACCTGGGCGCGGCCCCACCCTGGAAGAGGAGCTGGCGACGCTCGCGGCCGACGCGAGCATGAATGACGAGCTGGAAGCGTTGAAGGCGCGGCTTGGCAACCGGCTCCCCCACGGCGCCGGCGAAACGAAGCAGGGCTAGGCAGGCGCCATGAACACCGCTGTCATTATCATGGCGCTGGCGATGTCACCGGCGTTGATTGCGATCACGGGGGGCCTGCTGCTGGGCCATCGCAAGCAGGTGCTGAAGATGCGCATGAATGCCGGGCCGGAAAGCCAGCATCTGCAGGCACTGGCGGAAACGGCGCAGCGGATGGAACAGCGTATGGCGTATCTGGAACGCGTATTGGATCATGAAGCGCCAGGCTGGCGCAGCAGGAGCGAAAACGTATGAGTACCACCATGTCGTACCGGAGTGCACCGATCATGCAGGGCAGCTGGATCAGCGGCGTCTGCGCCGATATCGCCGAGCGGGCGGCCGTTCCGGTGTGGTTGCCGCGTGCCGCTTTTGTGGTGTTCGGCATTATCCACTGGCTGCTGGCGGCCATCCTGTATTTCGCGTTGGCGCGCATCATGCGCCCACGCACACGGTCGGAGGTGCGTGACCGTTTTGCGCCGCCACCGCCCTCCTACGGGGTCGGCCCGCTGCAGCAGCGGTTTAGGAGCCTCGATGAGCGGCTGAGCAACCTGGAGGCCGCCACTGTGCGGAACGAAACCGAGTTGCGGCGGGCGTTTTGGGAACTGGAACGCAAGTGATCGCGATTTTGTTATTTCGTTAGACAGCTCATTACAGAGCCAATCGGCTTCACACCACCGACTGTAAAAGGCATTTGCTTCTTTTCTTCAGAAAAGAAATATTTTCTTTTTGTTCATTTCGTTAAGTTATAGAAGGGGCTGACACTCAAGAAGGGCCAGCCTGCGACGATGCCAGTGTTTTTTAAGGGCAGGAGGCGCATCCTGTTCATCCACGTACCTAAGGCCGGAGGCACGTCGATCGAGACCTTCTTCGAGGCGAACGGGTTCAAGACCTCTTACCTTGATCGGGGGGAGTCATCCGAATCTCTGAACGAAGTGCGCCGATGTTCCCCGCAACATATGCATGCTGCCTTGCTTCGAGCGCTCTTTAATACGGCGGCGTTTGATTACAGCTTCATAACGGTTCGCCATCCGGTCAGCCGCTTGCTGTCGAAATTCGTCATGGAAACTGGCGAAACCCAAAGCGTGGCCCGGCTGGAAGACTGGATTCTGCGCGACTTTTCGCGCGTGTTCGCCGATCCGGCCTTCATGGACAACCATCTGCGGCCACAAAGCGATTTTCTTCTGCCGCAAGCAAAGGTTTTTAAGCTGGAAGATGGATTTGGCCCAGATTTCGTGGCCCGCCTGAAGGCCGAGAGCGGTTTTGATTTTCCGGCGCCGGTGATTGGTCGCGAGATGCACGCCCGCCTCGGCAAGCCGGATTTCAAATTGGTTCAACCGGCCATACGCGATCTGATCACCACCTATTACGCGCAGGATTTCGTGACGTTCGGATATCAATGATGCCATTTAGCTGCCCAAGTTCCCCCTCCGCCCTGTGGGGAGGGCCGGGGTGGGGGGTGGTGCCGCACAGCGAAACAGAGAAGAGAAGCCCTCTATCTCTCAAAGAAAGATGGGCTCTCCTCATATTTGCGCTTTGCGGCACGCCCCCCCACCCTAACCCTCCCCACAAGGGGGAGGGGACCTGGGGATTTACGATGCCTTCTATAATACGTTAGGGTCGTGCCGAACGTTGCCGTGATATCGCTGGAAGATGCGGCCCGCGATCCGGCACGCCCGGTATCCTACACCGAATTTGCCGTTGCATCACGCGGCCCGCCGCAATCGCCTGCCTTCCTCTTCGGTCCATTTCCCTCGTATCTCGCCCCCGACCTGTTTTCGGAATTCGAGATTCCTGCCGTCGGATGCTACCATCTGCGGGAGGCGCAGGTCAGTTTCGATGCGGTCATCCTGCTGCAGGGCCAACCGCTCTGGTCACTGGCGCTCAACCATCCCGACTACTATGTGCCCGAGATTTTGGCGCGGAATGTGCCCAACCTGTATCATTTGAGGGTACGGCACATAGCGGGTCAGGCGGCCATCATCCACGGGCCCGGCTACAATGTGTTCGGCCATTGGCTGGCCGACTTCCTGCCACGCCTTTACGTGCTGCGCCGCGCCGGGCTCGACATCGGCGCCCTAAAATTCATCCTGCCCCGAGATCTCGACACTTTCGCGCTCGAGTTCCTGAAGCTTATCGGCATACAAGCCGAGAACCTTGTCTGGCACGATCAAAACGAGGAGCTTCTGCAGCCGGACGAGCTTATCGTGCCCACGGTGATGCGCCTGGGGAATCGCTTCAACCCCCTGGTCGCCACGGCCAGCCGATTCTGGGTCGAGCGGGTTCTTGCACATTCCGGCGTCACGCTGGGAACGGCGCGTGGCCGAAAACTTTTTGTCTCGCGCGGCCAGAATCAGTACAGCCGCACCATCGCCTCGCGTGAGGTGATCGAGGCGCGTGCCGCGGCCGCGGGCTACGAGATCGTTTATCCGGAGCGTCTGGGATTGGCCGAGCAGATCGCGCTGTTCCGGTCGGCGGGGCGCATCATCGGCGAGTATGGATCGGGATTGCACGGCGCGATCCATGCGCCGGCAGGGGCCGCCATCTGCGCGCTGCGCGGCACATCGCACCATCCAGGCTTCATACAATCCGGCCTTGCCGAAGGCTTTGGCCACCACATCGGCTATGTATTCGGTGAAACCCCAAGGTTCGCCCAGCATCAGATCGTAACGATCAACGAAGAAGAATTCAGCCGCGCGTTAGCGGCAATGGAAGTGTGGGGAACCGACCGGGCCTAACGTATCTCTCCGGCCAAGTCCCGTATCTCCGAACCCACGCAGACGTAAAAGTCTTTTGCTTCTTTTCTTCAGAAAAGAAGAAAGAGTCTTCTTTTTCTGAAGAAAAAGAAGCAAAAAGACTTTACTTCCTGGTGCTGTATCCCGATCCGTACAACGCAACTCATTCTTCTGCGCTCAACAAAGCTGCATTGCCGCCGGCGGCTGCGGTATTCGTTGATATCGTCTGTTCGCTTGCGAAGCGTCGAAGATAGTCGGGGCCGCCGGCTTTGGGGCCGGTGCCCGAAAGGCCGGAGCCGCCGAACGGCTGAACGCCGACCACGGCGCCGATCATGTTGCGGTTTACATACACATTGCCAGTTGCGAGGCGCCTTGCAATACGTTCGGCCGAGGCGTCGATGCGCGTGTGGATGCCGAGCGTCAGCCCGTAGCCTGTGGCTTCGATCGCATCGAGCAATGCATCCAGCTCGGACGCGCGATAGCGCACTACATGCAGGATCGGTCCGAATATCTCTTGGCGGAGATCGCTGGCTTTGGGCAGCTCAAAGATATGCGGCGCCACGTAATAGCCGCGCGCATGCGCTTCCCCGGCGTAATGCTTGCGGGCGAAACTGTGCATCCAGTTGATGTGTGCCAGCAGGTGGTCGCGCGCCTCGGAGTCGATTACCGGGCCGATATGGGTGGCGGGATCGCGCGGGTTGCCGATCTTAAGTTCGCGCGCGGCGCCGGCCAGCATTTCGAACACGCGGTCCGCCACATCCTCCTGCACCGCCAGCAGACGCAGGGCTGAGCAGCGCTGGCCAGCCGAGCGGAAGGCGCTGAGCACCGCGTCGTCCACCACCTGCTCCGGCAGGGCGGTTGCGTCCACGATCATCGCGTTGATGCCGCCGGTTTCCGCGATCAGCGGCACAATGGGGCCATCCTTCGCGGCAAGTGCGCGGTTGATCGCCCAGGCCACCTGGGTGGATCCGGTAAATACAACGCCTGCGACGAGCTTGTGCGCAACCAACGCTGCGCCGATCTCGCCGGCGCCGGTGACAAAATGCAGGGCACTCGTAGGAACGCCGGCTTTGTGCAGCAGCCGGACCGTTTCGGCCGCGATTAGCGGCGTCTGTTCGGCCGGTTTGGCAACCACCGAATTTCCTGCCGCCAAGGCGGCTGCGATCTGGCCAACAAAAATCGCAAGCGGGAAATTCCAGGGCGAAATACATACGAACACGCCGCGGCCACGATAGCGCAGTATATTGCTCTCACCGGTGGGGCCGGGCAGCGTTTCGCCATCGCCGAAGAGGGATCGCGCCTGGGCGGCGTAGTAGCGCAGAAAATCCACCGCCTCGCGCAACTCGGCCACGCCGTCGTCCAGCGTCTTGCCCGCTTCGGAGGCCAGCAGCGCCAGGATGCGTCCGCGGCGGGATTCCAGAAGGTCGGCGGCACGTTCCAATGCGTCGGCGCGCGTGCCGGCCGGCGTGTGAGTCCAGGCGGAAAAGCCCGCTTTGGCTGCCTGCATGGCAGCGTCGGCCATCTCGGGCGTGGCCAGCACCACGTGGCCGACCGAGCGGATCCCGTCGATCGGGGAGACGCAGAGCTGCGCCGTGCCAGGCTGGGCGATGCCGCCAATGATGGGTGCGGCCTCGCCCGGCGTATCGTGGGCGTGCACATCATCGACCAGGGCCTGCAGGGTTTCCGCGTGGCCGAATTCGACGCCGGCGGAGTTTTGGCGCCCTGGCCCGTAGAGGTGGGCGGGCAGCGGCAGGGAGGCGTTGCGGGCGCGGTCCGGCGTGCCGACGATGGCGGCGGGCCGGCGCAGCAGCGTTTCCACCGGCACATCGGCGTCGGCCGAGACAGCGACGAAGGACGAGTTGGCGCCGTTTTCCAGCAGGCGGCGCACCAGATAGGCCAGCAGGTCGCGGTGCACACCGACGGGGGCGTAGGTGCGCACGCCGATACCTGGGTGCGACTCCAGCAGCGCGTTGTAGAGCGCGTCGCCCATGCCGTGCAGGCGTTGAAACTCGTAGCCGACGGTGCCGCCGGCGCGTTCGATCACGCTGGCCACGGTAAGGGCGTTGTGGGTGGCGAATTGGGGATAGATGCGGGATCGTAGGGCCAGCAGGCGTTCGGCGCAGGCGATGTAGCTGAGGTCGGTCATCGCCTTGCGGGTGAACAGCGGATAGTCGGGCAGGCCACGCTCCTGCGCGCGCTTTATCTCCGTGTCCCAGTAGGCGCCCTTGACGAGCCGCACCATGAAGCGGCGGTCGAGCCCGGTTGCGAGCTGGCCGATCCACTCGATCACCTGTTCGGCGCGCTTGCCGTAGGCCTGCACGGCCAGGCCAAAACCGTCCCACCCGGCGAGCTGGCGATCTTCGGCGACGGCGGCGATGACATCGAGCGAGAGTTCCAGCCGGTCGGCTTCTTCCGCGTCGATGGTGAAATTCAGGCCGCGGATGCAGGCGGCGCGGGCCAGATCCCGCACGCGGGGCACCAGTTCCTGCAGCACGCGGGCGGAGGACACGGCTTCGTAACGCGGGTGCAGCGCGGACAGTTTGACGCTGATGCCGGGGCGGTCGGGCAGCGGCTTGTTGCCGGCGGCCTTGCCGATGGCGTCGATCGCTGCGGCGTAGCTGGCCTGGTAGCGCGCCGCGTCATCGGCCGTGCGGGCGCCTTCGCCCAGCATATCGAAACTGTAGCGAAACACGCGGCCGGCGCGGGAGGTGGCGCGGCCAAGCGCCTCCTCAATGGTTTGGCCAAGAACGAAATGGTTGCCCATCACGCGCATGGCCTGGCGCAGGGCGCCGCGCACTGTGGGCAGGCCAAGCCGGCGCACTACGCCGCGCAGGATACCCTCGGGTGTGTCCGTGGGGCCGATCAGCCGGGCGGAGAGGCCCAACGCCCAGGCGGAGGCGCTGACCAGCAGCGATTCCGGCTGGTGCGAGCCGCCATCGGCAAACCCGCCTTGCCCCAGCTTGTCCTCGATCAGCTTGTCGGCGGTGGCGTCGTCCGGCACGCGCAGCAGGCCTTCGGCCAGCACCATCAGCGCCAGGCCTTCGGGGGTGGAGAGCGAGTATTCCCGCAGCAGCGCCTCGATGCCGCCGATACCGCTGGCGCTGTCACGGATGGCATTGACCAGGCGGCGGCCTTCGGCGTCGATGCGGGATTCGCGCGCCGGCGAGAGGGTGGCGCCGGCCAGGAAGTGGGCGGCGAGGGCCGCGTCGTCGGGCGCGTAAAGGGGGCGGAACGGATCCATGACAGAAAAGTATGTTCTTTTTTGAAAAAAAGAACCAAAAAACTTTTGTTCCTGGGTGCGTATCTCGTCGCGAGACGTATCCAAGGACATAAAAGTCTTTTGCTTCTTTTCTTCAGAAAAGAAGGCCTTTCTTCCTTTCCTCCCGCCCCGATATGCTGGGTTCCATGAACCGAGTCGCCCCCGCTTGCCGCTCCACCTCATAAAACTATCGGTCGGCTCGCACAGCTTGGACGATCTGCGGCGCTGGCAGGCCCAGCATGGCGCAGCGCGTCCGCCGCTGCGTCACAGCACGCGCAACTTTCCGAAGCGCGCGCAGGAAATCCGCGATGGCGGCTCGATCTTTTGGGTGATCAACCGGATCATCACGGCGCGCCAGGCCATTCTCGATATCACGGAGGGCGTACGCGACGACGGATCAAAATGCACCGATTTGATTCTCGATCCGGCCCTGACGCCAGTGGAGGGCCGGTTCCTAAAACCGTTTCAGGGATGGCGCTACCTGGAGGCGAAGGATGCGCCACCCGATATGGCGCGGGTTACGCACATCACAGCGGAATTGCCTGAGTCGCTCAGGCGGGAGTTGCTTGCCTTGGCGCTTCTATAAGCAAGGCAAGGATGTTCTTTTCTGAAGAAAAGAACCAAAAGACTTTTGCTTCTGGGGCCGCGGATAGATACGGGACTTGGCCGGATAAAGTGCGCGTAGCAGCTCGTACCTCGACATAGACCGGTAGGGTGGGACGCGCTTTGGCGTCCCACCAACGTCAGGACACCACCAGTCAGTGTGCAACCAAGGCGCGCGATGTTCCACCCCGGGGCGCGCTCGCCTCGATCGTTCCGTTCGTCGTCGGAGCCGATCCGGCCCAAGGGATAGAGGCCTCGGGCGACACAGGCGGGGAACGACGCGTCATACCAACCTTGTCTAAGATTGACCGATGCCAACACCTGCGATCCGCAGGCGGCGGTAGTCCGGCATCTGACGCCTCGTCTAGGCCGCCTGCGGCATCGCAGCAGCCAAAACCTCATCCACAACCTCTGGCCGACTTGCGATCACCAGCAGCAATATCCTTGCAGCTGCCTCAGGTCGCCTGCGCCCTTGCTCCCACTCGCGCACAGAAGCTGGCGAGAACCCGAAGCGCTTGGC
>Ga0116226_10003613_pt1 | contig 13622 bp, 6 predicted proteins | sample S1TSphfallax_FD_89692 | JGI IMG/M metagenome (GOLD analysis project Ga0116226, IMG submission 89692) | Host-associated microbial communities from peat moss isolated from Minnesota, USA - S1T2_Fa - Sphagnum fallax MG | ecosystem: Host-associated > Plants > Peat moss > Unclassified | place: USA...
AAGGCGGAGTGGGTAAAAAAACAAAAATTCACCCCAAGGGACATGGTCCTAGGGTTGGATGGTGCACTAGTGAGTGCTGGGTCATTCAGACCCCTTTCTACTATATAACATTTATTTTCAAATATTTTCACTAACAATTATGGGTTTATGCACTTTAGTTCATCCATGATGTGTTTAAACTAGTGTTGTCCAAATCTTGGTTTTAAATATAATGTTTGGTTTTGGTCTTTATTCGTTTTCAATTTTGAAATGAACCTCCAATTTTGTTTTAGCTACTTGTATTAATTTGATGGAATCTTTGGTGTGATTTTGAAGAGGATTCTTTAAGTTATTGAACTTATGATTTGAATATTTTTCAAAAGTATTTTCAAGTTGGGTCCAATTTTGAATTAGGTTAAATTTCATCTACTTTTATTCACAACCCAATGTGTGTTTTTTTCTTGGTGAACATTTTGCTAGTTGATAACCAACAATGCAAAAGGATGTTCAAATGTTTTCACTTCCATATTTTGTTTTAAGCAAATTTGGCTAAATTGTCTTCCATATGATCACAACTCATGCCACATTAGAAAATTGGAAAACACCCCACTAGAACCAATATCAAAAAATTGTGTCCTACCAAAATTTCAAAAACTATGTCTTATTTGAATTTTCTTATACCACCCAATTAAAAGTTGGCAATTTTTTTAAACTATTATTAATTTATTGCTTGAAAATTCGAATTTTATGTAGAGAGAAATTGTAGCCTGAATCCAATCCTAGTTCTAGTTGCATAAGAAAAGGTTTGCAGTCATATTTTGTATCTATTTTCAATATTAGCCTCATAGCATGTCTAATTCCTATTTGCACAATTCTACAAGTATAGTTAAGAAGAATTAGATCAAATATCAACCCAAAACTTTAAACTAATGAACAATGTTTGAAAAGTCATCCAAATTACAATGCAATTATCACCATACCAAGACCACAAGTTGCGCTTGAATTTATTCTACTAATATTTCCTTCTCCATTGATTCACTTTTGGACAAATGTGAAAAATCAATGTTTGTAGAAAACTTTTTTAATTGTCTCAAGGACTTAAAAATCACAACATTTTGGTTAGAAGGTCGATGTTTGTTAATTTGATGAAGTATCATCATAGATTTATTTACAATTGAATTTGGCAACATGCATTGCATGAATACTTGAATCAAAATCAATTGCTTGGGAATTTGGGAAGATAATTTGCATTGATGAATAAAAGCCCCTTGGGTGTGTTGGATAGATGTATAGAAGGATTAGTAAGCTAGATATAGTGTGAATTTTGGGAAAAGAAAAAATTGCTAGAAGGTTGATATGTTAGGATTTAAGGAGATGATGAAAGGAGGACGCTAGCTAGATGTTAGTAAATTGTGTAAGATTTTTAAAATATTAACAATAAAGGAATTGCATTTTCGGTTTTGAAAGGAAAGATAAAATGGGTATTGAATCAAAGATTATTTTTGGCAAGACACTCGTTCTGTGATTAGTAGAATTGCTTAGAAATGTTGGTCAATATTTTTAAAAACTTTTGTTGTGCCATGTAGTTATCATCTTCTTATAATAGACTATTAGGATCATAGTGGATAAAGAGCAACATCCTTTGCTAGTTATGATGAAAATGTTATCTTCATGTGGATGTAATGAATGACGCTTAGGAGAGCCATAAGGACATTGACAACTACTTTAGTTTGCAAATCAATTGAAAGTGGACAATGTAAACAAAAGCTACAAGAACAAGGTGTTATAATTGTAAAAGATTTGGGTTAGAAAGAATTGGAGAGCTCCACAAGAGGAAAGTGCATGGTAGCATCATTGTAACAACCTTAATATCTTTCCCCAAACTAGTGAATCTTGCTCCATTTGCCTATTGGGGAAAAAGAAAAAAAAGAAAAAATTTCCATTTCTTACAAAGGTTGTGTTGCTTTCTTTTTTTGTTGGCAAAAATCTCATTGGCAAACCAACCCTAAAATTCATCTTAAGGGAATAACAAGGTCTTTGTACAATTTGTGCATTTTTTAATTCCATATTTAACATCCCCTTCAAAATATTACATTCAACTAAGAAGGTATGTTCGAATATCATTGGTTATTGTAATTAAGTTAAGCCAATTATGTCTTGTTAGTTTGCTAGTAAGTGCATTAGAATTTTTGTAACCCATATGGGATTGTCCTAGTATTGTGAGGAATAAAGATGACTATTTTAATTTCACGGGGAATCTTGTTGATGAACTTTTAAAAGTTCATTTTTTGCTTTGATAAAAAGAAACATTACATGCCTCACATTTGGGCATAAAAGGAATCCATATTCAAATGTTTAATAATCATGACAAAATGTGGAAACATGTTTGTGATAATATTATTCACATCCACACCTATCACACATGTCTATCATTTTTTAAAAAAAATCCTTAATTGGCTAGTTTTTTATTGTGTTGGATGTTCATATGAAAACAATTATATTCAAGTTGCAATATTGTGTTGAACACAACTAAGCAAACTGTATTATGGTAATGTTGAAAATGATGAGTAAATGAATGTAGTAGCATGAAATGAATTCACTGGTAACTTTAGATTTGTCATCGTTGTTTGATGTAATGCTAAAAGGGACGAAATAATGAAAGAAATATAACTCGTATAGCATATGAAAACACTTTACAACATATTCCATACGTTCAATAATTCATCAAGCATCAACAAATATTTCTACATATTGTGGGATACATGACAATTTTTGTTCTTGGTCCAAAAATTTCCCATGCCTTGAATAAAGCTTGTAGCAATGTTGTGTGGATATTTGATTTTAAAAAGAAGTTTCATGACAAGTTCCCATAAGGTCAATTCTTTTTTTATGATAGAAAATTATTTTTTAATTTATTTTTATGTGTAGACAAAATAATAGGAACCAACCCTATCACTTGGGATGATTGTTTTAAAAATAATGAGATTGTTTGCCAAGACAATGTGGCAAATTATGATTGGTTACAAAAGGTGATGAATTAAAAATCCATGGTTTTTATATTGGCCAAAAATATTCATTTTTTGGTCAAGACATACTATTTTGTGATTGTGTTATTTATATGTTCAATTTCCTATTATGGCATATGTAAAGGATAGATGATTATTGTAAAAAAAATTATATCATTTTGAAAACATTTCAAGTGTAAAAAATTGAAAATATAGCAAAAACACTAACTACAATGTTTTATGAATGTTTTAAAATAATCTATATTCATTGCATTCAATTCAACTTATTTCAAATGTTTGTATAATTTTTAAAACATTTTCATATAAAAAATTAATAAAAATAATAACATCAAAACATGAATAACAAACATTGGTTACATTTATTATGATTGCACTGTTGTATAAAATTGATTTTTGATCTCAAATTGTAAACTTAAAAACCTTCCAAACTTCAAAATCAAACATCATTTCTTACAATCATATACAAATTAGACAATACATATTTTTGAATTATTGATTAAAATCCAAATATTCATCTATTTCAGTATGACATTCAAATTGTCCATGTAGTTTTTGTTCTAAATGAGCTTGAAACTTTATAAATCCCTTACATTTGATAGAAATCTACAATGTATTTAAACATAATTTGGTTATTTTTGCTAATGAAAATTAATCTATCAAAAATACATTAGAATATTTAAATTTTACCCTTTCATATTTTGTACATATTCAAATTTGGCTAAATTGATTTATATGTGATCACCATCTTGACTACTACATCACAAAATTGAAAAATAAAAATATTGATCTTGGCATATTTATAGGCCCATTCTAAGTTTCACACTATTTGACTCTAATCATTAATCCAACATATGGTGTACATGCCATTTTATTGTTGTGGGTGGAGATGGTGGAAATGCTTGAATATCAACACTAATAGGTACTAAGACCTTACAAGGTTGGTATGACTTGAGATGAAATAAATACCAACCTTGTAGAAGTAGGAACCTAGAGTAATAACAACTACTTGTACCAATTTTATACCAACTTCAAAATTAGGTACTTATATTGTACATACTTGCCTCTTACGACCCAAAATTAAACTAATATGAAACTTTTTATAAGCACCCAAACTAGGATTTAAATTCAAATGTTCAAGAGTTGGTGATAAGCAAACATTAATAGGTTTGAGGTTTAAAACCTACATATATTGGAGAGGTTTGCATATTTGGGCTCTACACTACCAATGCCAATCAATTCACATGAAAACATCATCGACTATTTTTAATATGTAACCCTCCAAAAATATTTACCATATCTAAGTTTTAGTTACATTGCCTTAAAATAGTTTCATCATTGAATAATCTTTTAAATTAAAAAATGGTTTTAAAAAATGAAACTTATGTGTGAAAAACCATCACAACCATTACAGACTAGCATTTGAATAATTTCACTATATATAACAATATCACAATAAATCATTAAAAGTTTTAAATTTAAAATAACAAATTGATTTTTTGTTATTTGTTTTGTCAATGTGGAAGTTAAACCCTAGTCTACAATATTTACTTTTTTCCAACTCTATTCATAAAACTAAAATTGGGACTACATATAACTAATAAACTATTAGTAACAACCCACTTGAACTGATCAAATTATCTAGTTGATTAGAAACAAAGAACAAATTGATTATGTTTATTAAACTTCAATTCTAGGGCTCTTTTAGGACCTTCAAAACTATGCATTTTTTGGGGTGAAACTAGTTCTTAGTTATAATGAATTTTTCTTCAAGTATGCCTAGTTGCCCAATTTGGCTACAAATTTTAACCATAATCAATCCAATTGGCTAAATCTTTATGTGAGATGGAATTTGGTGAACAAAAATTTCCAATGGAGGGTGGCTTTGATGGCAAGTTTTTTTTTCACAATTGTTTGTGAATTGATGACCACAATAATACTTGTGATTAGAAATGTGAATGACATAAGGTCTTGCTATGTTGTATATTTGGCTAAAAGGAGAATGACGAAGGGAATAAATTTGGCTACATAAAACCAATAAATCTCCAATATAATAACATAACTTATGTGATTAAATAAAAAATTCCCCCAAAACACATTCATGGTCAAATAATGATATTGCATGTAAGGTCTTGATTCCTAACCTTTTGAAGGTTATTCACAAATTGTTAGACTAACAACTTCAACACAAAAAACTAGATAATAAAAAACATCAACAATATCATCATTCAATCTACAATGTTTATGAAGGTAAATTACATTTCATTTGGCTTGTCAATAACTTAGTATAAAAAGACAACCCATGAATCATGATCTTGCATTAGGACCACATATTTAGAGTTTAAATTATGCTACAATATTTTTAAATCCATATTTTTAGCAACCTTGCCCTTGAAAGCCCCCAAATTTTGATTTGCATTGTAGATAAACAACATACAATTAAACCAAATTGATAATTCCACACCCCTTCACTTGAGAATTGAGACCAAGAAGATAAATTAACAGTTTAATAGTTGTTGCAAAGTTGTAATTTGTAACCTTATGAATAAAAAAACAAATTTGAACCTTGCCCTTTCAAGAAGAAATAACTAATAAACATGAATATTTGTGTCATTTATGAAACAACTTTTTCCTTAATAAACAAGGTAGATAAAATAACATATGAAGGCCATTCAAATTATTAAGCCAAGATGACAAGTTGGGTTTGCTTAAGGAATTATAAGAAGTTGGAAGCTATAACTAGTTCTTTTGTTAGTTGCTTTTGTTTTGGTTTTATCCACCCCCTTTCAAATTAGTTGATTATCAAAAGTGAAGTACCTGTCAAAACCTTGCAAATTTCCAACCCTAAAAATTTGTTATCACAATTTAATTTGACATATGTTGCAATTCAAACAAAAACTACCTATTTTCATGTTAAAGCATGTCAAGTCCCTTGTTCTAGTTCCAACATAAACAATGTATCCATCACCATCTACAATAAGGGCCCTAATTAGGAACTTTCCAAAATTAAACACAACATTGTCCTTTGTTATCCTTTCACATCATAGAGTTGAACTTGCAAGGGAATAACTACTAACTTTAAACATTGTGAACTTCAATTTTCAACATTTTCATGATGCAATACACATACCTAACAAAGAATCAAAAATCAAGATCATTTCACATAAGGTTACAATTGATACAAACTCAGTGATTTTTAGTTTCAACAACAAAACTTGAGCCTTGTTGTGAATAATGACCTCATATGATAAGAACATCATAGAAGTAACACAAGGTGGTGCAATTAATCAAGGTTATCATGTTGATTATACAATTAACAAAATATAGGTCAATGCCATGACAAATGAACCGAAGAAATGTTCATTGCCGAGAACGCTTAATAAAACACAAAAAACAAATTGATATTCAATCAGAAAATAATAATAAATAAATAAATATAAATATAAATATAAATAATCTTACTTTTTAACAATCCATAATCAAAAACACTTTTCAACATCCCAAATATTCACATCTAAACATTTCCTATAAATGAAGACAAACATATTTGGTATAGATCATTGTTAAAATTCAAATATGATGGTGTCAAAATATGTGTGAGAAGTAAGACGTGTCTTATTGGTGAGCATGAATGTGTAATCTACGAGTTAAATGCACATACAATTTATTAGACCATAAACAAGTCCTAATTTTTCAATTTCAAGTACAAAAAAATATAAAATGGGTTGAAAATTTGCATTTAAGGTCCATTTGGTGTTTATTTTGTCTCACATCCCAAAGCATTATGTTTCTCACACATGAAATTTCATAACCAATCTTTAAAATTGTTGCAAAACTCATGCCTTCCAAAAAAAAAGTTGTTTAGTGGTGTACATTTTTAGTTAGAGTAGGCATCTTGACTCACTTATGTTCTAATTAGTGGGTACCCGTGACATTCGGACACAATCCGCCTGTGCCTAGCCCGCCCGTGCCCGTGCCCAGTCCATGCCCAGTCTTGTGCCCAGTCCCGCCCATGACCGTGCCCGTGCCCAATCCGTGCCCAATCCCGCCCGCAACCGTGCCCAGTCCATGCCCTGTCCCGCCCGTGCCCATGCCCAGTCCGTGCCCAGTTCCCGCCCGTGCCCGTGCCCAGTTTGTGCCCAGCCCGCCCCTTCCCAAGCCCTGTCACAGACTGACAAACCAAGTGAATTAATATATATGATTGGCAATCAAAAGCTTAAAGTCTATCACATCTTTTGTGATTTGGTCAAAAACCCTTTGAATAGTTGCCACCCCTTTCTTTATGCAAATTAAGACTAATTTACCATTATCCAATGAATAAAACAAAAAGAAAACGACCATAAAAAGTTGGTTAAAATAACCATCAACATTCCACCTTTGTTTGGGTCTCTCATAGCAAGGGGGATTTTTATGTCCAAGTCAATGCATCAACATTTTAGGAACCACATGATTTCATGAAAATGAAAAAAATCCATTTTCTTATAAATCTTCAACAACAAAATATGTTGGTCATGCACAAAAAGATGACACAAAAGCTCAATGAACTAAAATAGTTACATAATCATAATTTAAAATAAAATTTATTAAGTGTTGTATTCCTTGAACATATGCATTTGCATATTGCATCACATACATTTTTTTGCCTTTTGTTTCTATTAGTTGGTATAACAACTTTCGTTAGCACAACTAGTTTCATGTGATGAATTCTAGAGATTAGATCAATAATTTTTACTTGCTTAATCCCAATTACAAATAATGTGGACCCATAAATACTAAATTTCTAGGTTGAAATATACATTCTTCCTATATGGGAAATTTCCATTTCTCAAGAAAATAAAAGTTTTGGATTGATATAGGTAGGTCAAGGACATGAATTGTTGGCCAAAAGGAAGTAATAGTCCTACCCTCCCATTTTTTTAGACCAAAGCAAATCTTTACACATAATTACAACACAAGGCTTACATGAACAAATGTTAGATTGAATTCAAACATGGTTGTTAATGTTTCCTCGGAAAGCCCAAGATGTAAACCTAGTGGGATAGAGCTAGAGGTTTTTCACACCTCTAAAAAAATTTCAATTTTTGTAAGGTGGACACACGTGTGCTTAATTTCGAAAAAAACTTTAGGTTTTCTTGATGATCATTAGATTATCAAAAATGAATCACCTTAAGACACAATGCATCATGTAACATGTTGTGAGTCCAGGTGACCCCAAGACACAACAACCTATGGAGCTCCTTTGTGAGGCATAACTTTCGCCATTAAGACCATGCAATGCACAACAAAAGAAATAAATTCATAAAATGATTCCCTTCCTTGAATATCAAGTGTGATAGACATCAATTGTTTGCATAGGGGAAGTCATGAATGAAGTGGTTGTTCAAATGCCACCTTCTTCTCTTTGTACATAACATAAAAATATTTATTTCTTTCCACAACTATGTTTTAATTAATTATGCAATAATTCATGGGTGTAGGACATTTTTTATGTTCATGCACAACATTAAAAAAACAAGTTCCTTTTCCCTGCAACATGCTTTGAATGATGATGCAAGAGAATTCATTTATGTAGGATAAGGTCTCTCCATTGCTTATTGCACACATGAGAAACATGTAATAACATTAGTGTAAATTATTTACAAACTAAAAAATGTGGTACATAAAATTATGCAAACAAAAGTATTAAAGGGCATTGTAGATCTAAATCAAGAATAAATGAAAAGACAATGTATAACCTACTATAAATCACAAATTTTAAATTCTAAAGATGACACATACCTTTTGTTACAACCATGTGAAAAATCTAGATTCCTAACAACATCAAATAATTGCCATTCCCATTTTGTGCACATATGATGTTCATGTGTTAAAAAACATCGCCTTAGGCTTGATTCAATCACATGATACATTTGCCAAAATGTTTTTAGCCACCACTCCCTTGTTGTTTGTAAAAACCAAATTCAAAGATCAACAAATGTTAGCATGCCTTTTGTTGTAATCGCACAACAAATCTAAGCAACAATGAATCATTGTCATTCCCATTCAATGCACAAATGATAGGTCTAGCATTAAAAAACATGGCCTAAGGTTTATTGCAACCATGTGACAAATTAAAGAAAGAACATGAGACCAACATTCCCTTGTGTTTGACCATGATAATTCAAAGATCCAAAAGTGTCAACATGCCCCTTGTTCCAACTATTACATAGATTTAAGCACCTAGAAAATCACCATTCCTTTTTTGCAAATAGATGACATATTTAGTGTGTCAAAATCATTGTCATGCCCTCGTTACAACAATGTGACAAATTAAAAAAAATGCAATTGAACATCATTCCTTCAAGTTGTCTATGGATGATCAATTCAAAAATCGAAGATGAGGGCTTGTCCTTTGCCACAACCACATGACAAATCTAGAGAACAAAACATCACCACCATTCCCACTCTATTGAATGATGAAAAATCCGATGATAAAAAAATGACAACCATACCTTTCGGTTTTGTCACAATTATACTTATACATTGAAAAAATATAAATGATTCTTAGTCCAATGTCCATCCTACCTACAAATGACATTAAAAAATCACATCATGGCAACCATACCTTTGATATAACCACATGACAAATTCAAAAATGCATAATTGACCACCATTGCCATTATATAAACCAATTGAAGAAATGAAGAACGATTACAATGTATTTAGTCAAGGTTCAGATGTTATTAGTGGCCACTAAAGCTACATCAAAATCATGACATCATCAAAATTTAGTATGATAGTCATGGTTTAAGATTTAGGAACTCAATAATGTAATTAACTTTCATTTAACCATATGTAACATAATGATGCTTGGCCTACCACTTATCAATGACTTGGTTATAGGGAAAATTTTATAATGTACAAAAAAAATTGACTATGGAATCTAATGCATAGGTCTAGATATGTGTTTAACCAATCTTATAATTTGATTATCATGAAACTAACAATGTTGAAAGTTTGTTCATCTTTAATGGAACAAAGGACCTATAAACATGTACAATTTCAACAAACTTAATGAATTAAAAAAGTTTGTGGTTGAAATTGGAGATCTAAAAACTTTGGACCACAATTTAATAAGTTGATTAAAATCATTTTCCTTGTGCAAAACTTGTTCAAAGTTGTGTCCCATCATCATCTTGAAATAAAAGACTTGCAAATCTAAAGCGTGGCCTAAAAGTACTACAAGGACCAATTTCCCATACTCACCAACCTTGTGAAGGGCATAAAAGGTGGTTTTCAATAGAGTATATTGTTTGTGAAATTCCTTTTTTTCATCTTTTGGATATCTCACCCATAGTTAAGGATAAACCAGACCTAATGTTGTCATAATATGATGCTTTAGGAAATGCCACTCAAGCTCATTGATAAAACCTCAAACTACCCCCTTGCATTGTTGTTTCATTTTGTCAATAGCTAGTTTGAAAAAGCCTTTTTTGATAGGTTGAAACTTTTTAACACCATATAGGTCATGCTAGTTTATATGGTAATTATGTCCAATAAATAAGAATGCCAAATACATGGCATCATCTCCACAATTGAAATTAGAAAACCAACTCCTAGGAAGGGTATCACTAATTAAGGTTTTAATGGTATTGAAGTCATCCAATGACGGATGATCAAATCTAGTGTTAAAAATTCAATATAAAATGGAAAATTCGTATTGAATTAACTTAATGCTTAAATTCACAAAGTCACACACAAAACACCTTTACCTTATGTAGTTTTGATTAACGTATGCACACATTCAAGCGATAGGAAGATACAAGGCAACCCTAGAATGAGTTCAACATCACACATCACATTCAAATATTTCAAAGTTTAAACATTATTTTGATTTTTAACATGCATTTTGACAATGAAAGGATGATATTTAACATATACTTGTTTTGTTTGAAAAAGCGTGGCAATCTGTTAGGTTTTAACATTTCATACAAGCTTGTTGCCTTTGGTGTTGATCAAATTTGTTAGCTTCTTTAATTCAAGGAGTGACTTTTTTGGGTTGTGAACAAAAAATGCATGCAAGTTTTGCAATACATCCTTTATGTAATGCATAAGTTCCAATCAAACAAAATGATCACTACCAAATTGGTTTTATGAGAAAAATAATGAACTTCATTCATAAATGGGGCAATATTTTCTTTGAATTACAAGGTCACACCCCATTTGATGGCCTTGAAAGATGTTGCTTTTGTCACACCCCATGCCAATTAGTTTCCCAATGATCATTTCTTCCAACCTTAACCCACCAAATTCAAGAAAACCTTTCACCGTGAATCCAAAAACATTATTAGACATGGCAAAAACCTTGACATTTTCAACACACAAGAGGATCAAGATCCTCTTCCAACTTTGCACCACATATAAATGGATTGATAATCACTATGTATTGTCAATTATTTAAACTTCATTTACACTAACAACAATGAAGTTGGTAGAAGCAAATGTTGCCTTGGTGGCCTCCAACAACACCTCATGTGTGACCCAACCATGCCCCAACCTAAAAAATCTACCAACATTTTATAGAAATAGATTTGACATTTAACATTTGGAATAAGCCTTTAATGTATTCATAATCCATCATGGGATGTCCATGGGTCAACATGTGATAAATGGAAAGAATTGCACATAATTTTATTTTTGATTTGAAAGGACATCAATTTGGAGTTAGTATAGGATAGAAGGGCCTTTAATAAGAAAATAAATTGGCTCATTTTTGGTATGCATCAAATTTTTATTGTAGTAATGAAAATCAACATCCACGCTTCGCATAAAAGTTGTAGCTTTCTTATGCCCAACATGATTAATCAAACTATCCACTTTTGGGGCCAAAACATTTTATTTCCCTTCAACAAATGTGCAAATCTTGCATCTGACTTGTTGCATTAACCCCTTTTCATCAACAACAAATTCTACCCATGGCAAACAAGTAGTCCATGCATTTTGAAATTTATGTGAATTGTCATACAACTTTTCTTTCTTTGGTAGAATTTGATTGAATAGATCTTTACAAGTTGAATCAAACACAACAATACTTGGTGATTTTTCCACATTTGAAACATCACTAGGTTGGACAATGGATTACCTTCATCTTCAAAGGTTGATGAAACAAGGAACGAAGGCTTGAAATTAAAAAAATTGGGCATTTACAAAGGGGCCATGGTGTTTGAACCTTACAACCAACACAAGATTAAAATTAACAAAACAAAGGTCCACGATTTAAACTTAATCACACTATAGATCATACATAAAAGTTGATCAACATATTATTTGAAAAAGGATTTGGATTCAAATTCAGTTTAATGCAATTGGCAAATAGTTGTAACCTCATGTAAATTCAATTCATGTTGCTACAACCTTAGTATGAAAGTAGTCAACAATGGGCATTAGGAAAATTTAATTTAGCACAATTGACAAACAATCATAAGTTATAACCCCATGCAAATTCAATCCATTGTAATTAACAACATGATATATACAATGTTCATGTTGTAATGTAAAATGGTGTTTTTGCCATACAAGCACCATAAGTTTTTTTTTTAAAAACAACCATTTTTCATTGTTTGTATTTATGGTTTTATAACTTGCAAATTGCACTTGCATTTTTTTTTGACAAGTTGACTACACTTATAAAGATGTGTAAGAGTTGTAATCATGCAATAAGGAAACAATAGTTAGAACTAAAACATAAGTGCAATGTCCAACCTCTAAGGCTTGGGTTCCATTAGTAACCAACATATGCACATAACTATTGAGCACTAGGCAACATTGCAAAATTACAAATTTTGAACCATAGTTTTTATCTAGATGATAGGGAAGTTCAAAATCCAAATTTAGTAGCCATCTTGTTTTTTTGTCAAAAGATTGACTATTGATTAATACTTAACAATTTTTCAAAATGCAATTATTTCTACATTTAGTGCCCATGGTTTTTTTTTAGTTATAGATTCTCCACATAACACAACCATTCAATAAGCAATGTAAGTGAAGCCAACATTTCCAACTTCCCCCACCTACAAAATATGTGTGTGTAACATTCACAATTTGAATTACATTTTATACTATAACAAACTTTATAGCTTGAGCTTCAAAGTAATGATCACATATTGAAATTTGATAGAATGCAAAAATTTACTATAGAAAATTGTATACCTTTCTTTTTTCTACTCATGCAAAATGTAATGAACTTCACTTGCTTGGCAAAGTTTGCGAATTCCTTTGAACAATTGTCAATTATAGGTGAAACTTAATATTTCCAAGTATTTGGCTTAAATGTATTTGACAATAGATATAACTTTTGCAAATTAACACTTAGTCCATAGGCATTTGGCACATATTACCCCTAGTAGTTAGATTAAGTGCAATGCATAAAGTAGGGGAAAAAAATGGAAGAATGAAACATTAAAAAATTGAGTTCCATTGTTGCAGCTTGTAGGGTTTGGAAGTTGGGATTCAATAACTAAACAATTATTTGATTTCCATATGGACAATAAGTAATCAAAATTGAAAGGTTAGTTTAAATACATACCTTAATACATTTATAGTGTTCCCTATTGAAGCCTAATGTTCATGTGCTTCCTAAGC
>Ga0116226_10003615_pt1 | contig 13620 bp, 10 predicted proteins | sample S1TSphfallax_FD_89692 | JGI IMG/M metagenome (GOLD analysis project Ga0116226, IMG submission 89692) | Host-associated microbial communities from peat moss isolated from Minnesota, USA - S1T2_Fa - Sphagnum fallax MG | ecosystem: Host-associated > Plants > Peat moss > Unclassified | place: USA...
AAAATGTGTGATTGTTGAGAATTGGGATCTCTTTAGTGCAAGGGACTAGTTAAGTTGTTGACGATCTTTTGATGTGTGGTTGTTGACAAACTCATAGATTCCCCAATTATGTTGAAACCTCTCTTGCTTTGCCAGAGGCAGAAACATCTTGATGAAACCCTGCCAAATTAAATAAAAAGAAGAAAGACCCATCTGAAAGAGGAAATGGAGGTACAAAAAGAGAGGATCAAACATCCTATTAAACGACAACACCCAAAAGCTCATTCCAGCCTTTTTTTTTAAATGCGAATTTTTACAATTTTTTCAAGTTCAAAATGGGGGCATTTGAACCAGTAGGCATATTTCAAGCCATTAGATTAAGCTGAAATTGCCACTTTTCGACAATGGAAGTAACCTTAAAGCCATTTGTTCAATGTGTTTCTATTTCTTTGAGTCACTTTTGTGAAAAAGGTAGGTTGTTGGATGCCATATTTTGATTAGTCACATAATCTGTCACATCAATTCGTCTCAACATCTACACCTTTCACCTCCGTTGTGAATGCAATGAGTAACCTTTGTCACTTATTCAAGTAATGGCTCTTTGATTCCTTCATCAACAAGAGATGTGAACATTGTTCTTGAAGCAAGTTCAATGCAAACTTTTGATGCCTTATGTGAAAATAAGTGTCTTATGTTTGACCAACAAAGCATCAAGCTTTGGCATTGCTAGAAAGGATTTAAGTCTATGACCTTGATATTGTTGCAATTGTTCCACCAAAGAAATTTGGAAGAAAAAGAGGGTTTTTAATCATGTTTTCCAAGACATATGAGCTTGAAGCTTCCTTGGGTTGAACCTATTTTTGGTCCTGAAGGTAGGATGTCACACATATGATGCAAAGTCTATATTTTAGTAAAAAAAATGAAAAAAATTATTTTTGCTTAAGTTTGATGGGTTACAAAAGCATGCAGGTTGTCACCAAGCAACCAATGCATATCTAGGGTTGAAAACCAATGAGTAGTATTTTAGCTCAAACAATTGACATGTTAGATTGAAAGAGTGTATGTGAATTTTCATGGGTGCGTTTCTATGGCCCAACAACTTGCAAATGGACTTCATGTTTAATAGAAACAAAAATTTGTGCAATTCATTACAATTTTCCACTTGTGAAAGTAAGGGTGATAGATTTTCAACGTCAAAGGAATTGCGTGACTTCATGAAATTCCCAACCATCCCTTGTAAACATTAGAATGACAACACAAGTTGGAGCATGGCTAATCCATGTGGAGTAACCTTTTTGTTGTTGGGTAAAAATTATAAGTTACTTAAAACCAACCTTTTGAGCCAAATAACTTATGTTGTAGTTTTCAAAAATGCCATATACTTTGATTCAATGCTAGAGATGGCTATAGTTTGTTATTTCTTACTTGCCCAAGCTACCACTCTTTCAACAAAAAAGAAACAATATATTAAGGTTGAGCAACATGTGTTAACATCATTTTCATAATTAGTACATGAGTAACATATAAAATGTGCCTTTTCACACATTGATAATACTTAATAACAAAAGGAAGGTTATGATTTATGAATCACAAAACCCATTTCATGGCTTGCCAATGACATTGGCTTAGATTACTTATAAATTGAGTTGAATAGGGATAATCAAGTCATGCATGCACAACTACATGTATGCATGAGGTTTCCCATAGCTTATGAGTAAGGAACTTTGTCTATAACAAGTTCTTCCTCTTTGGTTTGTGGACTATATGTTACATGGATAATTTAACGTCAACAAGTTCCAAAGAGATGTTAATCATGTTAAAATTTTCCATGTTGTAATGCTTAAAAATTCTTATGAAATATTTTTTTGAATAAAAAATATTCAATCTTGTGCCTAACTTCTTGTAATTTGAATTACAACTAAGAAATGAATATCAACCATTAGTGTCATGTCAAACAACTTTTATGAATTTAGTTTTTTTGTTGGCAACAAATTTCAAATTGTTACTTGCAACAATTGCACTGTCAACATAAATTGAAATGATAACAAAATCTTTGGTTTTTTTAAAAATGTAGACATTGAATTTTTTAATACATCTTTCAAAACTAATTGTTAAGAGATAATCTTCAAGGCATTGGTACCATGTTTGATTTTATTGGAAAATTTGTAAAGACTTATGAAATTTGGAACCAAGATTTTAGGGTTTTTTAGTGTTTAAACTCCTAGAATTTCTATCTAGATCTCCTTTTTAAATTCCATTCAAGAATCCTATATTTACACCTGATTGATGGACTTTTAGGTTATATTGGGTTGTTAGTGCTAATTGTTAAGTTATGGAAGATTCCATACACAAAGCTTGGAAAGAAAATATATTCATAATTAATTGTTTTGGGTTAAAAAAAAATTTGTTGTATACTAGAATATTGATGTCCTTTCACCAAAGTTCTATGGACCCCCCTCCCCCCTTTTACAATCATTCTAGTTGAGTACAAATAGTCACAATTAGCTTTGAATTCCAAATGTCTATATAATTAGGTCTTATATTATACAAATTGATATAGTATTCTAACACCCCCATTTAATACTAAACTTAAGTTAATTAATTATGAACTCCCACTTCTTCTAAGCCTAATAACTTTTTATAAATTATATGTTAAAAGTTTTTCAAATATTTTCATGAAGAATTCAATGGCCATAACTTTAGTTGGGCAATATTTCAACACCACCATTTTATTCTTCACAATGTCTCATATGAAATGATGATGTATATCAATATGCTTTGTACATGAATGATATTTGGGGTCTTGCCAATACTATTGTTTTTTTATTATCATAGTTCAATATTGTTGGGTTGGTTGACCTTCACCAAGTTCTTTGAATAAATTTTGAAACATATAACGTTTTAACTAATTGAAAGGTTAAGATGTATTTAGCTTTAGTATTGGAAAATGCAATGTTATTTTGCCTTTTACTTTTCCAACTAACAGCTCTTCTTGCTTATAGGAAATAATACCCATAAGTTGAATTTTTGGATTCCCAAGTCTCCTACCCAATTAACATAATAAAACCCAACTAATTCCAAGTTGTTGTCAAGTTCATTATAAGAGACCCCATATGTAAATGTCCCTTTTAAATACCTAAACATTCTTTCAACATTTGTCAAATCACTATGATGAATTTTGTAAACATGATATTGAACTTGTCCAATATCAAATGATATGTTTAGCCTTGTGCAAGCCATGACATGGATGAAACATCCAACTACTTCTTGAAAAGGATATTTGTCATGTCGTCTTCTTCTTCTAGTGTTAATGGGCTTTGATGTAGATTCTAGGTTTTACTACTTGAATTAACATGGGTAATAATTGATTTGTAATTTTCCATGTTAAATCACTTTGAAATATATTGTATGTATCTCTTTTGACATATATGTGGATTTTTCCCAACACTTTTATGGTTATTTGGATCCCCAAAATGTTTGTTAATACATTTGTGTCTATCATACTAAATTCAAAAGACTATGAATTGTGTCTATCATATCCTTTGTGGGTAATAATAAAGCTATAGGGTCATTGGTGATTAAAGATAGTATCATTTATATATAAATTCAACTAGACTATGAATTTTTATCCTAAAGTTTTTATGTAAATATTGCAATTACCTCAATTATTCTTAAACCCACATAATCCTATATTATCATTTATTCTCTTGTACCATTCACAAGAACTTTGTTTAAGACCATATTTTTCTTATGTAATTTGCAAAATAAGCTTTTATCGTTTAAAGTTATATATATGTTTTAGGTTGAAACACACATACATGTCTTCTTCTCATCTCCCATTGATAAATGCATTTTTAACATCCATCTAATGGATAATTAACTTTTAAATAGTAGCTAATGCTAGTAGAACTTTAATGGATGAAATTTTTATAATTGAAGAGAATGTTTGATCATTATAATCCACTCCCTCTATTTGAAAGTCCCCTTTGCAACAAGATTGGCTTTAAATCTATCCACTTGACCAATTGAATTGAATTTTATTTTGTAAACCCACAGTATTATGACCAAATGTTATTGTGTAATAAGAGATATTGATATCCTTCATTCATTTTTTGTTTCCATTTATTAGTATTTCTATTTGCTAAAGCTTTTTTGAAACTTGTGGGTTTGCATGAATGTGGAGATCCAAATTAAACAAAATTTAGAAAATCAATTAACCTTTGTGAAGGCTACCTATCTCTAGTTGAACATTGAAATAAAGGCATTGCCCAATCTATTATCTCCTTTTCATCTTCACACTTGATCCCATAATCAAAAGGATTGGAATTGGATTCAACCAATTCTTCATTTGATATAATGACTATTGGTTGTGGAAGGTCTAGAGAGTTTCAAAAACTTCTTCACTTGTAAAAATGTAAATTTTCCAGAATATTCTTTTGCAATTAAACAATTCACGACTCATTTAAACAATTCACAACTCCTTTTAGTTAATGATTTGAAAACATTAAAAAAAAATGTGAGGTGGTATTTATAGTATGTTTGAAAAGAAACAACAAAATATTAATAAATAGAAAGTTTTATGACATTAAGGCGTCAAAAAAATATTGGCCTTAGCCTTGTCTTTTTTAACAATCAACTTGAAGTTCAGGTGTGATGGGTCTAATTTCAAAACTATCTACAACTTTTCACAAATCTTTGTCAACTTGCATTTTTCAACTTTCACATATGTGGAAATTAATTTCATCAAATTTGTTGACAAGATGAGAATCTAAGGTTTTGGATGTGATAGTTCCCTTATCACCTCCTCCACTTATTATGATACTATGTTAAGTTATGAAACAACAACGAAAAACTTTAAACTCAAAACTTGGAGAAAGAAGCTACTCAAACTTAATTATTTTGGGTATATATATATATATATATATATATATTGATTGAAAGAGTAATGTCCTTTCACCCAAGGTCTATGTCCTTTCTTATAATCATACTTAGTAGACAAACAATCGCAACCTTTAAGTTCCAAATATCTATGTATTTAGGTCCTATATATTATACTAGCTAATACAATATTCCAATGCTCAAATGGAATCTATTTTTACAAGTGAAAATATACCCATCTAGTCAATGCCAACAACTTGTGGAAAATCTTTAGCCGCTAATCTTGCTTCTATATTTATAATTAACATCTCCTATAACATTAAGTTTAACTTTAAGGATCCATTTGGAACTTATAGCCTTTTGTCCTCATGGTAAAGGTGTTAAAACTCCATGGGTGTCCCCATATTAAGGCGTGCCATTTAGAATTAAACTTTATAATTCTTGAATGTATTTGATTAATTCTTATTTGAAACCATAATTGAAATACATAAAATGAAAAATCAAAGCGTTCAATTTTTCCATATATCCATATATTTAAATGCATCAATCACATACATGCAAATGAAAAAGCTCATATATTTTCTAATTACTTTCTAAACTTGGGGATGACAATTTTCCTTTTGCTCTTAATGATGTTTCTTATAGCATCTTAGGATAACCATAATTTGAAAACATTTTTTGAAAACTAACCTTAACATTACAATTCACTTGTAATGCATTTCATTAAAGGATGAACTTTCTTATACCCATGTGTAAATGCCTCATAAGAAGTTGTAAAATAAATCTTTTGAATTTTTTTAATGTGTGCCTTTGATAGTCATTGTATTATATTTGTAATTTTTAAATATTTTAAATGTTGATCAAAGTAGTTTTTAGGATGGTGGCCCTTGGAGGAATCATAAAAGGTTTGGTATGGGGTATCAACTAGGTTTTTGGTTGGCATTACTTTTACTAAAACACCTTTGATAGGTCTTTGAGAAGGCATGTGCTAGCCTTCATAATAGCTCCAAAAAAACATTTACACTTGAACTTTGGAATTCTTTAAAACTAATATTAGAAGTTTTTAGATTTGATGTAGTTAGGTCATCATTTATAGATGAACAAAATTTTGTTTGGTTTTCTTATATATCAAGAATGTTATCATCTATAACAAAAACATATTTCTTTCAACAATACAACTTTGTTATTTTTCCAAAATGTCTAGAAATTATTCAATGAAATTCTTAAGCAAGTGAGAAACCTCATGCTAGTTTTTTTAGTAGAAGATTATAATGGTGAACTGTCTAAAAGTTTGGAGTCTATGAATATTTTTGACCCCTTAGCAAATTGATTTTAGTAAAGGTTAATCAAACCTTTTGGATTACAAAATTCATGTTTGAAGTTTTGGGATTCTTGATTATCATTTCATCTTTACTTTACTTTACGAATTTCCTTGCATTCTTCATTTCTTTCACTACTCAAAATCACTTGATAAAAAACAAATAGTTTTTATTTTTACATTGTTATATTCCATTCATGAATTTCCTTAATTGGTCTTATAGAAGTTCTTTTTAAAATTACAATGGTCATGACATCCTTTTAATCACATGCTTTAATTTGAAGATATGCCATGTGTGATTTTTTTCCCATGGATTCCAATTCAAATTGAATTGTTTTCTCCCACTCTTCGACATTTGAACTGAGTAATGATTGTTGCATGGTGAGAGGGACATTAATGGTCAAATGTGACACCATTAAAGACTCTTACATTGGTTTTAAATTTCAAATGGTTGGTACCACTGCAAAAGTTGAATCATGTGTTCTTGAACTATAACTTGTACATGGCATTTTAAAAAAATGGGATCAATAATGAAATTTGCAACATCACTTGTAGTTGGCATTTGGTTACTCATCTCTTCAAATATGACATCATAATTTTTTATTCTGTTTGCAACAACATATAAGCCTTGCTTCCAAACACAAATAGATGTGAAAAATGTGGTTAACTTCATACCTTAAGCATATGAAGAGTCAAGATGCTATCCCTTGTGCTCTTTTTTTACTTGTTTCTTGTTTATGTTTTCATTTGTTTCTTATTCTTCTATTTCTTTGTTGTCTTTATATTGGCATTAATCTTCATCTATTGCATCTTGACATTTTGTATTTTTAAAAATAATTTTAGTTGCTACATTTTTGTGTTATTCTTCTTTACTTGTCTTTTATTTTATTTTATTTTATTATTGTGTAGATTTTCTTTTCCTTGGCCAAATTTTCTATTCTACTGCATTTGTTGAAGTGCTTGTGTTTTCAAAACTCTTCCTCTTTGTTGAATATTGTTGGTGCAAAACGTGTCATCATTTTGTTGCATTATATTTTTATTCATCATAGTTGCAATGTGTTGGCTTCTTTTTTGTTTATTTTTATTATTTTTATTATTTTATCATTTTTTTCTTATTGTTGTGCAAGTCTTTTTTACTATTGACACATGTGCTTTCTTTTCTCTTATGTATACACCGGAAGATCATGTTGATCAATCTTATTCTTCTTCACCTATTTTGGTGTTTAACCAATTTTTTTTTACATTATATTTTGTTGATGCATGCATATTGTGTAAGACTCTTTATTTTTATTGCATTTTGTTCATATGCACATATCTTGTGTCCTTTCCATTAAAATAAGCTTTTGGGTGGAATAAAAGGTTTTAAAAAACATAATTGGTGACACATTCATAAAATGATCATTCTAATTCCATGGATTTTGCAATTGTTTTTTCTTTACTAGATGCATTGTTGCAACCCTAACATTGGGTTCATAACTAAAAGTGAAGTCCAAGGGCCCATGAGGGTGAAAATGTGTTTAGGTGTGAATCACACTTTCACAAATGAAGGAAAGAGCAAGGGATGAAGCCCAATGACTCTCAAGTGCACTCTCACATTGGGAGATGCATTCATGCGAGAGTTGCAAATGTTCAAAACCTTGGTTGGAAGGCAAAACACACACCAAATTGGGCCCTTAGGACACCATTATAAAAGGTCTTGAAGCGTAGATGCTTCAAATGCCCTTGCATTGTTCATTTAAACTTGATTTGTATGAGTTATGATCAAAATATGGGGCGGGAGTCAAATTGGGAATTTGACTCCCGACCACAAATCATTTGAAAGCAAGGGTAAAATGAGGTTTGATTGGAGCGTGTTATACACAATTGGAAAGATATTTTCAAGGAATATAAAATCTAATTTTTGCACTCTCAAAACAAACTTGATTTGAAAAAGATATGAATGTCTAAAGTTTTTGGACAACAAGATTCCTAGTTTTGGGACTGCCACTTGGGAGTCCTAAGGAAAAATGACATTTGGATGTAGTTTTCATGGAAAGGCACAAAATATATTATAAGAAAGGGAATGGTGCCTCCTTCCAAAGGTTGTGGGCCATGTGAAGCTTGTGTTTGAAATTGTCCTTACTAAGTTCGTCGCACCACTTGCATTTGATTTGCACTAACCGCCTTCTTTTCTTAGGTGTGTAGGTTGATATCATCTTGAACTTTTGCTAGTGAGTTTGTCCTAGTCCCATCCCAAAGCTTCAACACACCTTCCTACCCCCAAAATGTTGCAAGTTAAAAAACTTGCCCCAATTTTTTTCTTCTTTCATTGTTTCATTCTAGGACCCACCTTGGGGGCCTTTGAAGAGTTTGGGGGCACATCATGCATTGTCATTTGGCTATTTTGCATACTAAATTGTCAAAACTAAAGTGCATCAACTTCTTTCATATTTTTTATTATTTTTTCTTTCCTTATTATTATGCAAGTTTCTTGTGTTGTTTTATTTGATGTCATTTTTATTTTTATTTTTTGTGTTTAAGAGTCAGTGGTGTTTTTATTTTATTTTGAAATTTTATTCATTTCCAATGTTATATTTTCCTTCAATTTGTGTGTAGATGGGCAACATGGTTTTAATTTTTTTTTCCATATTATTTCTTTTGAATGCACTTTTTTTCTTTCCTTTTTTGTTTGTATTTTTCAACATTTCATAATAATGAACTTGATTCCAAGAAGAATTCTAAATATTTTATCAATGAAGTTTTTTTTCAAGGATTTTGTGAGTTATATCTACCTAATTTAACCAACTTTTTGATGTTGAAGTTTTTGGATTAGGGTTTACACCGTCCACGTTTTTTAAAGCTTCTGAACCAAGGTTTAAACCATCCTCACCTTTTGAAGGTTTGCACCATCTTCATCTTTTGCTATTACAACATCTACCCTTTCTTTTAATTTTGTAAATTTTGAAATTTTGCAATTTTTATAATGGATCAAATTTTTACATAGACAATTATTTCTTTTGAATCTCTTCATCTTTTGAAAGTAAATGTTTATGTGATGTTTTCACATTCTTACAATTTGAGATTAGGTAAAATTATTTTTCCACCAGAAACATTGAAGGCTCCAACATTAAATGAACGTATAGTAAACCCAATTTATTATCATGCTTTTAATGATCTTATTTTTTTGACATTAATGAATTGTGATTTAAATGTGTATAATCACAAGGCAAACCCATCTTCAAGTGGTACCATTAGCAACCACCTTCAATAATGGTTAAGGCACCAAATGAAAATGTTTATTTATGTGTCTTCTATGATTTTTAAAAGTTTCATAGATTTAGAAAAATCAAGGTGTGATGTTCCTAATGGTATCACCCAAGGATGGGCTTGCCCAACATTCAATATAAACCTTTACAAGATTGTGAGTATAGGCAAAAATATCTTACAAAATAACAATTTTATGTTAAAATTAAGGTGCCAATTGTTCAAATTTTTTACATGGGTTATTTTAAGCTTTACTATCCATAATTAGACTTGAAAAAGGTTGTGATTTTTGCATGTTTTAATGTGATAGTTAACATTGAGTTTGAGTTCTCTATCTATTAGTTGGTCGATCTTGTCAACTATATTTTTTTAATTAAGATTTTCTATTTCCTTGGCAAGTTTGCATATCTTTTATTTTTTTGCATTAAAAAGTTGTTGCTTTTTCTTTTCTTTTCAGATGGGTTCATTGTTATTAGTTTGCACAATTTGAACACAAAGCAACACCAACATTGCCAAAGGGAACTACAATTTACAAAACCCCAATATTTTTGTTCTAGATTTTTTGCATTATAATCATATTTATAAAAATAGCTTTACAAATATTTTGTGCTATTAATGAATGTGATAGTGACTCTAATAAATATTGTTTCTTATTAAAAGAAGTGGTTACTAAGAAATGTGTGACACAAACAAGAATGTGACTAAAACGGCCTTGATTATAAAGGGGTTACTAAGAAATGTGTGACACAAACAAGAATGTGACTAAAATGGGCATGATCATAAAGGGGCTTCCTGAAGTGTGTTTTGACATGACTAAATGGCACCATGTCAACAAGGGTCATGGTTTGGTGATATCAACCACCACGAGCATGGCTTTCGATGAACACTACTTGACTTCCATCACCATGATGGCAAAACCCATCATTGTCATTAATATTGTACATTGATGGCTTGCCTTAACTAAGGCGTTTCTTTGTGAAACAACCTCTTTCTTCACCATTGGATGTAGGCGACCAATTTGCAACACATGGTGTGCCCTTGAAATAAAGCAAATTTTCACTTCAAAAAATCTTTGGGAAAAATGGTGTAAATGGTTCTTGAGATTAATAAGTACCCCTAGTTTATAATGGGGGTATTCGCCTAGGCTGAAAATGGTGACAAACAATTTTGGAAAGAGAAAATTCATGCATCCAATGGGAAGGCTTAGCGTGCAGTAACGATGGGCCCTGTTTTTTTCTTTTCGGCGTAGGGTGGGCGGGAGGGAATTTTTGGTTTTTTCCCCTTGTTCCCAATATGTTCCCAAAAGGTTCACAAGTTCCAGGATGCATTCTCCAAGATGTTCCCAATAGCACCTAGGTTTGATCCCATTTGGTTTGCCCAAAGTTCAACTCCTCTGTATATAAACTATAATCCAGGGGTGCAAATTTGTCTCTATTTTGCAAGGGGGGGGTCCAGAAAGGTGCTTCCATTGGGGCTGCTCAGTGTTCCAAAAAAAATTGCTGATGGGCCAATGAATATGGCTCGTTCAGAAAAAAAGAAAAGCTTTGAGCTCTGAACGACCCATATTCATTGGTCCATCAACAATTTTTGGTACTTTTTTTCATATTAATTAGTTCATGGGCCCAGGTTTTTTAATTTCTGGGGGGCTAATGGGAGTTATTTTTTGTTTTTCTTCCTTGTTCAATCTCGGCCCCTGCCATTAGGCCAGGCCAAAAATGGTGACAAACAGTTTTGGGATTAGATTTTCATGCAGCCAATGGGAAGGCTCAGCATGCACCCATGATGGGCCCTGTTTTTTTCATTTTGGGTGTGGGGTGGGGTGGGGGGATTTATTTTTGGTTTTCTTTTCATGTACGGGAGAGATCGTGGGTCCGAATTCTGCGCCTGCAATGCAAAACATTGGCACAGAATAAAAACAGAATTTGTTATTCAGTCTCTTTTGAAAAAATGAAGAACATTGAAACCGGGTTACATGGTTTCTTGCAGAACTGTGCAAGGCCGAAAAAGGTATGCAATAAGACAAGCGAAACCAGCGTCAGACAGAGCTCGTTAGGGGGTGTTTAGCGCACCACATTAATATGAACCACACTATACACCCACTTACATTCTTCTTTATTATTCCTGAAATTCACATGGGTTTAAGATAGAGATACCCCACAAAGGAATAAAGGAATTTGGCATCCCCTGTCCGCAGAACATGGCATGGCCTATTTGATCATGTCATGCACATGATAGGTTAGGATGCCTGAATTGATGTATGGACCATGTAAACAGCCTATCTATACATAGGTATTGGAAGACGAGCAACGGGGGTGAAGAATCAGAGAGAGAACCCCTGTTATGTTGTCGTGGATGGAGAGAAAATGAATTGAAAGTACGTGGGGTGACAGCAAAGTTGAAACTATGTCGCATCACCTTTTTGTTGTACAAGTTGTGTATAAAAACCCCTTGGGTTAAATAATGTGAGGGGTTACCGTAAAGATTGCATTGTTTCCTGGAAAGGTCACCTGAATTTGTGGACTGGGAAAGATGGGTGAGTAGGCATTGTGGTGAAGTGAATGTGTTGTTGTAAAATTGTGCACAAAGTCAAAATATTCCAACCCATCAAAGCAGTACCTGCAGCTATGCCTCTAGAGGTGCATTTCCCAACCTGCAAATGATATTCAACCCATGTTGAGGGTTCAAAGTTGAAAGGTAATGAAGTATATAAATGGATGATATCCAGCAGTAGGGAAAAATGAACACTCTATTCAATATTGTAGGACCGTCACCATTTCGGGAATAGACTGGCGAATAATTGACTAAATTTTAAATCTTAACTTTGGCACTTGGAAAATTCTGGGTTGTAATGGTTATATCCAATAATAAACACAAGTTATTCATTGCTGTGGCAAAGTCTAGTGTGTTTAAACTACTTCAGTGCTTAGAACCCTCTTCTTGCAAGTTTTGGGGTTCAAACGCCATTTGTTTTTACTTTTGAAAAATAAAATAAAATTCTTGGAATTTTTTGAGAAAGAAATTGGGGATAATTTCTATTTTTTTTTTTCCTACTGAAAATTTGACTAATTTTTCTAATTTTATGGTAAATTTTCGGAAAAAATTACACATCCGAAAAATGAAAAAAAAAAGAAGCACGGTTCAACTTAAATGTAGAGAAATACCTATTCTATAGAATTTGCATAGGTTTTTGCATCTAAGCAATGTTAGTAGAGTTCGAAAGCTGGGATCCACGCGACTTCAGTTCACAACTGTTGGAAAGGGCCTGCCCATGGACATCATGAACGCTGTGTACAAGAGCTCCACTTGCCTTCAATTTCTCCATATGTTCAGGCCACCCGAGACAGTGTTCATTATTTCTGGCTGACCGTTAACATTATTGTGATTATATACTGACATTTTACAGGGTGGGCTAATAGACTTGGAATTAATTGCATCCCAAGGGGTGCTCTGCAAAATGATTTTTCACATCCAAGTTTAGTTATTTAATTTTTGGCAATTCCACCCATAAAACTGAAACTGGGACAGCAAATAGGTGGGGGAGGATTAATAATAATAATACCAATTGGAGCAAGCACTATGATCGACCAATCAGAAATACTGACCAGCCATAAAACTGAAACTGGGACAGCAAATAGGTGGGGGAGGCTTAATGATAATAATACCCATTGGAGCAAGCACTATGATCGACCAATCAGAAATACTGAGCAGCCATTTGTGGACCTTTGTCCCATTCACCGCTCACTGCAACTTGTAACCCTACGCTGAACCAAACCATTTTCCTGAGCCAAACGCAACATATCTACACTTTTCTTCATCCAATTTTGCTGTGCACGCTCACATTTTGCTTTTGTTGTGCTTCCTCCAGAGTTTCTCCTTGTTTTCACTGTTGTCGCGCTAGTTAACATTGCTTCTGCCATGGCTTTCATGCTGTTTTTTGTGTTCAAATACTCGGCGCTGTTTGGGAGGCGTTTGCTGTACCACGAAATCCGGTTCTTTTCTTAACACCCACAGGGCTTTGGGCTTTAGAGCTTTATGTGTTTTCGATCAGCAACCAGTCTAGTCTGTCTAGCAACAAACTTTTCTTCCGCCTCACCCACTTAGAATGATATTCCACTAGACGGGTCTCATGAACATGCAGGAAAGTTGTGAAGCTTGAAAAAAATCGAGCTCTGCTTGGACAGTGGTGTATGCTGCTGTGCTGA
>Ga0116226_10003617_pt1 | contig 13618 bp, 8 predicted proteins | sample S1TSphfallax_FD_89692 | JGI IMG/M metagenome (GOLD analysis project Ga0116226, IMG submission 89692) | Host-associated microbial communities from peat moss isolated from Minnesota, USA - S1T2_Fa - Sphagnum fallax MG | ecosystem: Host-associated > Plants > Peat moss > Unclassified | place: USA...
GAGCCAGGAACGCATCGAGCATCGCAATGATACGGCGCTGATCTCAGGTAATGACGGCCGTGTCTTTTGCGTCGAGATCGTCGGCGGCATGGCACTCGCCGTCACCAATTGGTTCCGCCGCGTTGATGGCCATTGGCGGATGATCCACCATCAAGCAAGCCCGATCTCCACTTTGATGGTGGAAGATGATTCCGATGTGCCAAAGGGGCGGCTGAATTAATCGAACGCCGCCCAAAGCAGCGACAGCCCCGAGCATAACAGCACAGCATCGAGCACATATTGGAATGTGCGAAGGCTCATGCGTTGCACGATCGCCTTACCGAAAAAGGCCCCGGCCATGACCGACGCGCCAATGATGAGACCTTGCAGGATCATCGGCAAAGGCAGAGCGCCAAGCTGCTGAAAAGTGGCAACCTTGCTGACCATCAAAGCCAGCGAACTGACGGCTTCGGTCGATAAAAAAGCGCCTTTCACCAAACCATAAGCCGTGAACGCCGGCACACTCAGCGGCCCTGTGGAAAGGACGACACCTGTCACGAAGCCGATCGCTGCTCCGGCTAAGGCCAGCTGCCAGAGGCTGATCTTGAAATCATGTTTTCGCAGCCAATGCCGCGCTGGAATCATCGCGAGAAAGAAAGCGCCAAGCGCGATGTCGATCACATGCGAAGGCAAAACCAAAAGCGTGCGGGCACCCAAGGCCGCGGCCGGAACACCCGGAATCGAATAGGCCGCGAAGGCGCGCCAATCGACCTCGCGCCACCACGACATGACTTTGGCAAGGTTCGACATCAGCGCCGCGATGGCCATGATCGGCACCGCCTGCTTAGGACCATATTGAAACACAAGGATCGGCAGAAGAATAATGGAAGCGCCGGTGCCGATGATGCCGCTCAGTGCCCCCGCGGCCAGCCCTGCGATCAAGACAAAAACATAAGCCAGTCGCAGGTTCCTTTTCGTCCGGCAGGCCGTGTCTCAGTTTGGGTTTTTATTTGCCCTCAGGCTTGGGCGCGCCCCAAGGGAGGCTTTCAAGTTTAGGCTTATAGCCATTTGAAAGGTAGGCATCCTCCGTAATCTCTTGCCCGGTGTTGCCGTCCGTGACCCACACGCCATCTTCCTTCGGTTCCGGGTTTTTAATTCTATGCGTACCGGTCGGATCCATGATTTCACCTCATGCTTTTCGTTCAATATACCGAAAAAATTTGGATGCTGCGAGCTTCGCGCAGGCCGCGCTTGCCTTGGCGTACCAAACCGGCTAATTTTAATAGAGTTGCTATTTAGAGGTTTTCATGCCGTTTGACGCCATCTCGATGCAAAAGTCCCATGATGGACTAAAACCGGCGGGGCTTTTGCCTGCCGGAGCGTTTCTTTGCGTTTGCACCCCTGCGCGTCCGCTTCGCCTGCTTACGTCTGGGCTTCTCCTCCTTAGCTGCCCCTGAGGGCCGGCCGGGCTTCGCTTGGGCCTTCAGGGGACCCGAGAGCGAATAATTGCAGCGTTTGCAACCCGGATCAGCTTCCTTCAGGATCGTCACATGACCCAAAACACCTCTATTCCCAGCCAGGGCGCGCCATCAGCCCCTTCGACTTTTGCCAATACGGATCAGGTTCTGATCTTCGACACGACATTGCGCGATGGCGAACAATCGCCCGGCGCCTCGATGACATTCGAAGAAAAGCTCGAAGTGGCCGAGCTGCTCGACACCATGGGCGTCGATATTATTGAGGCTGGTTTCCCGGTGACATCCGAGGGCGATTTCGAGGCCGTTTCAGAAATTTCACGCCGCGCCAGGCGTGCGACGATCGCGGGTCTTGCACGCTTGGCCGCGAAAGATATCGACCGCTGCGCCGAAGCGGTGCGCCACGCCAAGCATCCGCGTATTCATGTCTTCGTCTCCACCTCGCCGCTTCACATGAAATATAAGCTCAACAAAGAGCCAGAGCAGGTTTTGGAGATGATCAAGACCCATGTCGCGCGGGCGCGCAATCTCGTCGGCGACATCGAATGGTCGGCCGAGGATGGCACCCGCAGCGATATTGATTTTCTCTGCCGTTGCGTCGAAACCGCGATCACAGCGGGCGCCACCACGATCAATATTCCAGATACGGTTGGCTATGCTGTGCCCGACGAATATCGTGCCATTTTTGAGACTGTCCGGGCGCGCGTGCCCAATTCGGACAAAGCGATCTTCTCGGTCCATTGCCACAATGATCTCGGCCTCGCAGTTGCCAATACGCTGGCTGGCGTGAAGGGCGGCGCGCGGCAGATCGAATGCACCGTGAACGGGCTCGGCGAGCGCGCGGGCAACGCCGCGCTTGAAGAAGTCGTCATGGCTTTGCGCGTGCGTGCCGATAGCATGCCCTATCACTCTGGCATCGATTCCTCGATGCTGACCCGCGCATCGAAACTCGTTTCGGCGGTCTCATCCTTTCCGGTGCAATATAACAAGGCGATCGTCGGCCGGAACGCCTTCGCGCATGAAAGCGGCATCCATCAAGACGGCATGCTGAAGAATGCGCAGACCTATGAGATCATGACGCCAGAAAGCGTCGGCGTGAATAAAACCTCGCTTGTCATGGGCAAACATTCCGGCCGCCACGCCTTCAAGGAGAAGCTCAAAGAACTCGGCTATGATTTGGGCGACAACGCGCTTGAAGATGCCTTCACCCGCTTCAAAGATTTGGCCGACCGCAAAAAGATCGTCTATGATGAAGATCTGATCGCGCTCGTCGATGACGAAATCGGGCATCAGCATGAGCATATCAAGCTCGTGTCTTTGAGCGTCATGGCTGGCACGCATGGTCCTCAGTCGGCGGCGCTGACGCTCGAAATCAATAGCGAGCAGAAGACCCATCAAGCGACTGGGAACGGCCCGGTCGATGCGATCTTCAATGCGATTATAGCGCTGGTGCCGCACGGCGCGGTGCTGGAGCTTTATCAGGTCCATGCGGTGACGCAGGGCACGGATGCGCAGGCGGAAGTCTCCGTGCGGCTCTCCGAAGACGGCAAATCCGTCACGGCGAAAGGTGCCGATCCCGATACGCTCGTCGCCTCTGCCCGCGCCTATATCGCCGGGCTTAACAAGCTGATGGTGAAGCGCGGCAAATCCCGCCCGGAAATGCTGGCGGGTTAACACAGGCTTGGGCGAACAAGCCGCGGCAAACCATTTGCCGCGGCGGATTGTCTGCAAAGACTTCGATTTTCCAAGCTGATGTGCGAAAAGCTGGACAGGCCCAGCCGCGTTTGCTAAACGCCCCATATTCGCCCGCGCGGCAGGATCGATCTCCTGCCGGCAGAGCGGTCATTTCGATGGGCGTATAGCTCAGTTGGTAGAGCAGCTGACTCTTAATCAGCGGGTCCACGGTTCGAGCCCGTGTGCGCCCACCATCGAAATCAACGGGTTAGACTTTTCTCGAAATCCCATTTCGACAAAATGCCAGTTTTTGTTCTTAAGCGACCTTTAGCGCCCGGAGTTTCGCGATCTCCTGACGCATCATATCGAGTATGTGCCTCATGCTCCCGTCTCTACGATCCCGCAACTGTCGTTAAGACTGCCGTTTTGTGGAGATAGCGCAGATGGCCCGCCGCGGGCGGCGTTGCGCGTCATCCGACTAACTCGCGCAGGCCAAAACCCTGCTCTGAAATAGCTTCGGTTCGCGACTTAGAGCGCTTTCCATTCAAAAAGTTAGAGCATGTTCTCATCGCAAAACCGCGTACACTTTTGCGGAACATGCTCTAAGCCGCAGCTGGGCATCGTCGAGGCTAACACCTAGGCTAGTGGCTTTCGACAGATTTCAGGCGGAAGATCTTTGCCCAGCCGCCAGCCTCTTCCATCATCAAGACAGCCAAGCGATGGAGCACCGTTCCTAAGGCCTGCGAACTTAGCGGAAGCGCGAGGTCGAGATTTGCGAGTTCGACAGAGCTTTCATTCATAATGGTTCGCATACGCCGCGATTGGCGGGCAATCAGTGCAAATTCGGCATAAGCACGAAGAGCGACAAACGCAGCACTGATACCTGAGGATATCCACGCCAATATCTCAAGGTATTCCGACGCTCCGAAGCGTCCCTTCAAGACGATAAAGGGGATGGATATTAACAATCCTAAAAGGGTAACGATAAAGGAAAGATCACCACAGAAGATAAGCCGGTTGTCAGCCTTATCGGCTTGAAACTCTCGCTTGCTATGATAGGCGATTTGTTCATCTACCAAGCTGCGCCCCAAAGCAAATGCCCGCTTCTTACCGGCTTTTATGTCTCGTTCAGGGTAGGGCGCGTTACGGACCAAAGCAAGAAAATAGCGGCTTACCCAAAATTCACGCGGGAGCATAAAATCGGTTTCACCATCTATCCCGGTATCTAGCGTCATCCGGTTAATTTGAATGCTGGGCAAAGACCGGCCGACTGGCGAAAGCATGATTTGTTTGCGGCATAATTCTGCGAGCAGCCTGTAATCGATCCATCGTTCAAGCCAGCAATGCAGAAAATTTATGATTACAAAATATCCCACCCCGAGAAGCATCGCGAGTTCGAGACCGGTCTTGATAGAATCGTAAAGAAAATAACGCCCGGTGATCGATATAATGAATGCGGAAAGTGCCAATAGAAGGATAAGCACATAAGAAGAGCGGTAGCGGTTGGCATAAGCGACGGAAAGCTTATCGGCACGCCGGTAATGGTCCTGCCAGTATATCTCGGACGGTGTTTCCGCCTCTATCATCGAAACGGATATGGCACCGGCCGGTGGAGCAATGATTTTTACAAAAAGCGAATAAGTCTGCCACAAGATCATATTCGATGGTGGAATTTCCTCTTCCCTGTAGGTACGTATGGGATGGGGATTATATCCCCAGCGTCTACAGAAAAAATGCGTCACCTTCCCCAATAAGCCTGTCCTTTCGGGGTAGGCAAATTCAGGCAGCAATATGATATGCGCCAAATAATCTTTGAGGGCGGTTTTTGCTAAAACGCCGCTTACCACGGTCCCGATGTGAGTCCAATCCGAAGCACTGGCAATGAAACGGGTGGTCATTTCTTCGAAATTGATCCACCAAACCGGAAAATCCGATAAAGCAGTGAACTCTACGATTTCAGCCGTGCCGCCACGGCCGTGCGCTGGTTTTCCATCCCATATTGCAATGAGCAGATCGCAATTTCCAGCGACGAAATGGCCAACAGTCTCGTAGCTCGCAGTTTCATTATCGCCCCGGTCACCGTCCAATTCCACGATATGGCCTTGGGCTGCGAGGCGCCTGAAGGTTTCAAGATCGCGGGTAAAATCGTCTTCATAATTTGCAATCGGAAACGGAAGCGGTGCGAAAAGATCATAACCTTGTTTTATTGCCTCTTCTGCGACGAGACAGTCCGCACCCTCGGCGAGCCCGGAGATAACTCTTAGGTTTACTACAACATGATGTTGAGAGTTAGATCTATAGAGATGAGACGAGCGGGGATGACCCTTAAGGTTTTCGGCTTCACCTTTAATCAGACTTAAAATCGCTTTGACTTCAGAGCTGACGAAGTCCAGACGTTCTGGCGGTATAGCGCGCGTGCCGGTAACCCCGACGCGAAACGAGAGAGAAGGCAGCACATGCTGCCTGGCAATATTTGTCATCGAGGTTGCGTGGCTTTTATCCATGATCGTTCCGCTCAACGTATCTTGCTTCCGGTCCCCATCGTATGGCTGCCGCGTTACAGGTCAGCTAACTTCAAGGCATCTTCTCCAAAATCTCTTTGGGATCACCGGCTTGGGTCATGAGGGTAATGAGCCCTTTGATCTGTTCGATGTCTTTCAGGACTTCAGCCGGAAAATCACGAATCAAGTCATCCCAAGGGATAAGGCTCGGATGAAACCGCCGGACGTTATCGCGCTCTTTGCCGAAAACCCAGCCATCTAAACCGCGCTCCAGCATCCACCTTTCATGTTCGAGCTGGACAACGTCCATGAACTTTTCATTTACGGTCTTCAAATCGCCATTGCCAGCAAAGCCGAGCAATGTTTGCGCGTCTGTTTCAGGCAGACACGGTAAGATGCCAGGTGCGATATGGCCGACATCATAACCGAACGCATACATTTTTGCGCGCCAATGATCCGCGGCGTTCCTATTGGCCCGGCGAAAGCTTTCAGGAAGATTATTCCAACTGGGGATTGCCGCCGATGCCGCCGCATACTGGGCATGGAGTGCCTTCGCAAGCGCGTCGCGCTTTTTCGATTCGCACAATTGCAATTCCAGTAAATCGCTAGGAAGGCCGAACAGGGCGAATCCGCCGATGGCTTCGCTGAATTTGCCGCGCGATAATAAAAATGCCGCCTCCTCAGCCTGGCGTTCCAAAGCAAACACCGGACAATTGAAGCGGCCGAGCTTCTTACTCATGCTATCGATGAGAAAAGCATTTGCGATATTGTTTTCGATGTCTTCTGAGGCCAAGACGATAAGCGTAACCGGATCTTTCTCATCACGGCGGTGAAGCATTTGCGCTGCTTTTGTTTCCGCCCGTTGCAAATCAAGCAATGTATCAGCTTCGAAAAAAGCTATGTCCAATTGACCGGTTAGCGCGGGTCTTGTTGCAAAAAATATTTTCTTTTGAGCATCTGCTTCTTTTGTGACGACCGTGACGCAAGGATGAGCGAAGCCGGTGGTCAGAGCCGTCAGAAAGGTACTTTCCAAAAGATGCCTGCTGACCCATCCGAAATCCACGATCATCATGTGAACCCGATGCTGGTTCTGTTGGTGCGCCAACAGGAAAAGCGGATGCGCTGCCATGAAATGCCGCGCGATCAGTTGATCAGGATCTAGATAATGAATAATCGGTTTTGCCAGTTTTTCGTCTTGGCTTGAAAGCGCTGCGAATTTTAACGAGAAATGATCCGCGAGATTAATATCGCGGCCGGTGATGATCCATTCTCTTTCGATCTCCGATGCGTTTGGTTTGAGTTGGAACTGAGGCAAAGCAGATAATAACTGAAACGCGAGCGAGTATGTCTGAATATCATCGCCGAGATCGATAAAGACATGTTTCGCGCGATGCAATGCAAGCGCTTTGATCAAACTCTCATCGAATTTATGGCGAACGATCTTCTTTTGCCAATCGGGCTGGTTTGCTGTTTCCGAAGAAATAATTTGGAGAAAGCGCTCACCTCGATTTGACCAAATACGATTGACGCGCTCGCAAAGCGGGGTATCTCCAATAATAATTGAATGGTGGCTGTAAAATAGACGTGCGAAGAGTTTCCTTCGCGATTCGCGTAGAAAATTCGCAGCGATCAAAAGCGCGGATGAGTAGATGGCCAGGAGTCCGCAGACCGCGGCGATCTGAGTGATCAGATTTCCGCCGGCGAGATTTTTGACGGCGGGGGAAAAATTGCCAAGCGTTTTGAAAGCTACGGATGCCAAAGATTCAAAGGAAAAATCATGGAGTTGTAGAGACCAGCCTGCGACGCCCAATACGACCGTCAAAATAGCGAGACCAACTGGAATCCCGCGTGCGTCGAAGCTCGATACGAAAAGCTTGATGTATTTTTTAAGCCGATCGCGTAAAAACACCGGTAAATGAGAAAAGTCAGGCACAGTCGGCCTCAAATGCAGATGATGATGATGAGCCCATGGGGCCTTTGAGATTGTTCATCAGTATGCCGCGCTTTTGTCTTATGTCGAGGATCCGCGATACGCTATCCCAGGGATCATTCACCAATTAGAAAGGCATCGCAATGCGAACCACATGATCTTGTTTTGATCGATCAACCCGCGGGCCTAAACAGAGACTTGTGCGACGATGCAAAATTTGAGCTGTGCACGTGATCGCCATTTGTACGGAGCCGGACCGAAGCGGATTCTTGCGCTCGATGGCGGAGGTGTGCGGGGCGTTTTGACGATTGCCTTTCTTGAGAGGCTTGAAATGCTGCTCGCGGAGGCGGCCGGGGCGCCAGTCAGGCTTTGCGATTGGTTCGATTTGATCGGAGGGACATCGACTGGCGCAATCATCGCAACGTTGCTCGCTCTTGGTCTGTCCGCGCATGAGCTTAAAGCCGTTTACGATCGTCTTGCACCGCATGTTTTCAAAAGATCGCGCTGGCGTGTTCCCGGCTGGAGCGCGAAATTCAATTCTTCGGCACTTCAGAAAGAGCTGGACGAGGTGCTTGGCGATAAGCGGCTGAAGTCGGACGATTTACAAACAGGCCTGGGGATCGTCTTGAAACGGCTCGATACCGGCGGCGCATGGGTTGTCATCAACAACCCAAAATCCAAATTTTGGAATACGCCCGAAGATAAATCATTCATCGGCAATGGCGAGCTCCGGCTTGCGAAGCTGGTGAGGGCGAGCACCGCCGCGCCGCATTATTTCGATCCTGAATTGATTGAGATCGCCGAAGGCGAGATGCCGGGTTTGTTTCTGGATGGCGGGTTAACGCCGCATAATAATCCGGCCTTGGTACTCTTTTTGGCCGCGGCTCTTCCACCGGTCGGCATCAATTGGAAACTCAACCCAGACCAATTATCGATTGTATCAGTCGGTACAGGGAGCTTCCGTCCAACGCTGAGCATCGCGGAAGCTAAAAAATCACATGCGATTGGATTGGCTGTGAAGGCGCTGAGTGCGCAGATCGCTGAAAATCAGAGATTGACTTTAACGCTTATGTCCTGGCTTGGGCATACATCCATGATATGGCCGATTGATTCCGAAATAGGCGATGTTGGTGCCATTGCGCCGCCCTTTGGCGCTTTGTTCCGGTTCAACCGGCTGGACGTTTTGCTGGAACACAAATGGCTCAAGGAGACGCTAGACATTCCGGTTTCGGCAGCGGAGCTTCAGTGGCTTCGTCAGATGGATAATCCAGCCAGCATGCCGCTGCTTTATGACATCGGCCGTCAGGCCGCGGCCCTTCAATTGAAAGCCGAACACGTCAAGATTTGGTGAGCCTATTGAAGCAGACGCACTGTAGGCGTAAGCGGCACGTCTTCGATTGACGTATTGAGCGCGATCAGCTGAGTCAAAAGAGATAAAATGCGCTTTGTATTGGCAGCGCCTTCCATCGGCACGCAGTAATTTTGGTTCTCGTAGTTAATAGACAAAAAGCAGCCGAGGACTGGTCCTGTTTCGACCGTAAAGAGATAATCGTCACGCATGGGACCGTGATCAATGGCTTCATCACTATGAAGCTCGATACGCCCTCGTTCTCCAGCAGCCAATATCCTTCCAAGGAATTGGAAAATTGCAAAGGGAGAGCGCGGTAAAACCGATAGTTTGACTTGTTCGCCGTGTTCGCCGCGAAAGCTGACTGAGTGATTGTCAGCGGAAATGTGCTTGGTGCCGCAAACCGGATCGAGGTGCGTCGTATCCAGAGGCTTTTGGATGTAGATCTTATTAAAACAAATCTGCCAATCCTGGCTGAGATCGATCGATGAGGTATCTTTGCCGTCTGCCGTTTTGGGCTTTTCCTTGGAATTGGTGTGCCCGGCGATAGGTTCGCTCGAAAGTCCGAAGTCCATGGCAAGCTGAACGGAGTGCTGAAATTCTTGAAAATCAGGACTCAATGGATCGTTGCGCAACTCACGGGTCTTACCGTTTCTGGTTTCGACGAGCCTATCTGTGAAGAGGTAAAACAGGAGTTCGCGGGATACGCCTTGCTGGATGAAAAACTGGAGCGTTCGCGGATCGACCTCGGTGAGCAAACCGCGATAAAAATCTTTCGTTTCCGCTGTGCTTGCTTCAAAATTCACGGAACCGCTCGTCGAGGCGGAGTTTCCTACGTAACCGCTGCCACCGCCAGCAGAGGCACCAAAGATGACCTCTTTTTGAAGGGCCGCCGTGGCCGTGACCGCCGAGAGCGGACCAAACAGGACCGATGGCAAACCCGCGGTTGCTGTTGATGTATTGGAGCCGCTAATTTTGCCGAGCTGCAGAAAGCTCATGGGCTCCGCATGGCTCGCACGGACAATGTTGGTGAGAACCATCGCATCGCGCGCCTGCTCAGCCGCGATATCATAACGGCTGACACGATTATCGAAGTGATCATTATAGGCACAAGCACCTAAAAGAAGGGAAAGTGAGGTAAGTAAAAAACAACGCAGCAACATTAACGAACACCGAAATCAAACTTGATGCAAAACTTAAATTTAAGACATCCGCGCTCTGGCACACGGAGCCGTTTTAATTTGAAATTGGCTTGCTGATTACAAGAATAAGTACGCTCAGAGAGCATCTGACGGATGCGTATACATGGATTGATCTTCGACAAGGCCCGTCTTGGACCAGATGACGCGCAAGGGAACCGGGTCTTGTGTTTTGAGCTTATTTTCAGCAGTAACGAACTGATTATTGAGCCAGTCTTTGCAGGATGTCGCAGCGACATCACCGATCCGTTTATCGATTTCGGAAGGTGTCGCTATGCCCTGGATCGCAGATGTGACTTTGACGATATTATCGGACAAGCAATCGAATACGATCCGCTGTTTGCGATAATTCAATGCATAGGAACTTGGATCGCGGCGAATCAGACTATCGAAATCGCCACTGACCTTACTTGAGGCATGCATCAACATTCGTTCAGCGCCCTCGCGAATTTCGCCCGTCGCCGCATCGCCATGTGTTTGGTAGAGAAGCTGCACGAAGAGGCTGGAGCTGCGATTGGCAGCGAGAAGCTCGGAGGTCTCAAAGAGCCGCTGATAGATCGAATTGGCAGATTTATCGATAACGCCCCGCAAATCTTCCATGGAAACACGGCCTTTGTTCGTGCCGCGAATCAGGGAATCGGATTCAGCATCTACCCGCTTCAAGATCATCACGCGCAGACGTTCAAGCGACCAGTTTTCGCCGGCGAAGGTGCTGAACTTTTGCAGGCCAGCATGTTTATAAGAATCATCGACAGCCTGAAGAATAGCATGCTCGGTGATATCGCCCTGGCCTGAAGCGTCTTGTTTCACCTCGCTTTTGGTGAACTTCTCGATGAGGTCTCCGATCAGTTTCGTGTAATCGCGATCTTCATCAGTGCTTGAGGTTTGCTCGAGCTTGTTGACATCCTCAGAAGCGCCGACAACACCTAACGTATTTGCTGGCAAGATCGATTTTAAGACGGCGGTCTGGGTGCGTGATGGCACCGCGAGAGAGGCGAAGATCTTCTTGTCGCGCTCTTTGCTAGAGGCACTATTGGTATCTACCGAATTCGCATCATCGGAATTATGAGATCTACCCGCACGCGAACCGCGGCTGTAACGGCCGCCGCTACGATAACCGTGCGACAAGGCGGCACCGAGCATCGCACCGGCGAATCCGCCTACAAATCCGCCACCGAACTGAGCCAATGCGGGAACGGGCTCATAGAAGACAACGCCCGTCAACAAAGCGGACACTAAAGCGATATTTTTCTTTAGAAACAAAGTATTCATGTCTACCCCACAAAAAGCAAGGTCAAACCCGATTAAGAAATAACATGCTTGTCATCTCGGCGGCAAGTAAGACTAAACGCTTTCAATATGAGTCACTCAATATCTTGAATGGCGTCTTGACGACATCGCGGGATCCACTGCTGTCGTCGCGACTTTAATCTGCTGATCGATGAGATCGGCAAATGCCACGTTGTTTTTCTTTGCGAGCTGATAGCTCGCTGTCAGTGTGTCGCGGAGATCTTTGTTTAGATAGCATCCGGTTTGATATTCGAGGCTGCGGAATTGGCCTTCTGTAGGCGATTCATCACGCCCCCAATCCCAAACCCAAAAAGAGTAATATCTGGACGTGCTGTAAGTTCTGATTTGACTCCTGCTAATTTTCTCGCGATAGCAGGTCAATTGAGTCTTGAGCTGCCGAACCTTCACCTCATTCGTCGCAGGATCGACTTTTCCATAAAAGCGCTCGAGCCGGTCAATTTCGTCTTTACTCAAAAGCTGCTGTCCATCTGCCCCTACGGCTTCTCCATTCCGTGCCATCTCGGCGAGCAAAATGCCCGCTGCGATTTCGTGAAATGGATTGCCGTCATCGGTCAATGGGCTGGCCTTCGTTGCCAGCTTGATAGCTTGATAGGCGTATCGCATGGCCAGGATTGGGTCGCGTTCGATATTTGAATCGCCTTTTCTGTAAATGCGGGCGAGTTCCAAGGCAGCATGTGCCGAGCCTTGACTAAAAGCACGCTGCAAAAGCTTGACGCCTTCGCCCGCGCCATTTTCGGGCTTTGCTAGAACACGCCCGGACCTGAGCCGGTCGGCGAATTCGATTTCGGCATTCTCATTGCCGCCATAAGCGGCAAATCGCCAATAGCGTTCGGCGATTTCAGGCTGCGGGCTCGGCAGGCCTCCGCCTGCTTCCATGATTTGCGCGAGACCATACTGCGCGTTGGGATCGTTGTTCTCGGCCGCACGGCCAAGCCAGAGCAGAGCCAGTGCATCGTCTGAGGGAACGTTGTTATTGTCTCCGTTTGCATTGCTGCCGTCAAAATAATGTCTGCCTAAAAGAAACTTGGCGCGATTGGAGCCCGCCTCAGCGGCGTGTTGTAAATAATCGATCGCCCGGCGCGGGTTCGCTTTTACGCCATTGCCATTCCATAAAGCTTGGCCGACCTCGACCGTCGCGTCGAGCAGGCCGCTATCTGAGGCTTTGGCGAACCATTCATAGGCCTGGCCATCATCACGCTGGATGCCTCTATCACCGGATTTGCGCCGCTGACCCATCGTATACATGGCCAAGGGAAATCCCTGATGAGCAGCGCGCTCAAACAATTCATTTGCGCGTTCGAGATCAATATCGACACCGAGGCCGAGATCATAAATGACGCCTAAGTTATAGAGCGCCGCGACATAGCCTCGTTTTTGTGCATCATCAAAAGCCAAACGTGCGTGCTGGAACGCCTCCGTGCGTTCTGCGGCTTGCGTGTTTGGATTAAAAGAATTCGCAAGTGCCATCTGGGCGCGGCCGATGTTAAACAAAAACCTCACAACGCGCGGATTTTTATCAATCGAATCCTTGCAGGCCGAGATCGCTTGATTGGACTCAATCTTCGCGAAAACAACTCCTGGAACCTCCGGCGGGCGGGCACGATCCGTATCTGAAGCAGCGTATTGGTCGCAAGGATCGATCGGCCGGTTGCTGGGCAAAACGCTGACAGTGGGTGCGTCTTCAAGACTATCGGTGAGGCTGACGAGTTTTTGCCGCGCCGTTTCGACTGTCGCGCAGCCATCGAAGCGTCTGATGTGCCGCTCGATCGCGTCACGCCGGGGCGCCACGGCGATTTTAGCCCAATCCTCCTCGGCGCCGCTGCATTTTTCTGACGTCATGTCGAAGCGGCGTTCGCCGACCGTATCGACAAGATAGACGTCTTCGGGACCTCCGGTTTTCGGAAAGTATTCCGGTTCCTGCTGCTTGCCCCGTTTGGTGGCAAGGTCATTCACAACGAGCTGAACGCGCGCTGCGAGACCGACAAGCGATTGACCCGGCCTCAGCAGTTCGGAGCGCAACTCTTCGGTAAAGAGGGAATTGCGGCGTATGTCATTGCCATCGAAGCTTTCGACGGCTTCTTCGCCGAAAGAAGCGGAATAGAGCGTGAGAAAACCATCTGGCAGATCTTTGTCCGGCAGCAAGCGGCTGCCCGATTCGCTGCCGCGATGCTGAACGCGCGCTTCGGTCACGTCCGAACGTA
>Ga0116226_10003618_pt1 | contig 13616 bp, 10 predicted proteins | sample S1TSphfallax_FD_89692 | JGI IMG/M metagenome (GOLD analysis project Ga0116226, IMG submission 89692) | Host-associated microbial communities from peat moss isolated from Minnesota, USA - S1T2_Fa - Sphagnum fallax MG | ecosystem: Host-associated > Plants > Peat moss > Unclassified | place: USA...
AGTGGCATGCCCAAAGCCAATTGCTACGCATGATCCCGGCCATGCGCTTGCGGAAGTATCGGAAGCTACTCAATGGCCGTGTCCCATATGAAGGCCGCTGCTTGAGCGGCACAATTGATCGTTAGACCCTCTCAAATCTGTGGGGAGTGGTGATCCTGAAGTCTAAATTGAATGTTTCGGACCGCGCCCTCCGGGTCAGCGGCCTTCGACCGCGCCATGACTTATCGTCGAAAATACGTTGTGGTTGCGATGAGAGGACCATATATAAATTATGAGCCCATCCCTCACCTTATTGAGCCTAAAGGGACTCCGCGCTGTCTTGGCGATCATAGCCGGTTTGATGGCTGGAAGCTTGATGGGCCTGCCCACGGCGCATTGCAAGATTATCAGACAGAGACCCTGCGACATCTACGCGGCCGGGAATACGCCATGCGTCGCCGCGCATAGTACTGTTAGATCGCTATACGCAAAATATACCGGCGCCTTATATCAGGTAACGAGAGCTTCCGACAACGCAACCCAAGACATCGGCTTGCTTTCGGACGGCTACGCGAAAGCTGCGGCGCAAGACGCATTCTGCGCTGACACCACTTGCATCATCACCAAGATTTACGATCAGTCGCCCAAGCACAACGATCTCGCCATTTCCCCCGGCGGACACTTTAAGGGATCTGGACCCAACGGTTCCGACTTCGGCGCTGCGGCGGACGCATTGCCGGTCACAGCCGGCGGTCACCAAGTCTATGGCGTCTCAATTTCGCCGGGAATGGGTTACCGCAAAAACCGCACATTGGGCGTTGCCGTCGACGGAAAACCAGAGGGAATGTACATGGTTTCTTCTGGAACCCACTTCAATTCGGGGTGCTGTTTCGACTATGGCAACGCCGAGGCGAGCGCCACAGACACTGGCGCAAGCCACATGGATACGATCAACGTAAGTAGAGACGCGAAATCGGCCGAGTGCTACAACGGACCAGGGCCCGGGGTGAAAGCAGACCTGGAGAACGGCGTGTTCCAGTGGAACAAGCGAGGCTGCAATCCTGCTTCGAATGTCAGCGGGCGGGCCCGTCCCTTCATATCAGCATGGCTGAAGAACAATGGCCACACGAGATTTGCGCTGAAGTGGGGAGACGCGCAGTCGGGCGGGCTTAACAAAATTTATTCTGGCGCCCTTCCAAGCGGATATGCGCCGATGCGACAGCAGGGCGCGATCCTCCTCGGCGTTGGAGGAGATAACAGCCATGCCTCTGCCGGCTCCTTTTTCGAAGGCGTGATCACGGCTGGTTTTCCGGCGGACGCCGCCGATAACGCCATCCAGTCCAACATTGTCGCGGTCGGCTATGGCGCACCCACTGGCCTATCCGGAACGCTGATGCCGGCATCGGAAATATCGCTACAAGCGACCACTTCATGCTGCACAGGAGACTATGTCCGTAACCAGAACGGCGCTGCTGTCATCGCGCCGATCATATCGAGTAGTGCAGAGCAGGATAAGGGCGACTCAACTTGGATCGTCCGCCGCGGCCTTGCGGACAAATCATGCTTCTCCTTTGAGTCGAGGAACAATCCGGGCGATTTCTTGCGGAATCGGGACTTTGCTCTCCATATGCAGCCGTTCGACGGCACAACTCTCTATAGGTCTGACGCTACATTCTGTTCGCAGCCGGGGAAGAATGGGAAGGGAATTTCATTCGCATCTTTCAAATATAAGACGCAATACATTCGTCACTATTACGGGAAAGTTTATATCGCTAGTAAAGGGGAAGGCACGAAGCCTTGGGACATCATTTTGCACTGGACCGACGACGTAAGCTTCATCGTCAGCCAGCCTTGGTTACCATAGGACCTAGGTGCCATGCGATCGCGCTGACCCCCCAGCCCCCTGCTCCGTACCTCCCGTAACGACACGCTCCTCTGCCGTTTGGAACAAACTCTGGCGACGATTGGCATTATGCCTTAGGGCGCAAGACTCCGGCTATGAAATAGATACCGGCAACACGACGCAGGCAGGATGGAAAATAAGAACAGGAAAGATGGCCAGTGCTGTTTCCCTCAACCCGGTTCTTGTTTCACAGGAGGCGGTGGAAGCGGGTGTTGGCGGTTCTGCAGGCTGTGGAGACTGAAATAGGCGAGTGCGAGACTGGGGAGTGCCGCGCCAAGGATGCAGATGCCGAGCCAGCCATAATGAGCGAATACGGGACTGACGAGTGCCGAGCTCGCAGCGCCACCAGTAAAGAAAATAGCCATGAAGATACCATTGAGGCGAGAGCGCATGTCGGGCGCAAGGGCGTAAATGGCGCGCTGGCTGAAGACGAGATTTGCTTGGACACCTGCATCGAGCAGCACGCCGGCGCCAGCCAAAAGGAGTACGGAATGGCCGGAGAGACCGCTCCAAGCCGCGCAAGCAAAGGCGACAGTGATGGAGAGCAGTGCAACGGCTGTACCAGGTTGGCCGAGCTCTTTGTCGGCCAGGCGGCCGGCAATGGGTGCCGCAAGTGCGCCGGCAGCGCCAACCAGGGCGAATATGGCAATCCCGCGCTGGGTAAAGCCAAAGTTGCGGGCGAGCAACAGCGGAACCGCCGTCCAGAACAAAGAGAAGGCGCCGAAAGCTGCGGCTTGGTAGGCGGCGCGGCGGCGCAGCAATGGCGTGTTGAAAGGCAGTGCAAGGAGGGATCGCAGCAGCCTGGCATAAGTCTGCGAAGCCACCGGATGGGTAGGCGGCAGCGAGACGCGAAGGACCGCAACAAGGATTGCCATCGCCGCCGCCGAGGCAAGAAACACGACGCGCCAGCCGAAGCTGTTGGCAATGAAACTGGCAACGGGGCGCGACAATAAAATGCCGAGCAGGAGGCCGCCCATCACGTTGCCGACGATACGGCCGCGCAGACGATCGGGAGCCAGGTTGGCGGCCAAGGGGACCAGCATCTGCACGGCGACCGAGGTGAGCCCGATCAGGGCGGCGGCAGCCAGAAAGATGGTAACGCTATGGGCCAGCCCAGCCGCCAGCAAGGCCGGGATGGATGCACTGATGGTGATGGTGAGCAGGCGTCGGCTTTCGACGATATCTCCCAGCGGCACCAGCAGCAGCAGGCCGGCAGCATAGCCCAACTGTGTGACGGTGACGATCAGGCTGGCGACATGGCTGCCGAGGCCGACATCCGGGCCGATGAGGTCGATGAGCGGCTGGGCATAATATATATTGGCGACGATGACACCGCAGGAGGATGCCAGGAGGAAAACCATAGCGGAGGAAGGTTCTGTGACTGCGCCGGTCTCACCATCGGGTGCGATTGTGACTTGCATAACGGAGCGGCCTCTGAAGGCGCCGCGGGGCAGCGCCCTCCCCTCAAAGTTTGGGTCGTGCTATTTCCCATACTCCTCCGCGGCAAGCCCACCTATCGCAGACCAGTCCAGCGCCTCGCTGTCGCTCGGTTCTGTGGGGCAGGGGAGCCGGAAGAGGTTTATCGGCTGAGAGGGGAGAATTTCAGGACGGTTCCCATGGCACGGTGGGCGCATGCGTGCGGTCGTAGCGGATCTGCCCACCCGCCCGGCACTTTGCGCCTGAGTTGCTCAGCCAAATATTTTCCAAGACCTCGCGAATAAAGCTCCGGGTCTCGCGGTCTTTACCCCATCAAGACACGCAGGAGCTTTTTCACCATGGACAAAGCCAACCCATTGCAGGGCGGCCCGGACGAAAAGCTTTGCTGGGCGGCCGCAAACGCGGCACTTCGGTCAGCGGCGGGGGCACGCTGGCGCTGGATGATAAGGAAACGTATCTCTTGACAGCGGGTTCGAAGCTTGCGGCCGCCACGGTCGCGGTGCAGGCGGTGCCGCGCTCAGCGGCGAGGCAACGATCTCCGGCAAGCTCGCCAATGCCGGCAGCATTACCGCCGCGGGCGGCACGCTTAGTTTGGCCGGATCCGTGACGGGCAACGGCGTTTTTGCCGCGGCCGCGGGTGCAACGCTCGATTTTGCCGGGGGTATTACGACGGCTGGGCAGATTGCGGGCGCCGGCGTGGTGGAGTTTGGTGCTGCGAGCACGCTGGATGCCGGGGTAAAATTGAGTGCCGGCAAGGTGGTGGAGGCGGCCCACCTTACCTTGGGCAGCGGCACCACCCGTGGCGTGGCGACGGGAGAGGCGTTTTGGCTGCATACGAGTGCCGGGGGCACGATCGTGATTTCGGGTGCGGCGGGCGACACGATTTCCAATTCCGGCAGTATCGCCAATACCGGCACCGGCAAGGCGGAGGTTTCGGTTGCCGTTGTCAACGCGGCGACGGTTTCGGCCGGATCGGGCGAGATCGACTTTTTCGGCATTGTCGCCAACAACGGTTTGATGAGTGCTGGCTCCGGCATACTAGAGCGGTTTTACTCTGAGTGTGTGTAGCCGCAGTTTCGCAGATAGTTGGAGCATTCTTGAGGCGAGCATGCGGTGACGATTGAGCCGATGCTTCGCCAGAGTGCTTTGCGGCTTCGTGGTTGTGTCTTTCTTAGCATGGCTTTCAGCTTTGCGAAAACTTGCTCGATGGGATTTTGATCGGGCGAGTATGACGGCAGGAAGGCGAGGGAAGCACCCCGCGCGGCAATTGTGTCGCGGATGCCCGCGACTTTGTGGCTCGGCAAATTGTCGGCGATGACGATGTCGTCGGGTCTGACTGTCGGTGTGAGGAATTGCTCGATGTAGGCGCGGAAGGCAGCGCCATTGATCGGACCTTCCAGCACCAAAGGGGCCACAATGCGATCATGTCGTAGGCCCGCCAGGAAGGTTGTTGTTTTCCAATGGCCCCATGGCACTGGCCAACCAGACGCTGACCGCGCGGCGCGCGGCCATGCAGCCGCGTCATATTGGCTTTGGTCCAGGTTTCATCGAGGAAAACCAATCGCCGCGGATCGAGCTTCGGTTTTGCGGCCTCCCAAAGCCTCCGCGCTTCGGCGACGTCGGTACGTAGACGCTCGGCCGCGATCAGCGTCTTTTTTTGAGCGTTAGATCGAGCGCTTTGAGCCTCTTCCACATCCCTTTGATGCTGACGTAGATGCCGAGTTCCGTGCTTGTCCATTGCACGAGTTCCGCAAGCGTCGTGTCCGGCGCGCTCTGCACGTGCTGGCACAAATCCGCATCATGCCCGGCGAGCTTGGCGGGGGTGCGAGCGTTGTGCTCCAGCACAGACTTCGCCCAGCCGATCGCGACGCTGCCCGGCCTTGATGACGTAGGATCGACTGACGCCGAACCGTGCACCGACAATGGCGGCACTCCCCGGGGCCGCCAAAACCCGATCACGCACATCCTGCGAATAAGCCTGCTCACGCCGATAAGCCATGATCCGCCTCCGGTTCAAACCGGAGACCTAGGAATCAAAGAACACGGGCGTGCCGCAAGACCCGATTCTGGTCAGAGCAAATCCGCTCTAGGTTTTTGACCGAGGTTACCGGCACGGGAACGCTTGCGCTGGGCAGTGGCACGCTGGTGCTCGCGGCGGGCGCCAGTGCCGGCCAGACGGTGGAATTCCAGGCTGCAAAAGGTCTTTTCAAATTCGAAAATCCGTTGCTATTCCACGGTTCCATCAGCGATTTCGGTGGCAGCGACAAGATCGATCTGGCGCAAGTTACGGCGAACAGCTTTAAGTTCGCTGGCGGAGTTCTGACGTTGGAGGATGGAACTTCGATGGTAGCCAATCTGGCTTTTGTTGGCAGCTATACGCAGTCCGATTTCGCGATCTGCTCGGATCGACATAGCGGCACTTTCATTACATTCAAGTGACGGCATGATTCCGGACGATTCCCGGATGTTTGAACAGGGGCAGTCCTTTGTGCCTTCGCTTTGCTAACCTACGGCGGCGATCATGCTTTAGCGCCGAAAGAGAAAAAGTTCTTAACACAGATGAACACAGATAAGCAGGGATAGTCCTTCTTGTTGAACCATCTTGCGTGCACTGACGGGCAAGCTGCATCGGTAGACTACGTCCACCCTACGATTTTCTGGGCGATGCGGTAGGGCATGGGACGCGCCCGTCGCCAGTCTCGCATCGCCCAAGGGCGATTCGGGCTACACGAATGTGAGCAGGGTGCCGCCGTGGGCGTCGGAGCCGATGGCGAAGTCGGATTGGGTGTAGGCGCCGGCGACAATGAGTTTTGCGACGGTTGTCGTGCCGTTCTCGATCGTCAGGGTGCCCTTGGAGAAGAGGGAGCCGGTGGATGTGGTATTCAGCAGATCGATTTGGTCCTTGCCGCCGAAATCACTGATGAAACCGTCGAAGGCCAGCGGATGAGAAAGATCGAGAAGGCCGCTCGTAGCGCCGAATTGCACTGTTTGACCCGCGGCCGCGCCATCCTCCAATGCCAGCGTGCCGGTTTGGCCTAGGGTGAGGGTGCCGGTGCCTAGAACGTCGGTGGCGAGTGTGAGCGTGCCGGTGCCGGCACTCATGGTGCCGGTATTGGTGAGGCTGCCCAGGAAAGTGAGTTTGCCTGATCCCGCCGAGACGATCTGCGAATTGACGAAGTTGGTATTCACGTCGGCCGTGCCGGCGCCGGTGCAGGCGAAGCTGCTGGCGTTGGTGAATGTGTCGCCCGCGGCGCCGGCGAGCGTGACCGTGCCGCCGAGAACCGGGGCGATGTCGAAAGTATGGCCGGCCGCGTTGGTGAGGCTGGTCTTGGTGCCCAAGGTGATATTCGCGGTCTCCAGAACCTTTGCGGCCAGCAGATCGGCGCCTGCGTCCAGCGTGCTGGCGGCGGCGAAAAGAAGTGTGCCGGCGCCTGTAAGGGTGCCGCCCGTGGTGAGGCCGCCGGCAAAATCCAGCGTGGATCCGCTGGCGGCGGCAAAGGTGCCGTTGCCGCCGGCAACCTTTTGCAAGGTCAATGTGCCGCCTGAGGCCGTCAGGATACCGGAATTGGCGAGCACGGTGGAGAGTGTGCCTTCACCGCTGAGCGCCACTTTCGCCTCGATCGTTGTGTCGGCAAGGCCGAGTGTTTTGCCCGCCGCGAGCGTGTAGGGCAATGTGCCCTCCAGGATCAGCGTGCCGCTGCCGGTGATGCCACTGCCGAGCGTGCCGCCGCCGGCAAGATCGAGGTGCTCGGAGGCGGCAACCGTGGCGACAAGGCTGCCGGTGACGGCCGCTTGCAAAAGCATGGAGCCGCCCGTTACGGCCAGCGTGCCGGCGCCTGCGAGTTTGCTGGCGATGGTGCCGAAGCCCGACAATTTGGCCCCGGCATCGAGCGTGATGGCCCCCTGGGAGACGCCCGCGATCGAGGTGCCCACAACAAAAACGCCCTGTGCTGAACAGGCGAGCGCGCCGCCCGCGAGTGTGAGAGATCTGGCGCTGAGCTCCGCATCGGCGCCGGCTTGCAGCAGGCCGTGGGTGTACACCTGTGGCGTATCGGAAGCGGAAAAGTCGCCGCTTACGGTGAGCGTTCCCTCGACACTGACCGTTTCGGTGGCGGGCGCGGTGTTGGCCAGGCTGCCCAGGGTCCAGTTCGCACCTGGTTCGATGGTGACGGTCTTGAATCCGGTGAACTGGGTGCCGAGGCCGTTGAGGCTGCCGGCGGTGGTGGTGCCGGCGAGTTCGAGCACGTCCGACACGGCCGGATTGGCGACCACGGCGGTGCCAAGCGCGCCGGCCTGGTCGGTCGCGTTGAAATTGGCGCCCGGTTCGACAATCAGGGTCGAGGCGACGGGGCCGAACAGCACCGCGTCGCCGACCGGGCCATTGGAGAGGTTTCCGGCATTGCCGCCTTGGCCGCCGCCGATCGCGCCGGAGGTGATCAGTGTGCCGCCATTGAGGTAAACGCCGGCGGCGCCAGCGCCGCCTGCGGCGCCGGTCTGGTTGAACCCTCCACCGCCGCCGATGATGAAGCCGGTGTTCGTGAAGGTACCGCCGCCCTCCAGGCTGACGCCCGCGGCCCCGGCCCCGCCCGTGAGGTATCCGCCGCCACCACTGCCGCCGACGATCGTTCCAAAACTGATGACGGAACCGGTGGATTGAGCGATGAACAGGCCAATGCCGCCGATGCCAGGGTTGGGTCCAGCAGGATTGTAAGAATTGCCGCCATAGCCGCCGGAAATGTAGCCGGTATTGCTGAAAGCCGAGCCACCGCTCAGCTCCACCCCTATCCCGCCCTCGCCGCCGGTCGCGCCGGAGCCGTAGGACCCGCCGCCCCCATTGATCAAGCCGGCATTGGTCAGGTTGCTAGCGTCCAGAACCAGCACGCCGATGCCGCCGGGATGGCCATTGAACCCGCTTCTGCCACCATAGATCGCGCCAAAATTGGTGGCGGCGGCACGATCGTCGAGCAACACGCCATCGCCGTCGAAGGCGTTGCCTCCATTGCCGGCGGAGCCGCCGAAAATTTCGCATTTGGACGAATTGGCGTTGGCGCTGCCGTTGATCAGTGAGCCGCCGCCATCGAGGAAGACGCCGATCCCGCCATCGCCGCCACCCTGCGCGCCTGTACCGCCACTGCCGCCGTAGATCGTGCCGGTGCCGAGATTGGTGACTGTGGCGGGGCCGTAGATGCTGCCGAAGCCATAGCCCCCGACGCCGCCATAGCCGGATTTGGAACCGCCGCCGTTGCCGGCGGCAATACGGCCCTGATTTGTCAGCTCGCCGCCATTATTGAGGTCCACGCCGGCGCCGCCGGCAAGGCCGATATTCGTGCCCCCGTTGCCGGCGGTTCCTCCGTAAATAGTAGCACCGGCGGCGTTGATGACTGTGCCTGAGGCGGAGAAATACACGCCGGCGCCTGCCGCGAGGGTGCCGCCATTCGAGCCGCCCGCGATGACGCCGTTATTCGTCAGATAGGCATTGGGAACGAAGGAAGCGGCGAAAACGCCTGCCCCGCCGCCGTATCCGGGCTGGATGGTGCCATCGAACAGGATGCTGGCGCCGATCGTGCCTTGGCCGAGATAGAGCGTGTGTTTGTATGTGCCTTTGAGTATTTGGCTCATGGTTCCGCGATCCGCTTAAACAGGTCTGATGCTGGTTAAGACGGGGTTGGGCGGGGGAAGCGGACATGGAAAAGGAAGACTGTTCTAGACAGAAAATAGAATACCCGCGTATGGCGATGGTGGTGGGCTGCGAAGCAGCCCACACTGACTCATATGTTAAGGCGTTTCGGCATTCCAGCCGCCGCTGTTCGAGGAGGACCATAGCTCGTGCACCAAACCATCGGTCCCGGCGTAGAACAGCGCGTCGCTGCCGGGGTTCGATTGGGTGTCGAAATTGGGCGCCATCGCCCCGCTTGGGTTCGCCGCGACCGGTGTGCCGACGGGTGATGCGAACGGATTTTCGGCGTGCCAAGTCGGAATAGTGGTCGAGAAAGTGAAAAGTTCCTCGGTCGCTGCGCCAGGTGTCACGTAGAATACCTCCTCCGAACCTGCGCTCGTGTTGAGATGCGCGGCAAGTCCGCTGCCTGGCACGGGGAGAGGGGCGGCGGTCGCGGCCGTAATGTCGATCCCGCTCCATTGGCTGTGGGTGAACAACGCCTGGTGCAGATGCTGGTCGGTGCCCACATAGAATACCGCGTCGGCCAGCGCGGTAGGGTCGTAAAAGCCGGCGAGCGGGCTTTGGATCATCGGCAGCGGCTTGACATTGTTTGCGGTGGTCAGGTCCGTCACGTGCCACCCGTCAAAGTTCTTCGACCAGCGCCACAGTTCGTACAGATGCTGGTTGGTGCCCAGGTAGAAAACCTCGTCAGATTGTGGCGTTGCGTGGGCGGTGAGCGGACTGGCAAAGGCCGCCGCCGGTGCCGCGCCAAGCCTCTTGTCCTCGGTCCAGCCTGGGATGGGCGACCAGGTGAGCAGGTGAATGTGCTGATCGGTCCCCTGGTAGAACACGTTGTCGGTGCCGGCGACGGAATCGATGAAGCCGGCGAGGCCACTGCTCGCTGCGGCAGGCTGGGCGTTCGCGATTGCCGTCAGTGAACCCGATGACCAGCTACCGCTCCAAAGCTGCTCCACCTGGTTCCCGGCCTGCCCATCCGGCACCAGATAAAAAGCCTCGGTGGCGTTGTAGATCGTGTTCTCATAGGAAATGAATGGCGTTCCGAGCGTGGCCGCGGGTGCGGTCGTCGTCGCCGAAACGTCCGTAAGCGACCATGCTCCGGTCGGCTGCATGCCGACCTGCGCGAACGCGTCGATATCGTAGTTGCCGGTCTGTTGGTTTTGCCCGATGTGATATAGCCGGGTCAGCCCCTCTGCCGTATCGTTGTTGGTTGCGATCGCGCCGCCGGAGGGAGTGACGAAGGATTGCGCCAGCCCGGTGCCAGACGTCGGGATGACGAGCCCGTATGATGCATTGGACGTTTCGCCGGTCTGCGCATAGCTGGTGTTGGAGCAATAACCAGCCTCCACGCCGAGCGCGCCACTCGAAGCACCGTAGGTGAGGTAGCCGGCGCCTGACGAAAACGCCGCGTTCTCCCAATTGATCGGGCCGACCACATTCGTCTGGAAGGCGTGAATCGGCACCAGCGCAGGGGTGTTGGTGCCGGGAATGGTCGGCATCGGCATCTGCAGGCTGGTCACCTTGCCGGTATTGTCGGTGATGGAGAAAGTGGTTCCAGTGACGTTGCCTTGGTTGTCGTTGGTCAAGGCGATCGTGAGTGTCCATCCTGCCGGGATCGTGTTGGACGGCAGGTTTGCGATGATCGGCTGCCCATGATTGTTGACGCCGGCGTTGTTCCAATACTGGATGAAGCCCTTTGCAGTGTTGCCCTCAATGATGATGCCGTATTTAAGCCAGAAATAGGGCTGACCTGCCGGGGGATCGGCATTCAGTTGCAGTGCGAACCCGCCATTTGGGGTAACGCTGCCTCCGCCGCCCGGCGTCACGTTCGCGATCATGTCCTGGGTAACATGCAGGGACACGGTAAGTCCCTCTATATTCTGACAGTTGTTGTAGAGTGTGTAGTTGGTGTTGCTGCCAAGCGGGCTTGTTTGTGCGCTGGCCGGCGCACTCGCAAACAGCGCGCAAAGGCCGAGCAGGCTTGCTGATGTGCAGAGCAAAAGGCGGCGGCGTGTCGCGCTGCGCCGGATTGCTGGAATGGAAGTGTCTTTAGGCATCGCCCCTTGCGATGTGGTCAACCAAGTCATGACGAACTCCTGTTGGCTGTGCTGATCCGGATGTCCGGAGCGGCGAGCGCAGTGCTGCCGCGGCCAGATGGAGGCGAGCCAGTTGGATTTTCGTCAGGTAAAAATAGGCGAATTGTTCCGAAACGCTTTTAATTCAACACCCTAGGCTGTGAACGCCTCACCAGCGGGGGCTTGGGTCAAGTGGTCCGTAGCAAGTGTTCCCTGCACGGCGAGAAAGATCGTGTAAGATTTGGTCGATGCCGCTGGGTTGAGGCGGTGAATGTGCGGTCAATTGCTGGTCTTTGGACGGGAAGGACCCTGAAGTGGATTTGCCCTCGCATATGTTTGACTGCGGCGATCTCCGGCTCGACCCAGAACGTCGGCTGGTTGAACTCCGCGGTCAGCCGGTGAGCTTGAGTTCTCGAAGCTTTGACATCCTGCATGTGTTGATCGCGAAGCGAGATCAAGTCGTCAGCCGAGATGAACTCATTTCGTTGGTGTGGGCGGGGGCCACGGTCGAGGCCAGCAATCTGACGGTCCAAATGTCCGCCCTGCGCAAAGCACTGGGCGACACGAGCGACCCTCCGAGGTTCATCGCCACTATTAGCGGAAGAGGCTATCGCTTCATCGGCCCGGCGGAGCGTGCTGTGGACAAGCTGGCAGACAGTGCTGAGGTCGCAATGGGCGAGTCTCGCCAGCCAGCCCCGACTAGGCGCCGCATCTCGATGGGGCATGCGCTTGCGTTCGTCGCCGCGGGCTGCATCTTTCTCGGTGCCGTGACCAGGCTTCGGTGGAGCGGCGATCAGCCGGCGTCGCCGCGGCTATCCATCGTCATCCTTCCGTTCCGCAGTCTTGGCGAGGACCAGAGCAAAGCCTATCTCGCTGATGCAATTACCGAAGATCTGCAAACGGACCTGGCCCAACTACCCGGAAGCCTGATTATCGACCAGGGGAGTGCTAGGGAAGTTCGTGACAGGTCGCTGGCTCAGATCGGCCAGGCTCTGAAGGTTCGCTATGTGATCGAGGGAAGCTTCCAGTCGTTCAGGGATCAGGTGCATGTCGATGTACACCTGATCGACCCGGCAACTGGCACGCACCTTTGGGACCACGGGTATGACGGGACAAGCGCGCAGCCGCGTGATACGACAAGGAGCGTCGTGAGGGGGATCGCAAGTGCGCTGGCGGTCCGCCTGCCGGAATACGAGAGCAGCCAGGCGCTGCGCGACCGGCCGGATGATCCGGATGCAGTCGACCTGTTTTTCCAGGCGCGTGCGCTGATGGATCGGCAAGACACCTTGGCCGCCGTCACGGAAGCGCAAAGCTTGCTTGCTAATGCCATCACCAAGCAACCTGACCTTGTGGAGGCATCTGCCCTGCTTGGTCTTCTTCTCGTTCGAAAGATGCAGGTCTTCGACGACCCGTCGGAGGACGCAGATCATACGCTCGCAACGCAGGTCATTCGAACGGCGCGCGCCCACTCACCGAAGAATACCGTGGCGCAGGTCGCTTATGGCCGTTTGCTGGCATTTGAGGGGCATTGCGATCAAGCCGTTGCCGCCTTCCACGCGGCGCTCGAGACTGACGGCAGCAGCGCCGATGCGCTTACGGGATTGGCGAATTGCGCAAGCGTTAGCGGACACCCTGACGCTGTCATTCCGGCATTGGAGAGGGCAATCGCCGTTGATCCGGCGAGCCCCGTCACGAAGCGCAGGCACTTTCTGCTCGGGCTTTCCTATCTGTTTATGGGACGACATGTGGAGGCGATTGACTATCTGGGCAAGGCAGTGGCTGAAGACGATTCGGCACCGTCGCAAGATTGCTTCAACCCGACGGAACTCGGGCATTTGCTTCTCGTCGCGGCGTATGTTTTGGCTGGCGACAAGGATAAGGCGCTCAGAGGTTACGCTGAGTATAATTCACGTTGGCCAAACCGAACAGTGTGGCGTGTGCATGAATACCTCTCGAGGTCGCAGTCCAACGAAGAGGGGGTGGGTAAAGCCTTGGCTGCCTTGAAGGAGGTGGGCATGCACGAGTTCGCCGATGAGCACGCCGATCTGGGCGTGGAACCTCCCGCGGGGTTCCTACAGGGCAACGCTTTCTCGCCGACGCCAAAGCGAATTCCGGGCGGCCACCCTGTCGATACTGACGGGGTTGTCAGTTTGCTTTCCAGCGGGGCGGCGCCCCTCATTTTAGATGTCGGAAGAGGGGCCGCAGTCATCAAGGACGCCCACTGGGTTCCGGATGAAGATACCGACTTGATCCCCGGACAGTTTGAAACAACCCAGGCTGGCAAATTGCTGGCCGGAGATTTCACGAGGAAGATCGTCGTTTTGGGATCAGGTACTTACGGCATAGAAGGCTATAATTTCGCGCACCATCTGATTTCGATTGGATATCGCGATGTTTTATGGTATCGGGGCGGAGAGGAAGCTTGGGCGAGTGCTAGATTGGAGGCGGGAAATCATCGCGACCCCTAAGGTCGGCGACCTTGTAATCGCAGCCTACTCGACCATCATAAGTATTTGCTTGCGCCTAAAAATATTGGGAGAAATCAAGG
>Ga0116226_10003619_pt1 | contig 13616 bp, 9 predicted proteins | sample S1TSphfallax_FD_89692 | JGI IMG/M metagenome (GOLD analysis project Ga0116226, IMG submission 89692) | Host-associated microbial communities from peat moss isolated from Minnesota, USA - S1T2_Fa - Sphagnum fallax MG | ecosystem: Host-associated > Plants > Peat moss > Unclassified | place: USA...
AAATTGACTTGTCCAAAATCATATATGGCATTTTGGTCAAGTTGAACACAGTGACATTTGGGGTACTTTTTGGTCAATTCTTCTAGTTTAGAAATCCACATTTTCTTGTAGTATTGTATGTTCCCAAGAAATTGTTCAATTTGGTGGTTTTGGCAGAATAAGGGATTCATGTGAACTAGGCAACAATTGTTTTCAATAATTTGTATAGTAGATGAAGGGATCTTTCTACATTGACAAAAGGAAAGACAAGTAGAGACAACATCAAATTTGGGGTAGCGCAAGTGGTGGATATTTTATTTTGAAAATGGTTTTTGATAAATCTAACATTCATTATACGAGAATCTAAAGGAGAAAATGAACCTAGTGGTCATTCCCCACAATAGATTTAGAGTATATTAGTTGCCAAAATTCCTAAAACACTTTCTTAGGGTGAGCCGATTGAGTTGAATGACGAGATGCATATAATGTAAGAAATTAATGGGACAAGAAGTTAATTGAAAAGTTCCTAGCAACTAGAAGCGAAGATGTCGCCAAACCTACTTTTTGCATTGTGTTCATAAAATTTGCAAAGGTTACGGCTGCAAAATCCCATACCTTCTCTAGGAAAATGAACTCTTATAGTTGGATCACCAAAACTATCAAGTTCAAAAAATATATAATGTGGAGTCTAAATTCAATTCAACTTGTAGATATTTTTGGTGGTGTTTTTGTAGTGCAACCTCTTCAAGATTTTGACCTAATGGTAGAAGGTACCAAAACTCATGCCAACCTCTCTCATGAATTACATTGACAATTAAAAGGTGATGAAATATTGATTGATGAAATACCAAAATTGGACACATGATTGGATTTGTTTTTTGGTGGTATTTTCTTGCGTAGTTTAGTAGAAGTCGCAAAAATTTCTTGACCCCATGAGATGTCATTTTTGGTGCAACCTAGTCTTTTTCCTATGGTCTACCCCTACTAGTGCAAAGAACAAAATGCATGTTGTTGCTTCCTTGAAATCTTTGGAGGATCACCTCCTTTATTCCAATAGTTTTGCTCAAATAATAAACAACATTTCAAAGGTTTTCCAATGAGTTTCAATTGAAAAGGAGGCAATAGAGGAGGGGCAACAAAAGAGTCTCCAAGAGGTGGCCAATCTAAAAAGCTAGTCGCACCAACTACAAACTACCAATTAGCATGATCAAACCCTTACCATTTAGTGTTTACAAATAAAACTGCAGATTTGAAAAGAATGTAGTTCAAAAAGTGCAGGAATTGGAAAGGAAAAATTCAAACTACCAGAATGACTTATCGAAATTACACAATCGACTTATAGAAATTAGTATCACTTTCGACTCTTTGAAATCAAAGTGGCCCATTTCAATACAATAAAGCTTTTAACTTGATAAGGAAAACTAAAAAAACATAGAACTGTCGTTGGGCATGATAGATAAGCATCTAAAATTACAAAGGCCAAGGTAGAAAGGCTAGAAGGCCAAAATGAGGCATTAAATGAAAGAATCTAGAAACAATAGACATGTGTGTTCATAGTAAAAGGAGCCAAGGATTACATGTACATGCATAAAATTCTGCACCCCCATGACTTTGAAAATGATTACATTAGTTGTAAGGATGATGATTTAATGAAATCATTTTCAAAATGTTTGTATATTTATGATTTCTCATCAAAATGAATTTGTGCAACTTTGATATGTTTCATTGGTCATAAAGTGTATAGTAAGGAGTGGATAGTTTGATGCATATAAGGTTTTTAAATTTTGAATGTCCTTTATTTTATGTAAAACCAAACCATTAATTTTGAAAAAAATTAGATGACCATATATTGATGATTATAAGGGCATGGTATCATTAAAATTTTGAATATTTTTTTTTATTTTAATTATCCACTACAGTCATTTTTTAGTGTCTAAATGTGTTTTTGATCATTAAAATTACATAATTTGAAGAAATTCCTTTTAAAAAAAACATACATTTTGGTATAAAAAAAAGTAAGGTTGCATTTTCATGAATATTGAATGTGTTATATAACATTACTTGGATTTTTTGTGAATATGTTCTACTCCATTTGGAATGATGTTAAAGAAAAGGTATATTTGATAAAGTCAATGTATAATGTATCATTGAAGGTTTGAAACGCATATTATTTAAAAAATATTGACATGTTTACTTTTGTTGAAATCTACACATTTGATTTACTTGAAATTTTATCATTAATAAATAGATTTAATTACATATTGTTCAAAAATTCATGGAAACACATGTGAATTAAACTTGTGACGTTGACACCATCATCTAATAATGGGCCCTATCCAAAACATGAAGGCCATGTTTCAAACTTGAAAAAACATAGTCCTTAGAAAGGACCTACACCTGGGGCCCATTGGCTCCTTTTATTGTGAATGCACCCAATCCAAATAAAATTAGTCAACTGAATGAATCTAATTGTTGTAGCAAAACACTAATGACATGAAGGAGAATCTTATTATGAATCTAGAAAAAATGGAAACAACTAAAAGTGAGATAAGGATGTTGAAATAGAGGATTGAATCAGCCAATCTCTACCATCAAGAAATTGAAGAGTTCAACAACTGGAAAATGAAGTATGCCTTTATAAAAATAAAGTTGTTGATATATTAGCAAAGAAGCAATAAAAGCCAAATAGAACAGTGGGCCTTACATAAGGATAAAGTTGTTCAAATAATCCTCGAATCTTTTAAGACCTATCAAAAGGATGAGGAGTTTTATTAAAAAAGGTTTGGAGGCTTATTGAAAGGTTATCCCTCATTTAGTGATGCTTCCATTTGATTACGGCATGGCACCAACACCCACCGAATTTTCCATTACATCTGACATGCATCAAAGTGAGGAACAAAGTGAAGGAGTTCAAATGGAGGTAGATTTTAATGTTGCACTAATTTCTCACCCTACCGAGTTTGAGGGCACTTCATGGGTTGTTGACAATTTTGGTGTTGCTACATCTAAGTTAACCAATGTCTTGGTTTATGCAAAAACCATAGTTCTTCCCATCGATTTTAATGTTGTAGTATTTTTTGATGCAGTAGTTAACACAGATAGCAAGGTCCTTATGGTTTTACCAAGTACTTCAAATGCACCAAAAAATGTAGGATTAACTATAGAGGTTGTAGATATAGTAAAGGCTATTGTCATGGATGGATAGTATAATTGTAAACAACTATAGTTTAGACTATAATTACAAAAACATAATCCCAATTACAAAGGGGGATGATGTTGAAGGTAAAAATTTACCAAAACATGTTAGTGGATTTTTTTATTTATTGAAACTGGTTATTAGATTTTGCTTTATTGAAACATGTTATTACATTTTATTTCTTATCGAAATTGGTTATTGGATTTTGCCTTACCAAAACATGTTACCATATTTTTCCTTACTAAAATTCTTTATCAAATTTCATAGTTGACTGAATGTACTTACTAGATTCAAATGTTAATTTTTAAACCGATTTTTTTGGGATCAGGCTAACTATTTGTTCCATCATTTTAGAGTAGTCTTAGTGAAGGTACTTAAGGCTATTTGTCTTTGAGGATTATACAATGGGTGTTTTGAAGTAAATAACTTTTTGTCATACTTTTGTACATAGAGTTTTCTACTAGCTGTTTTTTTTTCCTTCGTATGCTACAAGTATTTCCTTGTTGGGCATTGGGTCTTTCTACTTGTATTTGCTTCATATTTTCTTATGTAAAAAGTTTATGAATTTTGTCCTAGTTTGATAGAAATTTAATTAAGCTATTTGCTTATCCAAAGAGAATAAAAAGATTTTATCTTTTTCTCCCCATTATATTACATTAAAAACTTGGTCTTTCACAAAACATCCTTAACAACCATAAAGGCATATATATATACATCCAATTTTGAACACAATTTGACATGGTTTTGGGCTTGTTGTTTCATGATTTTACCCACGTCCTCTTATATATTAATGGTTTTTTTTTCAATTTTTTTTTGATAATTTTCTTTTTTTAAGCTTAAAATGGTGGCTCAAACTCGAACATGGAAAATATATTTAAAATTACATCATTTGGATCAATTCAAGAGTTGAACCAAATTTGCTAGGCTTAAAATACATTCCAAAAATCCAAATATAAAGGAAATGGAATTCCAAAGAGGATTTTGATTTATTACTTTTGGTCCACTATTATGTGCTTTTATTGTACCTAATTGTGTGTTACCATGTGGTAGCCTATGCCTAGACAAATAAAACTAAAAGGTATGTTAGGCTAATTGTTTAGGTTGGAAATATGAATATTTGAACCTTTCACCTTCACTTTGAGAGTTGAAATCATTAACCATTGTAGCAAAAAAAAATTAATATATCAAAATTAGTTTCATAACCTAGGCTAACTTAAGGTGCCAAGTGTATGTTATGGTGTAAACAATATCATAGTTTGATAGTTTTAAATACTTGTCCAAGTTTGATGTATCATGGTGGATATTTGGAAAATATTTTGTGATGAAAATTTGCAATAGATGATAATGGTTTATATCCTAATCTATCATTATGTTTGGAATTAATGCACTTGCAAGTGATTTAATTTTCCAATAAAGTATTATTGATGTGTAAGGCCTTGAAACATCATTGTAATTGTAACAAAATGATTAATAAATACTAATTTTAATGAGAATTTGTTGATGAAATTTTACACATATGAAAATGCAAACACAAGGAAAAATCTTGCTTATCAAAACTTTCAAATTTTCTTGAAGTTGTGTAGTTTAAACCAAATAACTTTTAAATTTTCAAATTTGATCTTTTTAGGTTGTAAATTATTTTTCCATTGAAAATTTATTTGGATTAAAATTTTAAAATTTCATTTGACAAGAATAAGCTGGAGTTGTTGATTTGATACAAAATGGTAAATTACTATCGAATAAAGGTTTTTAAAAAACTTGTATAAAATATTATTGGTGTACATTTACACAAAAAAAACATTATGAATCAATTCCATATTCATGGTTTTTATAAATTGCTTTAATTTTGAGGCCCAAATCACTTATTAGAGAATAATTCCAAATGAATGAAATCTTACATGCTATTTCTTTTGATATTATAAGTAATTTCAATTTTTTCTAAAATTGTCTACATTGTAATGTGCATTCACCCCCTAGGTAAATTAAATAAAGATAACCTAGGCTAGAGCCTAGGCCTAATATAGGCTAAATTAAGCCTAACCTAGTTCATTGACCAAGGCTAGCCCATGCTGAACTAAATTCACGAAAATTAACTTAGGTTAACCCTAGGCTAGCTTAAGCCTCCCTAGTCTAATTAAACCCTAGGTTTTTTTATGTTATCATAGGATAACTTAATATAACCTAAAACTACCAAAGTAATCTTGAGGTGACTTAGAATTATCTAATATAAGTTTGCACCAATTTACGCTATATAGCCTAAGATAATGAAAGGTAGCCTAATTAATTTAAGATTAACATAGGCCAATCTAGGCTTATCTCAACCTAACTTAAACATCCTTTGGTTGATCTAATTAATTTAATTAAGAAATAATGTGTATTGATTAAGGCTAAGCTATGATTACCTAAGTTAAAATAGGTTAACTAGGCCTAACCAAGGTTGACCAAAGTTAACATAAGCTAATTTAGTCCTGAGCCTATCTTAAGTTAGCCTTAATTAACTTTAAGTTGACCTAGGTTAACTTAGGCCTACTTAAGTTATTGTAGGTTAACCTAGAACATACTATAACCTCAAGTTCCTTAGGTTAACCTAAGATAATGTAGGCTTACCTAGGTTAACATAAGTTGACCTGGGTTAATTTAAAATAATCAGGGCTAACATAAAACTAATTAAGTTTAATGTAAGTTCACCAAGTTAACTTAAGCAAATTTGTTTCATGTTAATTTATGGAGGCATTCATGCTAATATGGATGTACTAAAATAGTTGTACTCATTGTTTAATATATAATAATAAATTTCAAATGATAGTATAAGTTTTCAAAATTTTGAAATTGACATATTTTTGGCAAAAGGTCAATACAAACCTTAACATATATTAGTTTTTTAAAAGATTTTTTTAAAAAAAATTGGGTAAAAGCGTGTTATTAAAAACCAATGAACTTTGAGTTCCAAAATGTTGGCATGCACATATTAATTTCTTTTGTTTGCGTTTGAAATTGTTTAATGGATGAAATCCATAGTTTTAGTGGGATATGGGAACCAACACCTCTTGGATGGGGGAGGGCTTTGATCATTGGGGCCTTGAAAGGACATTGATAGATAAAATGATGGCATGTTAAAAAAAATAAAAATAAAAATAGTCTGGATATGATGTAATTGTCATTTTGAATCATTTAAACTAATTAAATCAAATGTCCCAATTGCAATTTATAAAAACGTAATCATAAAAAAATCTTGAAAACACTATCAAGTATACACAAAAAATAGTCTAAAAAATTGTGATCACATTTTTACATATAAATGCAAGAAAGTAAAGGCAAAACATTTTCAATCATTATGAAACCATCATGGTGTTAAATATTGAGTTCATAGTGTGTTGTATACAAAGATTAAAAAACTTTAATGTATTAAAAATAGGTCCAAAGTATTTTTGAAATTGATTGATGGAATTGTGTTTAAAAAATTTTAAATTATATTACAAGATGGATATATTATTAATTTTATATTGGAAGTTGAAAGTGCATAAATAAATTATAGATGGGCATGAACCAAGAAAGTAAAAAAATCCAATATTTTATCTATTGTAAGCCTATTTTGTTTCCTCAAACAACTTGCAAAATAGAAAAAATTCTCTCATTTTCTATAAATCTACTTAAAATTACTTTAAATGTGATTATTTAATATCGTTGACACAAATTCAAAGAATATGTTCATATTTGATCATTGAAATGTGTAAAACCAAGCTAATAGAAGCCAATTTTGGTGTAACCAATCCTTGGTTTTTATGTTTATAAGTCTCATACATAAAATAAATGTTGAAAGTATATGTTGTATTTATGTGAAGTCTTTTCTAATATGTTCATTTAGCATCTAGTAACATTTGAAACTAATCCAATAAACATAAAATACCTTTCAACACATTTTTAAGCCCATAACCAATGTTTTTTACCATAGTGAAATAGTGTTAAAGCACTATTTAAGCACCGTTGTTTAACACTACCTCAAGACATTTCATTCAATTGTGTGTTGCCACATCATCTTTTCAAGACTAGTCATAGTGATTCAGGAGGTTGTTATTGGCTCCTATTAACCTGTTTTTACCCAAATACATAAATTTTTAAAATTTAATATGTTAAGGTTTAATTTATGGTTATGTTACATTTTTCTTGACAAGGATCATGAAATGTATGTATTTGATTATGCTTTCACCCAAATGCATAAAATCATGCATTTGGTGTCAAACTTATTGCATAAAAAAATCACGTATTCTTCTATCCAAAGTACATATTTATTGGGTGAAATTGATTAAAAATTGAATCATATGAAATTTTCAAAGTCTTGAAATTCTAAACAAAAAAGCTACAAGGGAATTTTTTTTTAAAAAAAACATTTAGTTAGATTTTTATATTTACTAAGCTTAATTTTTTTAGCTCCAAGTGTAATTCACATGTTCAAGAAATAATATTGTCAAAAACCATGTTTAGTAATCTATGTAGGAATTCATTTTGACATTTTCTATGTTTACTTTTGTAAATGAAAATATTGGTGCATAATTATGTATGTATGTGGAAAATCATCACCATCACATGAATTATTTTATCTTTAACTATTCAATTTTTTGAACACTTAAAATTGTTCCATGAAGTAAATGTTATTTGCAAAAAGTAGCCTTAAAAAAATCAATGTGCAGTCTTTTTTCTTTTTATTGAAACCCCAACCATACTAAATGGATAAATCCTTTAGGCCTTTTACCATGCTATAAATTTTGGGATGTACTTGTTGTATTAAAAAAACCATATGCATTCATTTCAAATTTATATTATCATTTTTATTATTTTATATGTTTATCACAAAACACATATTTAATTAATTTAGGACTAAGTTATTAATTTAGGACCTTACCCAACTAGGTGGATGGTATGAAGTCAGCTTGGTGGCCACCAAATTAAAAAAATGTAACCTTACATTCAATTAAAAACAACAATATTGCATCCATGTATACATTGAACTCATCTCAAAAGAATTCATACCAACTTTTTTCTACAACATTTTCAATCATTGTTTTTAATACATTAAAGGACACAAAGTGAATAAAAAATATAATATGCTAGTTTCAAAATGAATATATTAATATGATGAAAAGATTATTTTACCTAGTGCCCACCAAGTTAAAATTATAGGTTATTCATTATCAAGGTTGGAAGTCAAATTGTGCTCCTATTCATGAGAAAAAAAATTTCTATTTACTAAATTAAAAAAACTAGTCACAACATGTGCCAATTCATCAATCATAATAATGTTTATGGATCCAAAGTTGTTGTTCATACTATGATAAAATCAATTATTATATTTGGCAACTCTATGCCATGAAAGAAAAAATAAATGCCTAGTGGCCACCAAGGATTAAGGTTAAAGTCCCAAAAAAAATATTGATAGCTAGTATCTAAAAATATATACATAATTTTTTGCAATAAACAAATTCCTTGATACCACATTAATGACACATAATTTTTATGATCAAAACAATGCTTAAAAAATATATGCCACATCCAACACAAATAGACCCAAAAATATAATAAATTCATAATAAATTTGGAATCAATCCATGAAACGAAAAAAACAGATGCATGGTGGCCATTAGGGATTAAGGTTTAGGACCTCAGGTCCAACAACAAAGATCTCTAATCATGAATATGAAGAACATTGTACATGAAATTACTATGATGAACAAATACACCTCGTCAAATACAAAAACACAACAATATATTATTCCAATGTTAGATGATACATCAAATAAAAATAATAAAAATGTATTGATAATATAGCCAATAATCACAAAGAAAAAGAAAAACTCCATACATTGAGTTTCAGAGAAAGGCACCATACCTATCCACAAATCCATGCCTATCTATGAATCATAGGGAAAAAAAATTTAGTAGATTAAAATTTTATGTACTATTTGTCGTTATGGGTCACTAGGTGCAACAAAATAGATTATTGGTTTGAAAAGTGAAGAATTAGAGGTCCAATTTTTAACCTCACCTACAAACATAATTATCAAAAAAATCACACATTAAAAGACACCAATGCTAACAATGAATAAAAATTAATAGATTGTTACTAATTATGGATATTCAAAAAACATTATGAATAATTTGATGTATAACTAAATTCATGAAATAACACAAAATAATAATAATAATAATAATTAACATAAGAACAAAAGTGTATTCATGATCTAAATGAAAAAAAAACATAGAAAGAAAAACAAATTTTTTTTGAGGTCACCAATGTATACTTTACAAATTATTGGATGCATTAGCAGCCTTAAGATTCACTTTCGATCGAGAAGAACAACTATCAGGAATAGTAATTTGATTTTTGTTTGTCCTATTTTTCCGTGAAGGAAAAAATTTTAAAATGGCTACAATCTTGAACCATTGTTTTGGATCTACCAAATTACATTTCCACTTGCCCTTCTAGTAATCTTTATACAAATGTCGTTCATATGAATTTGACTCTTTTTTCATTGGCACCCACCATTGCACCCTCACCATTTTGAAAAATTCATTTTGATCATCTTCGACAACATCACTCTGTGTTCTTCCCAACCAAACAAAGATAAGAAGAGCATCATGAAGCCTCACAAGAATAAAATATCCATTGTTGAGATCTCTAAACATGGTGTATGCGAGAGGTGGTTTCAAGTTCTTGGGTCCACAATAAGGACAAATGACTAGGTCTTCCAAATCAATAACTGGCGTTGTGGATGGTAACTCAACTCTTGCATAATTCAACTTCCAATTGTTGCAAGGCCAAAAACCTTTTAAAAGAATGGACCTTTGAGCAAGTAAAGGTTTTGACAAATGAAATAAAATATCTTTCCAGTAATCCACATATGGATTCATCTTCATCACATAAGTTATGCTTTGTTCCATGCCTTGTTTCCAGAATTCCACATACTTAGATAATTTAACACTAATAAACTTTTCCCTCTCCATCGACCTCATTGCATCCTAGCCCCAAATTGGGGGATATGGAACAAGACTAGGGACCCTAATAGGTAGCTTTGGAGATCCATCAACATTAGCTTTCCATAATTGGATTGGAGGTGCCTCGATGGGACTCCAAATGTTATTGGTTGGTGTGAATTTGTATTGCATCATAGGCCAACCAAAAAAATCCACAAAAAATCTAAAAATATTCATATCAATATGTTTTACCAAGGTTTTCAAACCATCCTTTCAACAACTAAACACCCATGTTTTAAAATTCGGAATTTCTTGAATCAATTGTGGAATGAAAGGTTTCTCTTGCGACACCATGAAAACTTTCATCAAATCTGCCAAAATATAATTGTTCTACTCTTTCAACATTTTGGACAAATGCCCAAAGTATCCATCAATATCTTCATGTGTATGACCAACCACAAGGAATCCTAGTTTAATTTCTTCAAACACTTCCTTTGCCATCAACAACAACAAAAATGCTAGAACAAATACCAATTTTTATTTTCCTTCACACAATTATCCATTTGAAGCAAGAAATTTTTGGGCAATGGTTTGGGGCCCACACTTTCACTTGGTGTTTTTAATTCAATTATATAGTGAGATTTGCCTTGCAAAAGATGTGTGAAGAGCACGTTTTGAGGGGGGTCCTCAAACAACATATTGGACTCACAAGCTGGAGCTTTTTCCGAAGTTCAAAAAAATTGCAAAAATGACCCAATTGTAAAATTGAGATCATTAGGCCACAACTCATTGGATTATTACACATATCTATCATAGCCATGACCATGAGCTATCATACTTGTTAACATAATGGGCAATTGTCCAAGCCCACAAATCATTATGTGCACCACTTGCAACCTTGGGAGTGTAGTTTTCACATGATCCATTTTGTCATGGATAACGCAAAGGAACTCATCTTTGGACTACACGAATTCAAACTTCCAAGTATGGTACAAGCTTCTACACAACTCTTGATGCAAGAGGTGTTTTCTCAACTTCAGTTCATATTCTCTCGCATCACTGTTGTTCCTTTCCAATTTTGATATTAAATCCTTTAGTGACTCGCACACAATACACTTTGCAAAAACAGAGCCTCTTTTTTTCGCATCAACATTGAGATGATGTCTTTTCCTCAACATGTTCATCACACATTTACAAAATACCTCCAATGCTTAACTCCTTGCAAATTTGCAAAAATGTAATTAAAAAGAATGATCAAATTACAAAACACATCACAATTTTAGACATTGAGAACTAAACCCAAAGAAATACATCATATTCACATGTTCCTTTTAATTGTATACACTATCACTTACTCAAGGTGAAAATCCTTTAAGGTGTACCACATAAGACAAAAAGGGTTTAGTCCTTATTGTAGTCTTTTCTTACCCTATATTTTGATCCCCATAAAAAGTAATGAATCAAAAGTTATCAAAAATTTCATAAGGACTATATTTTAGACTATTACAATTTTAGTTCCATCATAATTATCCATAAATGTGTCTTTACATGGTAGAAAAGGACTAGGTAGAAAAAATAGAAAATGGTGACATTGTGACAAGATTTTAATACACCTTAAAAAATTTGCAGCCTTCATCACTTCACTTTCAAAAGCTCTTCCATGTATCAGGTAACAACCATTGAACATATTATCTACCATTTCCAATTCCTTTCGATTGATGTGACATTATGTTAACACTTAAGTCAATCAACAATTAAACATTTGATTTTGCTTGCTTGGTTGGATTTCAAAATTTATGTGGGCTTTTGTGACCTTGAGGTAAAAATCTACATCCTCGTTTGGAATTTGCTTTGTATAACATGTATGTTGATCTCAACAAACCAACAATCTTATACCATGTTGTTTCACATATGTCTATTTCTTGAATCGTGAAAAACTTTTGGTACTTCATGTTTCTTCTCACATGTAACCTTATTGGAATATCCATGCCATACACTTTATGTTCTTAAAAAAACACACCCCAAAACTTTTCTCTCAATAACGTCATTTTCTCACGAGGAAAATGTTGACAATAATTCCATGTCCAACATAATGTGAAATTCACGTTCTGAATAGACTCCTAAGAAAACAGCTTTTTAATCCTTGACACTGAGTGATCAAAATGTCCAACACTTTGTTTCCTCTTTTGAAATGTATATTCCTTCTTCCTTACAACAATTTCTCCCTACTCATCAATAGTTGGAATGGTGCTTTCATTGCAAGATACGAGAAGTTGTTTCAAGGAATACCCATCCACAATGGTTTGTGCCAATGGCCACTTCCAAATTGTCATAACCGCTAAAATATTATTCAAGCAATACAAAATACTCATTTTGACATGATCCTCACCAAGTAGATTATCAACAATTGTTTCCCTTGGGTCACAAGCTATTACATGGCCACTTGCAATGAACAACCCAACATCATCCACAAGCTCATGTTTCGCACCTTGCTAAGCAAACCTACCTTTTAATGGGATGCGAGAGTTCCTTCCTTCGTTTTCATTATCACCTTGTTCTTGTTCTTTTTTGCCATTTCCTTCTTCATTCATGCCTTCACTCATAAATTTAAAAAAGTTCTTCTCAAAGTGCTATCATTGGTGGCATCATTAAAAACTTTACACATATATCCATCAAACTTATTTTTAGGAGTATTATCCATCGTATTGTTAATTTCCTCATTAACATCCAATCCCTCATAACGTAAGGATGAGGAGAGAGCTTGATCTTTGCAAGACATTCTTTTTTTCCACAAATTGCTAAAACCTTTTTGTTGAATGCCTTCCTTTGCTAGAAATACATGTTCTTCTTCTAGCATGGAAACATCCCTTGCAAGCCAAAAGAAATCATTTCCCATTAAGGATCCAATTGCAGTTAGGCAAAAGAATCTTCATTACAAATGCTATAACCATGGATACGATGATTACAACTATACAATTCTCCATTCCACTAGCACCATAAATCAAGACTAGCAATGGATCCTTACACTTTCCTACTCCAATTCGAACCTTACCATCCTTGTTTGAATCCTAGATACAAACTATGTCACCAACATGCATATTTGCGATCATGTTTTCACAGTTCCTAAATATAATTTACCTGCCAAACACCCAACATTCATAGAGTTAATGAATGAATATTACTACCTCGGAATGCAAAATTGAACAGAAAGGATGAACCCTTCAATGCATCACCCATTCCATTAGGAAGAGATTTTTTTTCTATTTCATTTAATTGAATGTCAACCAATTCCTAAAAACATTAAAGAATATTACATCAAACAAGCCTACATTTCACCTAACCAATTATGATTTTTTTTTGGAGAATATTATATAAAATTACACCGAATTTCACACAATTATTTTGGCCTAGAAAATGTTTTTTGTATCATTGCATAGGGGGCTAACATTTTTTGGATAGCCATTTTCATAAA